>OMLO01003709.1_pt1 | contig 12631 bp, 6 predicted proteins | sample 1674811 | NCBI WGS metagenome assembly OMLO01 (sample SAMN06265003, study PRJEB25207) | coral metagenome | isolation source: Coral host | place: Mexico:La Bocana,Puerto Morelos, Mexico | collected 2008-11-13
ACATATTGAAGTCGTGCAAGCAATGTCTTGTAGTGCTCTCCTTTTAAGACCAGGTACAGCCGTCACAGCTCTGCGCTTTTCATTGGTTTGAGCCTGTTTTTGTTGAATTTTCATAACCTTATCTTTATCTTTGACAGCTGTTAGTTCTTCACGAGGATAACCACGAACTCCCGATCCTAAAATTTTACTTTTAACACCAGTGTTCTGTTTCCTGGGTGGGCCAGACGTCATGCCGCCTTCAACTCGATTCTCGACTGTAGTTGCAGATTGTTTTATCTGAAGCTTGTTGCGCGCTATAAGAGCACTACTTTTCCTATCATTGTAACCATTCAAGATATTTTCCTTGCGTGATGAATCTCTTTGCGAGTCAACACTCTGCGACACAATCTCCCAGAGCTTTTCCAACATCTGCAAAGCAGAAAGTAAACCATATTCGTCTTCTCAGTAGTGGACTGGAACTAGCTTGCAATCGAGGCTAATGCAGGGCATCTTTTCAAATGTAAATGATATTTAAAATTTCTTGTTAATGATATTCCCTGGCATGAGCCTCCATTGCAAGCTAGCCAGTCCAATAATCATTGGCCTATTTTTTTCCTTTGGAAAACAAACTCTAGATGTCTATTTTTTTAAAACAAAAATATATATGAACATTCATTGCGCCAACAATTGTTCCGTTGGAGTCAGGTTAGAGGTTTTATCTTTCATCGCGTGAAGTTTTACCATCACAAATTATCACGTGCGAAGCGGGAGCATTAAACAAATGTAATGTATTGACTAGCAATTGGTTTCAGTTTGAATCCATATTCATGATGTAGAATAATTTGCTTCATTTCAAAAGGTTCGTTGACGTGTTTCGGGAGGAACGAAGCCACGTCTTCGCAACGAAAAAGCAGTGAAGACAAACTAGAACACAGAGTGAAGTAAATGGTGAGTAGTTTTCTGAACGCTTTCCTTCACTAATAAGCAGAACGAAGCCATTCCAGAGTCGTTGCATATTGCACGTGTTTCAGTGGTCGTTTCGCTGTAGGCGTGTTATCGGACAAATAATTTCTCCTTTAAGAATAGTTAAATACGTACCTTGGATAAGCTTGCTAGCAAGAAATCCTTAGTACTCACTTTAATTTAGTTGAAGAAGAAGAAGTTGGTAGAGGTGTTAGAGAAACAACAACAAGCGGCCATGTCTTTCGTCCATTAACAATTAACATGTTCTCAACGTAAAGCCGAGTCGTTCTTAAGAATCCTAAATAGTCCAAAAAATAACGATAAAATAACCTGACACGTGGAAACAGGTCCATATTCATAGTATTCGAATTACCAGAAGCGGGATATTACTTTTTTGTCGTTGCGTAAGTCCAAGTCGATAACTTAACTACAGTTTTGACAAATATTTTTAATCCGCGTCTGGCTTTTTTTCTCTTTCAATGTTTTTCTCTTGAAGAATCTTTGAATATCTCCTGAATATATTGTAGAGTTTACTTTCGTTAAATTGTTTACTTGTATTTTTACAGAGTGGAAAAGAAGACAACAATGTGACAAAGATGAAGATGGAAAATTACAAGCCCTGAAGGAGGCATGGTAGAGATAAGATTTAATCTACAATATTCCATTCAGATTTAAATGGTGGCTTCATGTGGGACGAATATTTTGGCCAGCATTTTAATTGGAGATCGTGTGACATTGAGCGATGTTATTTTTCACTTTCGTGTTGAGACATATTCTTATACTTTGCAATTCTACAAATTTTCGCCTGTTCGAAGAGGGGGGGGGGGGGGGGGGGTGGGCAAGATGACGGAACTGTTTTTTAAGTGTAAAAAACCTGATAGCTTAGAATAACAAACTGAATTCGTATTAATGTGTTGATACCAATTAATACTAGTTGTTGAAAAAGTGGAAGAAAGTCGACTGAAATTTATGAGATTCTGCTACAAATGAAATTTAACAGTCTGACAAGAGACAAATTCAAAATGACAGGAATGAGCAGGAGAGGAATACAGGAGCTATTTTTACGATTTGAGATCTATCATAAAGACAAACGTAAAATTTCACGTTTTAAATTTACAGTTCAATTCTCTTAACGTTCGTCCAATTTCTGAATGTGAATATCAAGTTCATCGCTCAATGTTGAATTACTATATTGTAACTGCTGTAAGATGCAACTTTCAAGGTGGCACTAACCGCGCAAGCTCAGTTACTAAGTTTGATATTTGGCTTTGAACATTTATCACCACTGTAAAAAAACAATTGTTTTGTGGCTTTTGTACTCAAAAACCTGTAGTAACAAGTCAAAAGTACAGCGCCATCTTTGTTTGCAGCTTACAACGTTATTTGAATATATTCGTGTTTGAAAGTTTTTCATTGCAACATTTGGAAATTAGAATTTTCCTGGAGAAATTTTTCGAAACTCGTGAATCAAAATTTGAAAGTTTGAATCTTGTTTTAAACGCAAAGTTGGATCGAAGAGCAATTTGTTTTTGTATGTTGCGACGAACCTTTCAAATACGTACGTTCTAAGGTGTATGTTGGTTTAAGAAAAGGCAGTGTCTGGTTCCACAAAACCTTTTCCCCCAATTTTCAGCACCTTGAGTAACAGGCGATGGTAAAAAATGCCAAACAACTGAGAATTCATATAGGAAACAAATTTATCTTATTGCTTTGAAATTCCAAAGTATCTCAATGGAAATAAACTATAGATTAAAAATTACGGGAAAATGCGATTAATTAAATTTGTTCGTGTGTTTACTGTGCTAATATTGACGTTCTTATTAATTCGGTGAAAACTTTTCTTATCTTAAATGTTTTGTCTTCCAATGTATTCAAGAAAACACTTGTAAGAAATAACCTACTCTTGGAAGCAGACGTTGTCTTCATCATAAGTGAGAAGTAACATGCTTGGCTTCAGACCGTTTTAAAAATGTCAGACTGAGAAAATGATTGAAATGATTGCAAGGCCTAAAACACAAAGTTGAGACAATTAGAACAATCTATTTTCACCGCATAGAGCCCGTATGTTATTTGCTTTAGGGTAGTACAGCATCTCGCAAACGAAACTAGCTTAGAAAGATTTCGTGGGACGACATTTTGGAGTATATTTTTTCAAAATTTTACTTTGAGAGCTGGCAAACTTGAACTTACAGCTGGTTTCTAGGCGAGATACTGTGCAATTTTTTTTTGGCGGAGAATATTTTAAAGGAGGCCCTATTTATGTCATTACGCAAATTGTTGTCAGGGGAAACGCTGTGCAAATGTTTTCAGATTTTCCCGCCAAAAGTCTTAGTATATAAGGGAGGAAATTTTTTGTTGACACCTTTTAATTAATTAATTAAGAACATTAGTGAAGAATTAATTGATTTAAGTCGTTTTTATTGTTTAAAAACAGGGAAGAAAATAAAGAGAATTAATCGCAAACTGACACGGATGTTCTGTTGTATTTTATTGAGAGTTGGATTGTTTATACAATAAAGAATAACAATATAATTGATTGTACTTCAATTAATTAGAGCGAAACTACTCAAACAATAAGTGAATAAACTACATAGTATTAAAAATTTATTACTAAATAATTAACTGCATATTAAAGTTTTCAAAAAGTTAAAAAAAATGGCGCATGCGTATTTTAAGCGCCCGTGTTTTTCTAAGTCTTTTGGCGGGAAAATTTAAAATTTTTTGAACAGCGGTTACCATGGCAATAACTTCAGCAAAACATTTGCGTAAAAGTCATGGTACACAAAATGAAATATTCAGCGAAGCTTATTTACAAAAAAGTCGACGGAAATTCCAAAACCTAATGCCTTAGTTTAGAGATTAACTTTTATAAAACAAATATTCCCGAAAAAGTGATACGCTTACGAGGTGGAATTTTTCAAGAAAAGCAAATCATTTCTTATGAGAAATCCAGGACAATCCGTTTAAAAGTTTGCAGACAAAGAGCTCTTTCAAGACAATTGGTTTGCAAATTAGTGGCCAAATTAAAGGATAACATATCTGCTTCTAACTTGCTGCTTTAGTTTGTTCCTCTGTAGTATAGCTTAGGTCCCCCTCGGCGTTGTTACAATCAACACTGAATAGATTCTATTGTAAAAGCGAAGATCAGGGGCACCCAAGCGTAAAATAAAACTTTGAGATTTCAACCTAAAAGCAAGAAAGTGAAGGGACGAACGAACAATCTAAGTAATATCCGACTGTAAGCTAGAAATTTGATTCACATTTGATTCAATTGTGATACTGCACAACGGTTTTGATTTCCAGATTTTGGTAAAGTTAAAATTATCGGCGAGCGAAATGCTCTCCAAACTTGTTTGCCGTTCCAATTGTGTAGTTTAAGAATTCAAAACAACATTTGATAACTAATAGCGCCGCGATTTTGGAAAGGAGCAAAACAATTATACACGAGTGTCATTATGTTCTATGGAATTGCCTCCAGTTTCAATGTACTGCTTGGGAATCTAAAACAACAACAACTATATGAAAATCTGCGTTCGACATTTCAAAACCTATAAACGAGACATTATATGACAACTGTAAGCTTTAATTTCTATTTTGAAGTTTCAAGTTAGTAAAGCTTCTTTCAAAGCGTTCCCCTGAAATGTGTAACTGGCTTTAATAACTACGAAAAGTAGTAACTATCCATTGAAAAGGCGCGTACAGTATTTTGAAACACAGGCGTCTATCGGAATTTCAAGTTAAAACGTTCTATTCTCGGCTTATCTTTAGTCGTCTTCTTCTTCCATTGAATGACTTATCCTTCATGCTTGTGTTCTTGCACTGATGGCTTTTCATTGTCTGATAGAAAAATGACAAATAAACATTAACCACGATTTACAGGGTAAAGAAGACTTCCTGTTTTAACGATTTATTCAAAAGTCTTCTTAAGAAGGTATATGAAAGGGGTGCCTTTTCCCAATAAAAGGTATGCGAAAGGGGCGCCTTTTCTGAGAAAATGGTATATAAAAGGGTAAGGGGTTGGACCTCGGGGCGGAGCCTCCCCGTACAAAACTTTTTTGAGTTACCCCCGGGCCTACGTCACAGATCGGTAGTAGGGAAGCATTTAAATTTTAACACAGTAAGAAAATTACAAGTCGTACAAGCAGTAAAATAGTGTATTACAAAACTAAGCAGGAAAATGAACTTGGCAAATTATTATATTCAGAGCAGGTCAGTATATTTCGCTGAATTCATGTCAGTTACTTCACTTGTGGTGGAAATCAAACTCTCCTTATAAAGACTTGTTAATGTTCCTCGCCACGTTTTATTTTACTTCATAAATTAAACAAGAATGATATTCCGAGCGAAACAACTTTCAGCTCTGGCGCGGTCGATGAGAACGACGAGAACGACGAGAACGTTTTAAATTTAGCGCACAATGTTCAGGTACTTACCATTAAACAGCAAATCTTGGCAAAAGATAATTTCTCCTCTAGTTGTGGAATTTTTCGGTTCTTTTATCTTCACAGGTAAAATTCGTCTTCACCAAGAACACAGGCCATGTCTTCGTACACGTCAGCCATGAACAGCGTGGTTTTTAACTTTCATGAATATGGATTCCAAGTTGACAATATCATTACGGACAAGTACGTTATAAATTCTTCAGAGCAAAAATGTTTTGCATAAATTAATTCAGAATAACTTCGTGCTTGACATGAAGGGGCACAATGAATAGGGGGATCTTTGCTGACGTCATTGTTTACATTTTTGCTCATTTGCATAGGCCTTTACGTTAAGGGAGCAATCGTCCTTCAAAAACTGCAAAATCTCTGGGTGGCAAAAGTGCCAATGAGCTCATACATTTTTGGTAAAATTTTAAGTTTTTTAACCCGTGTTGCGCAAAAAGTATATAATAGACCTGGCTCATATTCATTGGCAGAGTTAATCATACTATGAACTTTCAATATTCAGAACTGATTTATTTGTAGCTCCATCAGAAACTGAATTGCTTATGCTAATGAGGCAAATATTATAAACAAAGATTCCCCTATGCAAGGTAAACATTTTTTTCATATTGTGCCAATTTTCAACATAAAAAGTATAAAATTTATGTTTAGGCGTTTAAAGCGAATGCGATAAAAAGGACGTAACAAATGTTTTTTTTTTTTCGCGCAAATTTTTTTTAAGACCGATCACTGTATTCACTTTTTTTCTATCTATTTATTCTGAAAAAACGTACATTCTCCGCATATCAATAGTGCCCAAGTCCATTTGCGATAAGTATTAATCTCTCTCCAAAATCCTTTTCTTGGACGTAGAAACAACTTTTACCCCCTGGCGATCCCAGAGTTCTTTGGGCATAACATGGGTATCCGATTACTGGCAACTCATTCATTGGGAATAACGTCTATAAGGACTCCAACCCTTTATCGTTCCCCCGTCCTCTCTAGATAGCTTTCACTTCATCTTCTCTGGTTGAGATACAAGTACTATGTTGAAATTGAAATATTTCAGGTTTCTCCACAGGTCCGTGATGAAATCTATACTGTGAGCTCAAGCCCGTGAACATTACGCCGGGGGAAAACGGAGATTTCACTCTGAAAACTCCTTGATGTTTTCCGTCCACACTGCGCTAGGGGAATTTAAAACCCAGCATTTAACGGTCATCTTGAATTTGTGGTAGAGGAGAACTCAGTCAGGGAAATCACGCTCAAGATTATCATGACGAAAATCGAATATTATTGAAAATCCGGGTTTTCAAATTCTTCAGGCTTGAAGAGCCTTTTCGAAAAGCATCCTTTACATTAGCGTGGATGGTGGACCAAACCAGAGAAATAAAACTGCCTTCTCAAATTTCTACGTCGTAGTATGGACGCTGCCTCAGGCTTTTCGTTTTCGTGTGAAAGAAAAACGTTTTGAAAACGGAGCTTTTCGGAAACGATGGCGTCGTGAAAATCACGTGATCTCCCTGACCGAATTTTTATGAAACCTCCGCTTTCTCGGTTGTTTTTAATGAGCGGAAAAATGGTTGTGCACGTGCGTTTGAATTTTGGTACATTTCTGTGCGTTCTCTGCAAAACATCAACGTGAAATGACCAAGTTCTTCGAATTTTAGAGAACGCGAACCGCAACAGCGAATTTTTCGTACCTTCTTTTGGAATTGAACACTGTCTGAGCATATTTAGCCTGAGCAAGTCTTTTAGAACGATAAAAGTACTGAACAGATCTATACAGTTGATACATATATATACACCTTTCACAAGGCGTCATCCTCGGAGTCGCCATTGTCATTGCTAAAACTACCTATAAATTTCCCGACCAGGCGTATAGGTTTCATGCGAAAGCAGGAGTATTATGCCGAAACAATTTTTGTTCCCAGCCTGAAATCAAACCCAGTTTAACACGAAAGGAACTGAGGTTCAGAGGCTAAAAAGTAACCGTTAACTGCGGATTTGATGCCACGAATTAAAGTTTATAAATCTTGCACCTTTTGTCCACAACAGAAACGAATAAGAAAAGTGCCTGTTCTTTAAATATTCCTTATACTAAAACGTGTAACTCACTATGAAGAAGAGGACGTGTAGAAGGGGGCTAAAATTGAGCCACTAAGAAATGTGATTACATTATAAAACGAGAGAAGATCTCAACGCACGAGAGATATTACAACAGGAGGTTCTCGCTAACGGGATCTATAAATACATAGTCTTACATGAACGAGATTTTGAATTTTTTTTACTTTTAATACCTATCCATTTTAGATACACACCCCATCTATAGATTTCGTTATGTGCATGATACAGCCATCAGATATCATTCTCCAGGCAAGCCGGGCGGTGTTTCGGGCATCATCCATACCTGAAGATGGACACAGTCACAATAACATATTTTTTCATAACTCTTTGGTTAAAATTACAGGGATTCTTCTTTTTTCGTTATGCATATGTTTTTGGACGCTAAGTGATGGAAACGGGTGTAGAGACTTCTTATATATATCTGATACAGGATAAAACATTCAGACCCCATCCAGGACAAAACCTTTCTACCGTGTAATTCAGTGGTAAGCCTAGTGCATACGATTTTGTTTCTCTAAGACTGAATGAAGCTATGTGTCGCCTAGGTTGAAAAGGACGCATTTTCTCAGTCTCTTGCTACTTCGTTACAGAAAAACCGCGTATAAGAACCTTCACTTTTACAAGTCAATCGGCGGGGGGGGGGGGGGAGTGTGAATCAGACGGTTTAGCATTGCACTCTCCACGTATCCACATGTATGTACTAAATCCACTAAGTTCTTAAATGCAGATGTTAGCAGTAGTCGTGTAGTGAGCGAGCAGCGGTGCTCGGAAGGAAAAGGGTAAAAAGAAGGTAACTTATAAGCACCTGAATGTTCTCTACCAGAGAATTTGATTCCCAGGTCTTGAAGAGCACCCGCCAATCCCTGTGGCTTGCGACTGTAGAAGTTCTGTTGCAAATGAAATGTATAGTTACACTAGTACCGTGACTGTGGTTAAAAAATTAGGTAAGAATACTGCATACAAGCCAAGTGGTCCATCAGGCTGGCGCTTATCTCCAGTCTCATGACGTTCAATTCAAGATCACGTACTACAAGTGATGGCCACAACCTGGTGTTAACTGCGCTCACTTACCAAGCTGTTCTCAGAGACTTAAAAAAGTTAAAATAATTTAAATCAATTAAAAACTCTGATTAACTTTTTGCCATTTCGAAAAACCAAGCTTATTTATTTCCATGGATGCTGCAGGAGTTTTCGTGCCCAGCCTCTATCATAAAAGATCTACCCAGGATTGTCGCAAGGCATATCCTTTATTAATTAAAAGTGTCTGGTCGTTCTAGTGTCAACGGCCCTAATTGGAGACATATAAAAGATAATTATATTACTATGCCACAGTTTTTACCTTGTATGTAGCTCGCAGGTCAATCCAGCTCCTGAGTGGGTGAGGCATTCTCAACTGCTTCCTGTTGCATTCATTTTTAAGGCAAGTTCCTAAGTCCCAGTCTTTATATATGCAAAGCAAGTTAAAAATGTACAGAAATAACACTGAGAACTCTGAATAAATGTTACCACTGTCTCAAAGTCAAATCTATTTTTTTTTTCATTTCACTAGATGGTTTAGATATGATCTAATCCAATGCATTGGAGAAGCCAAGACTGATTCATTATTTCTAGCACTTACTGTACATGTAACTTGACATTCATTAGCTTAGAAGGAGTAGGATTATTGCCACCCCCCCCCCCCCCCTGAGTGGGATAAATGCCTATTATAGGTTATCTCCCCCAGATTGCCAGAAACCATTATACTGAAGAGCAGCACTGTAAGAGTAAATTACCTGGTCTAACAGTTCAATATAAGGACCCCAACTCTTGAGTACACCATATGTATTGCACCTCCACTACTCTCATATCAGTTTGACTGATAGCAAAAGTGCTTACTGTTGGAATTTACAGTGGACCATTAACCCTCAATCAATATCCTGGTTCATAAAAGTTTTAAGCAGGGTGGGGTCATGTCAACATGCTGCCATCATGTTACCATGTCACCTTTCATTTCTCAGTTTTTTATGCATTGACAATATTACAATTCTAAGAAGTAAGAATTTACCTGACCAGGTAACAAAAGTACACCACTTGTCCAAACTCTCCATGTTGTTTTCCTGATCTATTTTCTGTACCTGCTCACAAGGAAATTTGAATCCTCTTTTATCTTTCATCTCCTGTAACCAGCGTCCAAACAGCATGAGACAAGTGCCAATGGGAACACCATCATCCACTTGAGCCTAAAAGGCATTATTTTGCATTGGTAAGATAAACACTCCAGTGGTAAATTAAGGCAGATGGAAGGAGAATGTCAAAGCCTTACATGTATGTGCTTTATGGTATGGAGAGATAGGTACTGGTAGTAATAAGATGAAAACCTCAGAATCCACACACTTAGAAGATAGGTCTTTTGTAATAAAGTATTGGGCCCAAGTTAATCGAGCCTGGTGAGATGATGTCATTTCAGGAACAAATCCCTATACAGTACTGGTAAAGAGAAAAAGTACAAAATGTGTTTGTTTCCTTTTATGGCTTATCAACAGCATCGCAGTTTCTATATTTTGTGATAAACTTCCAGGAAATGCTTGAGCTCCATGAAAGCTTTTTTAAACAAAATTTCCTTTACAATCATTGGCTTTCGAGAACTCTCACTGTCTCTGAATTTTCCATGGACTTCCATGGGCCATGGCAGGCATAGAAAGTTTCTAAATCTGCGTATCGTCCTTTGGGAAGTACACTGTAGTTTTTAATAAAGACTAAAATGTTCTTGAGTTCAGAGACAAACAAAAAGCTGTTTCTCAGTGAATAAGTTTGTCATCATGATGTTATTGGCATCTTAATCTATCCATTGCTACTGACAATATAGTTAATTCGAGTTACTTCTAACTGAAGTCAAGGCTGGCTCATCAATTAATGGTTTTGGTAGTGTAACACCTTTCCAGTGTCAAACACTAAAAATAATTTGTTTTGTTAGGAACTTAGCAGGGAGGTGTTTTCAATAATATTTGAAATGTAGTGTAGGAAGCTAACTGGCTGAAACAGCACCTGCTGGAGACCAACAAACTTCACACCTATAACAACTTCCCTCCAGGGGCCAATGTTTTTTATAATTTTTAAACAATTTCCACATTATAGATTCTGTCTTGCAATAGAAGTTAGTAATACTGATTAGAGTTATGGCAGGTGCTGGGTCATACTGAAAAAGGAAAACAAAGAAAATGGTTCAAACCTCTTGGAAGCGAGGAAAGAATTTACAGCAAAACCCATCCAGCTATGTTATTTTTCAATATTTCTGTATGATACTCTGCATCCGAATAAAATTCAGGTCACAATATTTATTAGTAACAGGCAAACTCCTTTACATCAAGACAGTGGTGTAAACAGGCATTGTACATGTATGATCAGTTTCCCTACAAGTGTTTTTTACTTCTTGAATAACACTGACTGCAAGTATATTACATGTCCTGTTTTTCAGACCTTACCTGGGTGATTCCCGTCAGCTCTCTGCAGAATTCACTCAGTTTTGTGTGCTCGATGGGCTGCACAAACATGCGAAATTCTGATTCCAGCTCTCCAGTGGATGTATTGAGAAGCACAGCAGGAAATTCAACTGAATGAGTTCAATGTAGAAAAGTTGAAGTATACATGTATATCAAAAAGCAAAAACACTACTTAAAAACGGATTATTTTAACTGCTACTTTGTTGAGATCTTAGCTAAACATCAGGCATTAACCTCTTATTACTACTTACTAGATTACATGTACATGTATCCCTCTATGTCTGCTACATTTATATGACTGATTCAACAGATTTTTACTTACTTATTTCTGGGCCATAATTCAACTTCTTATCTTTCCAACACGTTGACTCAAAGTCAAGAACAATCAAGTATGCAAAATACTGGCCTGTAAATAGAAACAAAAGGAAACAAATCTTCACTATACAGTGTCAGGATATAAAATTTTTGCACATTTATAAAATCAGATTTTTTTACACATTGAGGATGGACAAATATTTTGAGTCTCTTAATCTGGAAACTAAATTCAGATCAGTGTGTCAGACAGGGGTAGCATGTTCCCTTGATCCTATGAAAATTTCACTTTTTCTTCCTTGTTCCCAATTGATAAATTCCATTGTTCCCTAAATTTTTTGCTCAAAGTTCTATTTAATAGCAGAGTTATTTATTCTTCCAACAAATTAATCCAAAAAATATCTCTTGTTCCCTTGAAATAAATGATCATGTTCCCTAAAACCCATGTCAGACCCTCACAACATGCATGCAGTAATCTGTCTAGAGTTTTTTATAATCTTTAGGGTGTTTTTGGCAGGGAAACAGTGATGAGTGATCATTTTTGTATACCCTAGTTGCTTATAAACATTCTATCAATAATCACACACAATGTATTGTCTTCCAGATTGCCACTTACTGTAACAAGTTGTTTGCTTTGTAACAAGCTGTCCACTGTTCAGTGACATGGGAATATTTAATTTGGCAAGATTCATCCTGCTCTGCATTGCACGAATTCTCCCAAACTCACTCAAGAATTCACTTTGCATCAGCTTTTGTAACCCTATGCTTCTAATTTATATGTGACATCATCACACATATTTTTTGGCAAGAAAATGGCTTCTTGACCAAACTGTACTTCATGATTATCGGAAGCCCCGGGGGGGGGGGGGGTACTCCCCTAAATCAGGTATATAGGTATGTACCACCCCAAAGGGGTATGGTTTTTGAGCTGTTTTGGTCTGAAAATGGGTATAGATTTTTAACATTTTGGTCTGAAATCGGGTATGGCTATCGGGGAAACGTTCACAAAAGCTTATAAACTTATTTATCTTCCCAGCAACCGGGGTGAGTAACTGGTGAGAGAGAAAGAGTAACAGATAAAATATATCATTCCAGCTAAATTTTACCTATTCATCTTTGTAACGTTGACTTCCGTTCAGCACTGATACATATGCTATGCTTAATCATGTACAAGGTCAGGTCTAAAAACGGGTATGGATTTTAGAGGCCAGGTCTGAAAACGGGTGTTGGAAATGACATTTTTTGGTCTGAAATCGGGTCTGGATTTGGAGATGCTGGCGGCACACCCCTACCAAATATTCCAAGGAGTATCCCCCTCCCCCCCCCCACCCCCCCCCCCCCCCCCCC
>OMLO01003710.1_pt1 | contig 12630 bp, 8 predicted proteins | sample 1674811 | NCBI WGS metagenome assembly OMLO01 (sample SAMN06265003, study PRJEB25207) | coral metagenome | isolation source: Coral host | place: Mexico:La Bocana,Puerto Morelos, Mexico | collected 2008-11-13
AGCTCAGTGGTCATGTGATCATCTGTGGACTCGTCTCGGACTCCCCATCTCATATCGACCACTTGAAAATCATAGCCTCTCTCTTGACAGTAGGACTTGAGTCGCGGGTACACTCGCTCCATCAATGTGTTACGCTCCACAGAAGTATCTAAACCAAAGAAATGGAGACAAAAATTGTATTTGAAACTAAACCTAGTATCTTGGGTAACTGACTACTACTAAAAATTGATCTAAGGGAAGACAGAGTTGAGATATGAATACAGCCCAGAGCGCCTGAAGGATAAGAGACTTGATTTCTTCAGTTCTCATGCCGATAATGTTTCCACGCGTGCGGCGTGGATGTTTTCGTTGATCGTGAAAGCGCGTTAAAAGCCGCTTGGGTGACCTGTGAGGGCAATGTAGGAGACCAAGCTCCGTGTCACAGGATGGTAATTTATAGACCCCCTGGAAATCCCAAAAGTGGGAATGATCCATTAATTACTCGAGAGGGATTACCTTATAACAATAAGGCTTATATGCGGCATTAAATCTATTATTCTCCATCCTCAGGCTCCTTCTCCTCCTCGAACGAAGGCGAGCGAGGCTGGCACGTACATATATGAATGACACTGATGTTATAACTTACCTGTAAATGTAGAACTGGTAAATATTCTAACAATCTTGACTTTCTCTGGGTAATGGAAGTCCATGTCCCCAGCCAAAGCTTTTTCCACTTTCTCTTCGTAACTTAAGTTATCTTCAATCTCATCTAGGACAACCTCTGGAACAATTTCCTCTTCATGTTTTTGCTGTTGTTCTTGGTCCCCTTCTTTCGATGACTCGCTCTTTTTGCTGCTTGCTGAGGAAGAACTTCTTCTGCTCTGGTTATCGTCGTTGTTTTCATGATCGCTTTCTTCCTCTTCAGACTCGCTTTTGTTGTCTTCGTCTTCATGAGCACTCTCTTCTGAATTCGAATCAGAATCATGTCCCTCGTCTCGGTCAGTGGAATTGTCATTGTTGTTTTCTTGATCTTCCTGGTGACTCTGGTGAGGATTCTCGTTCTGTTGAACTGGAGTGTCCTGTTCTAGAGTCTGCAAAGAAGAAGAGCCAAGAAATGGGACGTTTTCACATAACGTCACAACAGGCAGTAATCCAAAAGGATGAAATTTCTGCCTTTTAGTTCTATGTCAAAAATATCGTAATGTTTGGCAACACCAATACGGGCCGCCATAAAAAAAACTGTCTCGTGGCCATCTTCGAATTTCTTTATTTTGCCTTTTTATCAAAACAACAATTGATGCTAAACCTTTTAAACCAAATATGTTCCTTAGCATTATAATGAGCATGAGAGATGCACGCATGTTCACAACAACGGCTTTGCCCCTGTTTGCGGCAAGACGCACTTTGAATTAGACGAAAACACCATGTTCATCATTGGCAAATATTACTGCAACATTTCTACAGGAAATAGAGATCGTTCTTATTTAGGTCGTCATGTAGCTCTTATCTGCAGTGGAGCCTTCTGTAATTATCTCGGTAAAGCTTGGTTTTCTCTACGCATACGCACAAGAATAAGCATAACGGAATTGAGGACGCACACAACACAAGCACAAGTGTAAGAATATGGCAACAAGGACAGACACAACAAGCACATAATCACAAGCGCAAGCAAATATATATTTCAAGCGAGAACGCGCTTCTGTAAGCATAAGCATTGTCCGCCATTTTTTTTTACTAATGATATGTAGAAGGTACGGAACCGAAAAGAGGCAATTTTTAATTCTACGCCTACGTGCTCTTGTTTGAGTTGTGAGCGTGCTGCTTGCGTCGTAATAAACACCACGAACAAAAGGTCACCGGAGGGAAGGAGAAATCTATATACAAGGACAGTCAGCCATTTCACACAGCTAAATGAACCATTACCTGGAAACTCTGTTCTTGTTTCCTTTTTTTCCTGGAGAGGATGACACCCATTGCTACCAAAAACTAAACGTCTATCAAGCGATCTGAAAAAGAGAGTGAGAAATTGAAAGATTTACTCAGTTCATTAATATTAGGTGGGTACAAGTCACGTGGTCCATTAGGCCGTAACTTATCCCGGTTTCTGTAGCATGAAGCGACTAGGAATATTTTTACTCCCCCTGGGTGGAGTTCTAGGCGCGGGGTTTTGTCCCAGCATTAAATTCGCCGGTACCTATTTATACACGTTGGCAAAGTGAGGCAGGCACTCTGACAGTGAAGCGTCTTGCCTAAGAACACAACACAATGTTCCCGGCCAGTGCTCGAACCCAGACCGCTAAATCCGGAGTCGAGCGCACTAACCATGAGGCTACCGCTCCTCCATACATTAATATTCTAATAACAAGAATAAGCTAAAGTTTCATGTTTCTTGGATACAGGAATCAAACTTTTTTTTATTTCTTAGTCCACCTCCATCTCTTGCACATTCGTCTTTCGATCGGACATATAAATAAAATTAGACACTTTTACAGGAAACATGACTTAGTGATCTGAACGAAAATTCATCTAACCACTGGCTGGACTCGAGTAAATAGAAACTTCGAACTGAGATCACGTGGTCGCGCTTTCCATTAAAAACGAAGAACGTTTTCCGTGGGCAACAGTATGGAAGATAGACAAAAACGCATCTGAGTTTTTTTCCATAATTTCTCCGTTTTAGCAAGGTGAATTCTCAGAGCACCTGCCATGGTGCGATCGTGAAACATTTAAATATCGAAAATTATCAGTTCATTCCCACTGTGCTGAGGCCTTAGCAAAATCTGTTTCTTTCTGTGCAAAGTCTTTCCACAGTGGATATCCTAAAGAACTTTGCTTAAAATTTACTTTGACTATGTTATTTGCATCAATAGCTCTGAAGCGGAGAAAATAAAATAAGGTTATGATAATTATGTTTCTAATGGTTACTATTTAACACGAAAATAAACACAAGACTTACCTGATACATGACACATTAGTTAATGGGTCTGACAAATTCAAAAGGCTGAGGTTTCTTTCTTTCTCTCGATATTTACAGTATGAAATCATTAGTTGCTCGAAGGCTAAATGTGAAATACTTAAGACGCAAACAATCAATTTCTTCCTCGCACGAATAGTGTTCCTAACAATCTTGAATATTCAAAACACACATTTACCCCAAGAGCGAGGTCTTTAGAAAATAAAAAATAATTCACAAAACATATGCCTCATAGTGCAAAGTTCATTTTGGATCAGTCTGTTTAGAGGCTATAAGTACATGGTTATAGGTGCAAGAGGGTTTACATACAAAATCCACACGTTTTTCATGACGGTTGTGTTTGAGGTGCCAGCCTATTCGAACGACAAACTAATCAATGTCCATATGGTGCCGCGATGATCGCAAGAAATCTTCCTTTTTGGGTGGCAATGGCAAGAAAGTAAACCTACCTTATATTTTGCCGTTGGTCTTTCAAACTGCAGTTGAAGCATGTCACAATTCATCGTGTAGATTCTCGCGCGCGTGTTACAACTGGACGTAACAAATGTTGAGCGGTGAGATATTAAAATTCATAAAAAGAGAGCACTTCAAACTCATTTAAATATTACAGAAAATTGTCACGAAAGATACAAATGATGGATGCGTCACGGTTAAGTAACAGGTTTGTTAAAATCTGCAAGAAAATACAAGATTTGTTTGTACCACCGTGTCAATATGTTTTTGGCTAGGCGTGTCAGAAACGTAGCTCCAGCAGGAGAGCTTTGGGTTAAAAATAGCGATATTTTTACTGGTGTTCGAAACAGACTTCAACAGAAACGTCAGTGGGGGTTTCGGGTGAAGTAATTATAATGAAAACGCTTTGTTTCACTTGGCTTTTTAGGCCTCAAGTCTTTTTATCCCACTTAACTTAGTACAGGCAGTAGAATTAAAAGAAAAGCTCCAACTCCGTACGTTACATGTAAGGTGTGTTGTCATCTGTGCGCTATGTATAACTATTGCGCTTCAGCGTGGATTAATTTCCAATAACCGGAACAGATAATTTTGTAATGCTTCATCGGGTGCTTTCTTTACAATTGACTAGTACAACACCCACATACGTCATGCTGGATCCTTTCCACGCAAACGAAGGCTTTCAAGGAATGCGGAATGTTAAAACCAATGTCTTCAGTACTTGTTTCCCCGACTTCCAGTTCTTTATCATACAGAACAGCAATTTCAAAGAAAGAAATTGCCCTTACCGGCTGTTAATAAATCAGCTTAAGTTTTTCCGCCGTTTAAAGAAAAGGCAAATTTACATCATCATCATCGTTATTATATACATCGTCATCATTATTCCGTTCCTTTCCGTTCCCTATGCTGTCTACTCCAGGTCGCCACTGAAAGACGACCTGAGAGTACAACCCATGATCGACCATTCAGTGAGGCCTTCCCTATTATTTTCCAGACTGAAGAATATGTTAACTGATGATGTTAATTCGATGGAGACTTTTTTCTCGTATTTGAAAGGTCCTTCCGAAATGAACGGAAGCATCTGTCAGCTACGGTATCCGAGTATTTTAAAAAGTTGTCCAAACCAAGGGTAGAGAAAAGGGTTGTTTGTATCTGCCGTAAGTTTGCGAAAGGCTACCATTGTCTATGGAAGGTTTTTTGTCGTCAAAAATGGCATTTAGAAGGGGAGGGGTTTGGACCCCTGGTTGAACTTCCCTCTGAGTATGAAACTTTGTTGTGTACATCTCCTAGGAAATACGTCAATGCAACTATACCAGCGAGTCTGTAACTAGAGGTAAATAAAATACCGTAATATTCTATCTTTTATGTGCTCTTTTCACTGTTTCTTCTTAAAAAAGTACATGCCAAATTTATTGTTCAATATTGTCCACGCACGGTGTTGTATTACATTCTATTGTGTTGCTTCGTTCTCTACTGTATTGTATTGTTAATCTATTGTTAGGTGCATATAATACAATATTTTTTTCCAAGCGGGCACGGTAACGAACCCTACAATCTGATTGGTTCTTAGCGCGGTCCAATTTTCCTATTTCTGACCACGGTCACAGTAACGCTTGCGTGAGTTTTTTCCGTGATTTTTTTTTCGTTTGAGAGCTTGGAAAAAAAACAAATAAGTTATTTACCGGCTTAGAGTCGGACATCCCAGCCGGCAAATAACATACATATACAATGCCGTGCATAAATTTGTCGAAGTATTGGACAAACCCTCTCCGGTTCTTCGAACGAGTTGTTCATAGCACTCTCAGAAGAAGTCTTGTTCATATGATAATAATAATTCCCTGAGACTGGGTTTCACCCGAAACAAAACAATGTCTATTGCACTGAAAAAACACACGACTTCTCAGAAATGACTCAGAGCAAAAAGGCGCGGAGTTCCTATGTTTTTTTTTTCCACGTTTCAAAGCGCCTAGAAATTCGATTGCGTACAGACACACTATTTGAAAACGATTCGACACATCCAGCTGTAGGTTCATTTTTAAGACTTCATCACCACTGAAGGTTCTCACAGATATGTTATGGTTGCAGTCTGCAAATATTTCCGTAATGAAATTTGCAGAAACTGTGCCACTTTCAGTTGATAAGTTTAAGAGCAATCTAAGAGAGATAGATCAGACAGTTTATTTTCAGCTGCAATGCATTTTGCCTTTATGTCACGTGCAAACCGGTACAAAATCTGTAATAGCTACTGGGAATGAAAGGCAATAAAAAGTTTATAAAGAATTAAAGCTAATGTTTTCTTTACAAATCACATATGGAAATCACAAGCTGTGCATAAGTATGAACGACCAAAACTGTTTCTTTTTACTGTCAATGTGCCTTAAACGTTTTTTGAACTGATTGATCAACACGAGACGCAAGAAACACAAAACAATTATAGACCTTAGGAGAGCGATATAACAAATGCTTAACGTTCTGAGTAAAACTTGTTCAAATTTGTCTAGTTAACTTTAGTTACGTTCACTGGTAATTCACCATTTGTAAATTTAACCACAAAATATTGTCAAGACTTTAGTCTGTAATAGTAACATAATGGCAAACTAACAATATTCAAAAAATGCTCAGTTTTTCACTTGTTTCGGACCCTTACAAGATTCAATACTTCCACAACGTTATAGTGTTTTAGGTTTCTGCGTTATTTCCTCGGAAATGTACATTACACATGTCTAAGCTATGTAACTATCATCATTGTCTTTGTCGGTGTCCATGTTATCATCAACCGGCTTCTCTAGGGAGTCCTCTACAACTACTTCTATGGCCAAACCATCGTATGGAGACTTTATATCTTCCTCTAGCACCTTGCTTTTCACTCCAGGGCGGTGTAAATGTAGAATCATGAGATTTGGGTTTTCTCTCAGGGCCAAAGCGAGCTTGTCTCCAATAGCGTTTACGTGATTTGGGTAATCGTCTGTCATGAAAGAAGCCAATTTCGTTCCTGTCTTTGTCTCCCATGCGTCAAAGCTGTTCTGTTCCCGGGATATGGAAATGATCACCTCTCCATCTTGCGAGAGGTAAAGTTCGTATACGGGTGGGGAAGGTATGGTACGCAGAACCTGTCGACTTTCGATACTCCAGATTTTGATTTCATCGTCACCTGTTCCAGTTAAAGCTATCATTGATGCCCCCGAGACTGCAACAGTGGTGGCGACTTCGTAGGCGTCTGGATCGAACAGCTTTCGTATAAGTTGGCCAGTGTGTAGATCCCAAAGGAGCGGCTGTGAATATTGAACTAAATTAACGAGATATTTCCCATCATCAGATATTCGAGCATTGAACAGGGTCAACTGCTCGCCTTCATACTTCAAAATCTTGTGACTGAAGCTAGTTGTGTCAATGGCAATCAAGTGTAGCTCTTTGTCACGATGCTGGGTCATTTGGCTTGCCTGTGAACACACGGTCATTTTACCGTTACTGCTAATTAGCATCTCTTCAAATCTTTGCTTTTCTTTGAACTTCACCACCTTCACTACTTTTCCATTGTCAACATCCCACACTTTGACAAATCGTCTCCCTTTTGAAAACGACATCATGCGCTTCTCGTCGATGAATCCGAAAGCATTCATCCGTTTGCATGCCTTTCCCTCCAAATTTCTCTCAATCCTTCCCTCTGCAAAGTTGAAGACCTTGTAGTGTGGAAAGTTCTGATCGACGATGAAGCCAACACCGCGGGTAGCGGTGAACATGCGAATGGGATTAGGGAACACCAGCAGGTTCATCAGACGACGCACCCGTTTACCACTAAGTGCATCCCAGAGGTCGATTCCGCTTTTTAGCTGAATAACAGCTGTGGCGAGAACGTGGCGCTGATCAAACTGGCTGGGCGAGATAGCTGTTATTTGATCAGCTACTGAGTTGCCTTGAATCTCGTTTATCACGGTTTCGTTCTGGTTTTCATCGTCATCTTCTCGACGTTTGTCGTAGACTCGAAGGATGTTGTCTTGCCCGATTGCCAAGATGTTGACACCATCACGTGTATAAAGGCGTAATCGGAGATTTGGACTCCTAAGGCACTTCTCCATTTGTCTGGTTTCCAGATTCAAAATGCAGATTTCAAACATATCGACGACAGTCACAACCTTCGTGCCATCATCAGTAATCTGCATTCGATGAAGACCTTGATCCATCTTGAAATTGGTCAGTTCACGTATTAGATTACCAGAAAGATCGTATAATCGCAAATTATCAAATGAAGATGGGATCACAGCCACTTGGTCTAAGGACGTTATTTTGACTTCCTTGATATATACTTTTTCACCATCCTTGCTTTTGGGATAGGAGATGGTGATCTTCCTAACTTCTTTCCCAATTTTCACGTCGATAAAGTGCACTGTGCTTTTCCCTCTCAGATTGTAAACGGCATGGCTTCCACGTGCATCCAAGGTACCAAGTTCGTCGTCTGTGTTTACATCTTTCAGTTGTAATTGGTGAAGCAATGTACCGTTCTCTACTTGCCAGACCTTTAATGCGTCAGGACAGATAGCAACCAGTTTGCTTTCATCATCAGCAAACGAAACTGGGGCTTGGGGGTTATATGAAAACCAATCATCATCGGATACTTGGAACTCTTGAACTATTCGCCCAGTCAGTGTGTTGAGCAGGAAAATTTTGTACGATCCAGCGAGCAACAGCAAATCAGCATTCTTCTCACTTATCTGGTTGAAATTTACACTGTACATTTCGACCGGTTCTGTGATGGTAAACTTTCGCACTTCCGTTCCATTGACGTAATCAATGATTCTGATGACCAATCCTTCCGAGGTCTGACTTGATACTGCAATAGTGCGATTGTCTTTAGCAATGCTTACCACGTCACTGCCAGATTGGGTCAAACCAATAGCAGACCGCAAAACTCCACCAGGTGCCGTCAAACATTTTCTGTTCGGTAGAAAACAAGGGGTGGAGGAATTTAATGCTTGCTTCAAAACGTTGTGAACGTCAGGATACTGTTCCTGTCGCTGCAGAAAGTTGTACATTCGGCCAATCAGCTGCGTTGGAAGCTGTCTGCTGTCCTTGGAAAGCGAATGAGCGGAGAGTTGCAAACATTCATGAAGGAGTTGCACATCGTCATCGTTTGGTTTGACGTTGAGATAAGATGAAAAATCACCCATGAGCAATTGTAGGGAGGTTCCTTGGAGTTTCGCCAAAAGAAATTCGAAGTTGCAAAGACATTCTTCTCTCATCTGATCCAAGTTTTTGCAATGTAACAAGTGAAATGGCAGTTCACTCAACTTGCGAAGGTTGTAAATCGTTTTGTCTTTACGCGAGTCAAACATCAACGGTTGCTTTGGGACCAACCTATCCATGGACATCGCCTTGCCTTCTTTATTAACAAATGGCTTCTTCACTCCCTCGGACCACTTTCCAAGAAAGTACTCACTCATGTTCGCGTGAATCTTCATGGTCTGTTCTTCGCTCAGATATCGCTCTTGTGCGGCCTCTATGAACTGACGATGATACCAGAATACCACTTGGGTGCCGTCTGCCCCTCGCTCGATTAGGTATTCTTCGATATCAGACCGAATGCGAATCCACAACAAGGGTGGAAGTCTTCTGACTGGCGGTGTCCAGTACTGGTATACATCATTCAGGACGTCGTCATCTAAAGAAAGGATATCTTCCAACTCGGGCTCTGTCAAGCCATTCTTAGATGCAGTTACGTAAGCCAATGCATGGCTCACCAATACCTTTCCATGTCGTCGTTCCAGTCGTTCAAACATGTCATCTATGATCTCTCGCACAGTTGGCTCAAGATACATGTCGGAGGCAGGAGTGTATGACTTCCAGCGCAGAGCTTCATCGAAGGCTAACTTGAGGTAGAGGGGAAGCGGGCATCTTTGAAATGCTTCCATGATGTAGCTTTTTTGTCTTGGAAGAATACTCCGATTAGCTGCCTTTAACCAATTATCAAGGATGACGTCTGCCTCATCAAGGGGAATCCTTGGTACTTCCATGAAACATTCATTTGGCAAGATGGTCTAACATGAAAAAAATATAAGAGGAACCTTTCAGTCTAGTACCAGCTTTACAACTTCACCCTGGGCATCAGAGAATTCTGTGTATTACTCTTTAGTATACGTCTGCTAGCGTTCTATCACAATGACCGTTCTCTGATTGGCTCCGCTACTGACTAACAAGTTATGTTGTAGATAGTGAGTAATAGCCCAGGAGTTGGCCTGCGAACGCAGACGTTTTTATTTCTTGGAAATACGACTGCGTTCGCAGGCTACCCAGGAGTGTGCGGCCGCCATTTTGCTTCTGCTTCCGCCTCTGTGACTTTTAAGAGGCTCTAGATTACGTTTTTACCTTTTATGACTATTAGATTAATACTAAAACAATTGGATTATTGGCTCTGATGCATGATAGGTCTCGAGCTGATAATCTTACCGTTAAATAGAATGGAGTGAACTACAGCACAATAGAGTCTTCAGTGCAAGTTGGTTTTGCATGGTAAGTACAGAAAGTTTGATATACGTGCTTACTGCCTTTATTGGTGTTCTGGGCAGCAACAAAATTCTTACACTTTTGAGATAATTGTCGTTAAATACATACGAAATTAATTGCAAATGATAATAAAACTAAAGCAACATAAAGCAGTGTCCTAATGAGAGGTAGGTTAAGTCTGCAAACGAGCCAAGTGGCCCATCAGGACAGAGCTTATCCCACGGTTTCTGTAGCATGAAATGACCAGGAGTATTTCTACCCTGAATGCTTTAGTCTATCGCAGGATTATCCCCAGCATTACGTTCGCTGGTACCCATTTACTTAGCTGGGTGGAAAAAGGCACTGCAGTGACAGTAGAGTCCCTTGCCGAAGAACACAAGACAATGTCCCCGGCCAGGTCACAAACACGGACCGCTCGATCCGGAAAGGAGCGCACTAACCAAAAAACCTGCACATTGTAATAGCTGTACGATGTTTGTTTGTATATAGTGCCAGTGTATCTCAAAGATTGCTAGTTTAAACTTACTCTTAAGCTAGGCAACGCCTGATATTCCTCTCCAGGTAGCGTTGAAAGGATGGCGTACACGTTGCTTGGCAATTGTCTTGGAAACCAGTCCATCTGCCGACCGCTGTCATCGAGAGAAAGTTGGTCCAACGAATCCAAAACCAGAACAACTGGTTGATCTTCGGCTGATTTTTCCAGGCATTCTTGAAAGTAGTCTTTTAAGGATTTCATGTCCTAGATAGAAAATTACATGATATATAATAGAAAAAGGAATTCAGTCTGCAACACGGCTATTTTCAGTTAGTCTCGTTTCTCTCCTTAGATAATAAAGCAAAAAAAAGAAGTATTTACAGCTACCAATCTGACAGAAACGAGAGAACAGACTGATAGGAACAGACAGTATTACAACAAAAAGACTTAAGAGGTAAGCGGTAAGAGTCGGTTCAAAGGTGAAAGGATTATTCTGGTCTCGTTTGGTTTGTTTATTCAGAAGGAATAATTCACATCATCTCGAGTCTGAAATTAAAATGGATGTTACTGGCACTCACTGTCCACCTCCTCAACAAACGATAAAACCCCCACTAACTATCCAATCAGAGCGAACGAAGCATGTTGTTTACCAGAGATGGCAGAGGTGTGATACTGACTGGGCATGCGCGCAACTAGAACGATATCATGAAGTTAAAATTACCTCTGGAACGTTTGCAGTGTTCTCTCCAGTAGCTTTGCAGAGCTGAATACATATGCTTCTTAGGAGAGGTCTGATGCCAGATGAATCCGGTGATGTTCCAATGAATCGCATGACGACAATGGCAGATTCGTCTTCGACCCACTTTTTCACTTCGGTTGCAATTTTGGCCATGATTGAGGTCTTTCCACAGCCCGACTCCCCGTGGAGGACAACACCCTGCTTTTCATGCTGTAGCAAAATATTCTTAGAGGCTTCTAAGAACTCTTTACGACCATAAAATGATTTACACTTCTTTTGGCAAAATGAAGCATGCTGGAAAAGTTCCTCTGCGAATGTATCTGTCGAGTCAGATGTCTCCTTCTCTTGGATACCGTTTTCAATCATTTGTGTCAAAGTGCCGAAGAAGTCTTCACACAGCTTTTCGATGTAGTGTGAGTGTTCTGGCGACGCCGAGGGATCGACGCCATTGTCAGTCCATTTGATGTCATAATTCACGATGTTTGCGCTCGGCAAGGCTTGCGGGATGTCTTTTTCTCGGAGAACGCCGAGAAGATTCTGCGCAGTATCATCTACGGATGAATTTGCTCCCCACGTCTTGTCTATGAATTTCCCAGCGTTTGTGCTGTCGATGTTTGTATGAAGATCTGAAATGACTCTTTTGAACCAGAAGCAATGTTTTGAAGGATTGGGTGCGTTGATAATGCCACGCCGAATTTCATCTTCGGTTACTAAGGACGAAAAACAAAATGATTGGAATTTTCAGGCATGGATACATCTTTAGGTAATGTGCCTCAAATTTCTTATTTGAGTCTCTTCGTTAAATATTGTTGGGTTTTTCTTAATATAACAGCAGGTATAGTATAATGGATTATGTAGAATATCACCCGCCCAGGCGAAGGCTCTTGCTTCATACGGACCTCGCCAACAACCCCAGTTATGTTGCTGGTAAACTCTTAGACAGATACCAGTTTGGTGTCTGATGCTTTAGAACATGGCAAGAGGTTTAGAGGACATTTTTGTTACCACGTTAAACACAGTCTCGTGCGTCATACCTGACATGTAGTACTTATGCCGTTCTTTCTTGTCGAGAGCCTTGTCAGCGGCCGACCTCAAAATAACTTGCATTCTTTCAAACGCATTCCACCAATCAGCAGAAGCTTTCTTGCGTAACTCATCGTTTGCATAGTCACGGTAATGAGGCAGCAATGATGTGATTGGCTGCAACATATATTCTGCGGGAACTGAGTTATCATCCCGCCAGAACCAATGTTTCAGTAGTTGGAGGTCGTCTTTGTTTTCGACTACTCCAAGGAGCTTTTCAAACTCTGAGGCGGCAATCTTTGCAGGAAAGGGCCTGTAACCATACTTTTGTCCAAGAAAGGTCTGGAATAAATGGAGAAAGACAATGGGTATATCTGACTTTCCATACTTAACCTCCACCGAATGGGGGGGGGGGCGTCTCTAGATAAACTGGGGACATCACTTGGGATGACTTTGCAACTTTGACCAATCATAGACGCTCAAACAGACCTA
>OMLO01003713.1_pt1 | contig 12623 bp, 7 predicted proteins | sample 1674811 | NCBI WGS metagenome assembly OMLO01 (sample SAMN06265003, study PRJEB25207) | coral metagenome | isolation source: Coral host | place: Mexico:La Bocana,Puerto Morelos, Mexico | collected 2008-11-13
CCCCCCCCCCCCCCCCACACACACACACAAGAAAAGTAGCAACATTCAGCACACCTTGGGGAAACTACAGACCCCAACGATTGGTGTTTGGAACGAGGTCATTGCTTAAACCAAAGGGATGACATACTCCTGGGAGGAAGAGGCCAGACAGAACATAGAGAAGTACTGAAGACTGTCCTAAAGAGAGCAAGAGATCATGGAATCATATTTAACAGAGAGATATGTCAATTTGGAAAGGAACAAATTGAGTTCTTCTGACATGTTTTCACCAAAGATGGACTGAAAGCATCACCTGACAAAGTAAGAGCAATCAAAGAATGCGGAATGCCTGAGAACATAGAGACCGTGCAAAGCTTGCTTGGGATGGCAGGCTACCTGGATAACTTCATACAGAGTATGCAGCACCACTATACCAGCTAACCAGAAAAGAAACGAAATTCCGCTGGGGTAAACAAGAAGAGGAAGCATTTCGAAAGATACAAGACAGCATCTCAAGCGAGAAGACTATGGAATTCTTTGAACCAAGCAAGCCCATAATCCTTCGTACAGAGGCATGCTTCAATGAAGGCTTATCAGCAGCCCTGCTCCAGAAGACAGACAGAAAGATGAGATTATACAGCGATTAGCCAAGAGGATCGCTAAAGGGGACTAGGAGAAACACAAGAGAGATAAAGACCTTAAACCCTACCTACATATGAAACAAGAGTTATCAGTTGCAGAAGGACTTATATAGGACTATTCGAGAACATCAAATAGTCCTTCCACCAGCACTCCAGAGGAAAGTGGGTAAACTAGGACATAGCCTAGGACACTTAGGAAAAACCAAGACCAAGCAAATTCTGAGAGAAAATGCTGATTCCCACTGATGAACAGCATGATCGACACAGCTATTGACCAGTGCTATGAGTGCCAAGTAGCCACGAAAGGAAACAGAGAAGAATCAATCAAGGTAACCAACATCCCAAACCGACTTTGGGACACAGTTTCCATAGACCATGGTGGACCGTACCCAGATGGTCACTACAATCTCGTCCTGATTGACAAGACGACCAGATACCCAGTGGTAGAGTCAGTATCATCAACCGACTTCCAGACTAAAAACAAGGAACCCCGACGGGGATTGAGAGTGACAATGGACCCCCGTTCAATTCGAAAGAGTTCAATGAATTCGCAAAGCACGAAGGATTTCAGCATTGCAGGGTGACACCTCTTCACCCAAGAGCGAATGGAGAAGTAGAAAGATTCACGGAAACCCTAAACAAGACAGAACAAATTGCAAATCTGCAAGGCAAAAACCACCTTGAGAGAAGAAATGCGGTTTAAGACATGCACCCAGTGACAGGAGTCGCACCTTAGGACGCCCTTATGGGGACGTCTATCCGAAAAAAGCTGGATTACATTGATTGCAGAGAAATGAGAAGGATGACATTATCGACCGCAGAGACGCAGAATGCAAGCCGAAAGTGAAGCAGCAGAGAGAAGGGAGAATGACCAGAGAGAATAATCTTAACAAGGACCAGTGACAGTTGATTTAGTTTCGTTATCGGATTGAACTTTGATAGAGTTGCAAGCTTTTGTTAGTTTGGGAGGGATCTACGTAGTATCCGCTCCTGCGCACACAGTGCGAACCCATCCTGTATCATGTGATATCGAAATAAATCAGTTCTATCGAACATGGCGTATGTCTACTAACTATCTTACAATTCTATTAACTCTTAAACATATATTCAGCTTGCTGTCAACTCAGAGAAAGGACTAAAACTCACTGTCGGTTATTAGCAATGTCATCATACATCATAACCACGATGTTCTCATCAGGAATACCATTTTTATGAAGGATCTGATACGCGTGGCATGCATCTGCCTAAATACAGAGAAAGACTGAATTAACAATAAACTTACATTTTTCATGTATATGAATGAATTCAGGCCTGGTTTTTTTATTATTGTGATAATCAATAGGATTGCATTTTGCAGACAAACCACCTCCAAAAGATGAAATGAATCCAGAAAAAGAAAAAGATTATTAAGTACATGGAGCAGAGGACATACCTTTCACCAATGTTTAAACAAAAGAAAGTTCAAAACAAAATCAGAAACATTTTGATGTTGTACTTGTATGTATACTGGCAAGTGATATAAAAATATTTATCTTGCAAGGATCTGTAATCACATTCTGTATGTGTAATCTTTTTGCCAATTGTTTTGTTATATGTGAAACACCAAAGACCATGTTTTACCACATTTCCACACACCAAAAAGAAAGTTGAAAATAAAATGTATAGTAGAGTATTTTGGAAAAACTTTGTGGTGTTTGGAAAGGCAGTCAAACACTGTCTTCAGTGTTTGGTAGATCTTCTCAATCAGAACTATAAATTAAGGAGAAAGAGAAGATATAAAATTATGAAAAGTTAAATTTTAATTTAGATCAGATACAGCTGTATCTAATAAATACTGTTCGGTCATGATTTATTTCATTTGTTAAAACTTGATGAATAATCAATTGAAGTAAGTTTGGGAATCTATAATCTTGGTAATTAACAAACAGAAAGCATTTTCACCCACTGAAGCATTCCAAAACCACATTAGAATAATGCTTGATCCCTGAAATGCCATATTTTTATCTCAGGAAATGAATTCAAGTACAGTAGACGCTGTTTCTAAACTCACATGTATCAAATAAGGGCGTGCAAATTTATGAATCGAAACTGACATTCAGATCATAGAGGGTCGTACTGGGGGGGGGGGGGGGGGGGGGGGGGGAGGGGAGGGGGTTCTCCAACGTGCTACACGTGTGGAAAAAGAGATGATAACGGATCACGGATATAAAAATTCATTTTCCCAATTGCAGAAAATTTAGGTAAGATACTCTTTTTAACAACTTGTTCTTGCACTAGAAAGAGTGCTTGAAGAAAGCAAAATCACGAAAGGCTAAGTCAAGGCTCCTTATTGCAAATGGCATACCTACATGTAAGGTACTCTTTATTAATAAACAACTCTAAGTGTTCGGAGGACTCGCGTACCAAAATCACGGCGAATGGAGTGGTAAAATCACAACTATTGGTTAGAAATTCAAGAGTTACACAATTATTCAAGAGTTACACAAACCCTTCACTTCACTGATCAAAAAGAATAATTTCCTAAAGTCACGTTTCACCCAAAATAAAATCAGCTGGTCATTCATCACAAGAATACCCTTGTAAGACCCTCATTATACATTTTATAAAGTGTCTTGTCTGACTGCATTACCTGGCCCAAGCGCGAAGCGCGCGGGCCATAAATCCGAGCGGAAAAACGAGGATTCGTAACTTACAGTACGGACCGAAAAATGAGGTTAGTTAGATATTTATTACATCTCTGGGTTCAAAGGGATGGGGAAGATTTCAATCAAGCGAAACGGCCATAGATGATTGGCGCACGTCAAATTCTAAATGTGAGGACAACTTAAGAAACCAACTCAAAAGTTTGGGTTTTCTGTTTTTGTGATTTGTTCGTTTTCTTCGTTCGCGTATTTTTCCTTTAAATATGTTTCAAAGTTTTCTTCAAGAGACATTTTGAATGGCGACTAAAACGGGCCGTACAGTAGAGTGCGACCCGCTAAATTGACCAATCACAGCGCGCGTACTAACTGAGTGATGTAATAAATAGGCTTAACATTTTCAATCTTCATTTTCAAAGAGATCGATCCCCATGTGAATGGAGGGTATACGACACCTACTAAATGACATTGAAGTTCCAAAAGAAAAAGTCACGAGATTTACTAACGTCAAGTGCAGTGGATCTCGCGATGTGTTGTAAAAACACTGCAATGACGCAATTATGCATGCCTTACTAACAATCAGTTTTGTACAAAGATAATTGAGAAGCATTCCAGATATGATGATTACGAATTGTTTTGTCTATTCTAGCAAAAGTTAAACAACGTTAAACAAATTCTAAAAGGCATAAGTTATGCTTTATAAATGGAGGTCTCCTTTCTGCGCGAACTAGACAACACAGAGAAACAGTGTACTGTACCTGATGTCTGTAATTGTCCCAGCCACTTGATCCAGCAACGACAAGCGCCCAGTGTTTTCCTTCGGAGGCCGCCACAAGCGCAAGGGAAAGGAAAAGCAGTCCTGTCAACATAATTTTTGTGTTTGAAAGTAAAGGAGTGATCTGTAGAACCGCTTGACCGTCGAACCTAAAAGGAAGTGTCACAAGCTCTGCAGTCGATGTTATTTTCCTCGTGATCAGTCATGATCTCGTGATTTCGAGGAAAACGTAAGTGTACGTACCAGAAATAACCAACGGTTAGCAAGTGCGGGCTAGAACACTTTTGAGTCGAGGGAATTTGACGTTAGTCACGTGAAGATGTTTGCCATGTTTGTCAAGTATGGTATTCACGTGAAAAGAACAGATGTTATCTTCTTAGATTCGGTTAGGTTGTTTCCCTTTTTTTTGTCGCGGTGTTTTCTAAAAGAAATAGAAAACAAGTTCTCCGGGTTTCTATTGAGTTATAGAAACACTCGTGAAAGTTTGGGAGAAACTCGAAAAAGCTGTGGAAACACTCGCCTGCGGCTCGTGTTCCCACAGCAGTCCTCGTTCTCCCCAAACTTCCACTCGAGTTTCTATAACTCGATAGAAACACGGTACATGTTTTCTATTTCTTAAATGGTGCACGCAGGAAATTTAGGAAGTTTGGAGAGGACGAAAGATGCGTAAGAGATGCAAGTGTCTCGTCCGGCAAGTGATACGGGTCTCTACTCGCGAGACGACTCGAGGTCCTCGTTTTGCGAGAGGGTGGTACAGTAACTTCATGCTACTACGCAACTTGTTTCGCGCGCATTTCAAGCAGAAAATCAGACAAAAAAAGATACCTTTTATTCTACATACATTTTAAAATGGCAATAAAAACAATTGCTACAAACCCTCTTTTTAAACAGATTTTGATTAAAATGATTATTAGCGCATCTAAATTGATGGGGCACATTCCATTCGACCAAAAATTCCGGTTTTCATTTACGAAAATTTCCAGAGGCGAATGGAATGGCATCTTCCGGAATTACTATAAAAGAGGACAAACTCCAATCTAAAGTTAAAACTATTTGCAGAAGTATCGATTTTCTATCTATGCAATACCTATAACAGTGAATTTAATATTCTAAGAACAATTAAAGCAGTCTAATACACCAAATGGTTTCTGAGTCACACTCCAACATCTATAACTCCAAACCATCAGGTTTTCCTTCGCCACACTGTTCATTAATTGCAGACACAATCCTGTCAAAAGGAATCAATAACACTGTTCAGTGAACATATCAAGTTTGCGAATTTGTGATTGATCGTCGCAGTTACACACACAACTTGAGCAGTTGTGAAATTAAAGCCTGAAAAAAAAAATTCAGGCCTGAACGGGATTCGAACCCATGACCTCTGCGATACCGGTGCAGTGCTCTACCGACTGAGCTTCATATTTTTCTCCGCAGTTCAAATATATGATCTTTATTATATTCATTTACATCCTTCACTTCTACGGGTATATTACGAACTCACAAAGTGACCAGCTCCCAGATGGCTTCATAGCTCAGTCGGTAGAGCGCTCGCTACGGAGTCAAGCACGCCAACCATGAGGTCACGTGCCTCCCACAAATACTGTACTACTCCTTTAAGAATGAATTAAACAAGAACGTCAGGGAGACAGAACAAGAGGAAGAAGTTCTCTGCGCTGGAAGTTAACGAGAGAGAACTAAATGTGAAGATGGGCCTTACTCAAGGAATCATAGCTTCGGGAAAAGTTCACGTTGGTTATCAAAATTCTAACTCTTGTTACCCGTGTGCTACATAAAATGTAACTTGCTGCATAGAGAAATTTGATGTTTATCAGTAGTGTCCGTAAGGCCTTTGTGGGTTAAGGGACAAGATCTTTCGTTGAAAATTATCACACTTACACTTCGGCTTCGATGTTCTCCTCGCACAAGTTCGAGAGTGCATACACATGGCGAAGGGCGTGTTCGTTCTGTAGGATTAAAACAATATTTTTAGAGACTGTTCTACTCCTGCTGCTTTATTCTACCTTGATCTTCTCTTATCTGTAGCTATTTTGGATAGTCAGATGCTGCATGCATTTTCAAATATTTTGGAAATTACAGTACAAATACACTCTTTTTTTATAAGAACCTTTTTTATAAGAACGTTGAGGCTGAGATTTACCAAAATTTTAAGAACATGCTAAGAACATGCCCCAGGCTGAGAGTGAGAAAACGTCTTTATTTTGTCCATTTGGGCTAACTGCTTGTTAAATGAGCAGTATAAAAGGAAATTGAAAACTGCGGTCTAAAAGTACAATAAGCTCAATGCTTAAAAGGAATACCTTAACATTAACAATGTTGTTTCTTATTGCATGATATATACACGATGTAGAACATCTCAAATGAGACTCTACCTCCTTCTTTTTGTTCAGCACTATTGAAAAGTTGATAAATCTTCTAAATAAAAAAGTCTTAACATGTAACTTAAGAACGTCTTAAGAACATTTTCATCCTCAAATCGAAAAAACAATAAGAACGCTCAGCCTCAGCCCCAAAATTAGACGTTCTTATAAAAAAAAAAGGAGTGTAGACGATGTCTTGTCTTGCATATCAGGCGAGTTTGATGGAGCCACGGTTTGTGTTTTGCCGCGACGAAGTCGAGCTAAATATCCACGGCAAGACCGAACGAGCCACAAAAATGTCATTCTTGACCTGGAGGTGGGGGCGTTCTTTTATATGGACTATATACAGTAGTTATGTGTGTTTCATCTGCTGTTTTCATCTGAAATAGGGTAAGGTTTGTGACCTCTGGTCCTACACTGTTTATATTTGGTATGAATTGAGTAGGTTTTTGGAAGGGCCAGCCCTGAAATTGGGGTGGATCGGGAAAGGAGGAGGAACGTAGACTGGAGTCGAATGCGCAGCGGAATGCCATGGAATGATGGATCGGGTGTGAAATAGGGCAGGCGTAAATCGCAAATGTCGGTCTCAAATAGGGTAAGGCTTTCAGGAAGCTCGCCAAATCCCATCCTAACCCCCCAGGGTTTATGATGAACTTCATGTAAACTTTGATTAGGCAAAGGCGTAGCTCAGCAATATGTTAATAAAGTCACCTTGAGCATAAACCTATAATTATCGGAATTCCGGGGCACAATTATACGTTTTTCTACATGAAAAGTGAGCCTACAGAAATGCAAAACAGTTATCATTACCTTCCCGAGATTGTAACAGTTCTTGGAAAAAGTGTTCACAGCTCTCTTGTAGCAGTCAAAGTCCCGAGGTTCCGCTTTGCTCTTGAGAACTCGCATCTTCTGCTCATCAGAGTAAACACACTGCTCCACAATTGACTCCATGGTTTTTCGGATTTCTTCCTTCAGCTGTTTACAGACAAAAAATGGATATGAAATTTGATAAAACGAACTGTTAATAGCGTTTCAAGACTCATGAAAGAAAGATTCCAAGAAATTTGCCTTTAGAATGATCGCGTTTTATCCGGTAAGTGAACCACAGTAAGGTTGTATTTTGTATCTTGACGAATTTCAGCACGAAAATCTTGTGCCAATTTTTATGTAGTACTAAAATCTAGTCTAACCTCTCTGTAGAATAATTTCTTGAATAAATGTGCACTGTATTCTCGTAATTCCTGATAATATTCGTCCCTATTTATAGTTGCATTGCCATCATAACAATCTTCACGCATTACCTTGTACAATTCCTCAATTTCGTTAATTATCTTTCGCCTTTCATCCCAGGATGGCGCATTTCTTAAGCGGTTCTGAAGGGTTTTAAGATGTACATCGGGTACGGGAACAGCATCGGTCTAAAATGGAGTGAAAAGAATGTATCCAGTTGATTACAAACTTGATTTTGGTTTGTATTCACTAGCGACGAAGTAGTAGTCGGAGTAATCAAAAACACAGTGATACGATCTAGTGAAAGTTAAATCAACGTAGTCGGAAGCAAAATACCGATTGCGCTTATGACTCCGTCGTTTAAGATCTATTGTTTTCATTCGCGAGTTATTCGGAGAAGTGTTTTATCCATATTTATAGAGCTTTGTATGGAGACGCCATGTTTGTGCCCCTCGGAGGGGCACAAACATGGCCGTAAAATAACAGTAACATTTGTAGTTGAGTTTTGCTATTGAAATACAACCTTATTTCTCTAGAGCGCTGACACGTTAGCAAAAACCAAAGCGATTACTCCTTTTTTGACCCACGCGACAGCCTTCTCGGGCAGCCATTTTAGTCACGCAACGCAAAAGCTTGGAAATTCAAAGGTGCCGTATTACAAAACGGAAGAACCTTGTCAAGCTAAAACGTTGTAAAACGCCAAGTTCTTATACGGTCTATAATCTGATGAAACTATAACCTCAGAAGGAAAGGCAATTTTAAATTTTGGAATGTGGCTACGTCTAAGAAAACCGGCAATATTAACGCCAAGGGGTATTTACAGTACTTGAAAGTTTGGTTTATATTTCAGGCCAGCTGAACTAGTTGGCTGGCTTTCGTAAGATCAGCATTGATTCTTACAATTGGTTCCCCTTTGTACTCTTCTGGGGTAATTCCAGTTCCTTTTCCATTCCCTTCACCTTGGAAGTCTTCTAATACGTCACTTTCCCAGTCCTGAAATTGATAACATTAGGGCTTGTATTAACCCTTTACTCCCTAAGAGTGACTTATAGATTTTACTCTGTCTAACGCCAGTCGATTTTACTCGTCAAAGGGAGACCCCTTAGGGGTTAATAAATGGTTAATTAAGCGACATCACCCCCTATTATTAACAAGTGGAGTCCTAAATTTTCTTCCCACACTAACGGTAAAATAAACTTGCATTAAGCGCAAAACTCTGTTAAGTGGACAGAGACACCACTTTTTAGCCATTTTGTCGCACGAATCCTGCGACACTAGCTGACACTTCAAGAGCTTTTTATTTCTTACTCAGTATTAGGATTGACTCTTTTCTCATAATCTGATTGTTCAGCAGTAGAGGTAGAGAGGAAGACTGCAGATTAAATTAGGAATTGATGTGTGACGAAATGCAGTTATCAATAAATGTGGTGATTTCAAAAGGGTTTACTAGTAATTCACTATTATTATAACTGCACTGACAAATTTCAAATATGACTTGGCATAGTAATTAATATTATCCTCGTGCAATTTCCACTGAAATCACATAAATCCAAAGTTAAAATGGTCTGCGTACAAGCCAAGTCGCCCATGAGGCCGGAGCTTATCACGGTTTCGGTAACACGAAGCGACTAGCAGTATTACTACTCCCCTCTGGATGGGATGCTAGTCCATCGCATGGTTACCCCCAGTACTAAATTTACAGTTACCCATTTATACACCTGGGTGGAGAAAGGCACTGTGAGTGTCTTGCAAGTGTCTTGCCCAAGAACACAACACAACGTCTCTGGCCAGGGCTTGAACCCGGACTGCTAAATCCGGACTAGTCAAGCGCCTCCACATAAATCCAAAACTTGCAATAAATAGGGATAATCAATTCAACCCAAATTTCCGAAAAAAAAAATGACTCGATTGGTTCTGTCCAACAGGAAAAGTGTTGAAAAAGCCTGTCCACCTTTCCAGGTGCACCACTTTCTCGGTTGAACCTGTCTGATCAAAATTGACCGTTCAATTTGACCTTTTTGACCCATTCTCAATCCAGGTTCCCTGCTATTCAGAACTTTCCATGAAGGAAAGAACTTACCATTGCAGCTTTTTTGGATTGTTCACAGCGCATTTATCAGTTTTATTTGTACATCCATGTGCAGTTATAACAACAGTTAGACAGCAGCGTTACGCAGTGTACATTTTGGCTTTTAAAAAACAGTCTATTCCTCAATAGAATTTCGAATGCTCTTTTCCATACTTAAAAGTGGCATTTGAAGATCTTTGAACTCAACTAGCAAATGTCTGAAAACTGTCTGCTCAATTTCTACATGTGAAACAGCTGGCACAATATCATTGATAAATAGTTTGTATACTGTGATCGTCCGGGGTGAAGGTAGTTCTGAAAAGAACTGTTGTTGGTGACTGAAGTTTTGACAACCTGAGTGGAAGTCATCTTCAGAGTCAAGTGAATAGTGTTTGTCAGTCGATGATCTCTGGTCCGTTGAAACTGATTGGTCAGTTTAGCCATGATGGTATTGGCTGAAAGACTCATGTTAAGTTTGTCATCAGTCATAGATCGGTTTCGATCCATCTATTGTAGTTAGAAATCATTATCTATGTTAACCCAGGCGTGTGATCCAACATCCCCATTTTAAGTCACCCAGAAAGTTTGGCTGAATGGATCGCGCCCTAGACAAACAAACAGAAAAGCAATAATATGAAGGCAACAAACCAATTCTCCATACTGCATGACATGACTGGTTTTTGTCTCTCTTTTAACAATTTTGAACTGCTGTAAGAGCGACTCTTTACTGAGATCCACCTGCAAATCAACATCATTAAAAATTAGTATATTATTGATAATGCTACAACAATGAAAATCATTGAAATTGAACATGTATGTACATCAGAAAAGTTTAGGACTTTCATGATTATTACTAAGGCTGAAGGAGAGGAATATAGTGAACCACGTGATGAACACGTGATGGATTAAAACCACTTGATGAAACAACTTTGCAGCTGAAAAAAATGAATGAAGCTGTTGGGAAAAGAATTTGAAAGGCCTCAAAGATAAGGTGTGTGGAACATTGTAACAAATAACATTGATTCACATTCCACCAAGTGAGGATTTATAATTTTTATACATTAATCATTATTAATGTTTAATGTATAAACATTAGAGTGCTGAGAGTGCGCAGTATGGACTGGAAATCATCACAAAGACCTGACAGAGATCAACATGAGTTAGTGTTGGGCCAAAAGAGTGGCACAAGACCGACAGAAATAGAAAGCAATAGTGGATGTCCTCTGCCTCCCCTGGGACTGAAAGAGGATTAGATCATCACAAAACAAATTTATGACAATTGCAGAGGCTGTAAGGGCCAATTTCCAATTCCCTTGGTTTCAATAGGAAAGATTCACTCTAGTTCACTGACTTTAATTCGACGAACACTCTAATAAGACGCTCGTGTGTTTGCTTGTGCACAATTTCATCAATCGTCCACGTCTTTGTCCGTCTTATCCGTCGTTACTTCGAATGAATCGCATACACAACTACATTACAACGTTTGCCGACGTTCGCCATTACATACGCACTCGAAAAAAATCACGTGACTTAAACGCGGGAACTAAACGGCGGGAAAAATACATGAACAACACAGGGAACCCAGTAACAGAGGCAATGAATTAAGAAAAATCTATTACTACTAGACAACTCAAAAGAGTGTGACTCAACCACTATCCTATCAGGTTTTCCTCGAGACCAGCCATTAAGTGTAATTAGGACAGGTCATTGAAATGGCTTGGTCACACCTATCTCAACGGAGCTTTCTTGTAGCATCACCAGGCAAGCTCCTATCCTGGAATATCTGGAGATGTTCACTAGAAGCAGAGATCAAGTCCATAGACAAGAGAAGTGATATCAGCTAGAGAGGGATGTGCAGGGCAGAAGGCCATGGAGAGAGACTGTTGATGGGCTATAATCATGAGAAGAAGTCAAATCGAACACACAGTACAGGTCCTTATTGGACTTCTAGGACATGGGTGCTATGATACATACCGCATCAGAATTTTCCATCCACTTGACGGAGTACACATCACCAAGGAACGTACCACGCTCGTTGTCAAAGTAACAAGCATAAGAATTCTCATGGGGATTGGCAGCCGTAGTTGCATACACTGAAACAAACCACAACAGTAAGGAACACTGGTTGCTTATTTGTGACTTATTTTGGCATGTATCTTAAATGTCAGTTCCAAACGGCCAGTGCTATGGGATGGGGGAGGGGGAGAGGGAGGGGGGACCTCTAGGTACCTTAGGCTCTACATGCGCATGTAACCTTCCTGCTTTGGGAATCCAGGCATCTTTCTGGTGACAAATTCATTAAACTCTATGAATAGACATTTTACACCAGGTTGTCTACTACCAGATAGTCTACTACCAAATGCTGTTTGTTCCACTGGCCTTTTGGAACATTTCAGGCCAGACTGCACTAAGACAGAAGATAAAAAATATTTTCTGATCCCAGGCCCAGGATGTGTTACGCCAAAATAATATTATTTATCATATGACCCGTACGGCCCCATGTGCAATTTCCTTTGGAAAACCGTAAAAAAAAAAGTTCCTGTATGAGGGCCGTACGCCCCGGGTGGGTGCTCCCAGAAAAATTGGGTAGGGGTATGCGGCCCGCTTCCCAAAACCCAATTTATGACCAAATTTTGCGATTTTCCCTACCCTATTTATGACCTGATCAAAAATGTGATACCCTATTTATGACCTGACTCTTAGATCAGTAGGGCAAGGGCTTTTGTTGCTGACTTTATCTAGCCTGCGTTAAACGGGGTAGAGGAAGTCAAAGCGCGGATGGGAAAAGGAGGGCGTGATGAAGAAGTAGCTTCTTCTAAAAAAAAAAGACTAGAGAGCAAAAATCGATACCCTATTTATGACCAAAATGGCGGCAAAATGGCTAAAATCGATACCCAATTTATGACCAAAACG
>OMLO01003716.1_pt1 | contig 12615 bp, 2 predicted proteins | sample 1674811 | NCBI WGS metagenome assembly OMLO01 (sample SAMN06265003, study PRJEB25207) | coral metagenome | isolation source: Coral host | place: Mexico:La Bocana,Puerto Morelos, Mexico | collected 2008-11-13
CCTACATATTGGTTTATAAGGACCCTTTACTAATCCACCTTTTGGTATCTGTGCCATCTATTTTGACCTTAAGGTACTTGGAAGATCATCTTTTTTGTCATTTCAGGACTTTTTTTCAAACCTTCCTCAGTTGGAGGAGGTTCAACAAAATAAAAATCTTCAAAAGTCTGAGTAGGTCCTACAGTAAGCATACACTTCTTCAAGCCATCCTTCCCAAAAAACTCCTTGTTGGTCAGGGTTTTTGTTAAACTCTTGATGATTTGAAGCTCAAAGACTGTGCCAACACAAACCCGGTTTTTCTTTGGATCATTTCAACACATCTGATGCACCAATTCGTGGTTGCTGAATGATCGATGTATACTTAGAGGCATCAATTGACGATCTATACTTGGAGGCATCAATTGATCACTTGGACAGCCTTAACAGTCTCATCTTGGGGGTGATGAAACTTGCCCCAAATGGCGGTTTTTTTTTCGCCCCATCTTTTTGGAGGTGTCAGTGTGTTTTGATCTGTTTTTTTTTCGATGGCTACTTGAGGGATTCCGGGATTCCGGAAGTTTCACCAAAAATCCTTTCCTAAAACGGCAAAATGGTCAGATTGGATCTACTTTCATGATGTTACCAAAATCCCAACATGTCTCCTTTCCCGCCATCGTCAATCCATCATTGATCCATCCATCCATCCATCCCCTTCCGAAGCCTCCGAGGAGGCTCGGAGCTCGTCCACGATTTCGAAGCAGTCGGTGATGCCATTCACCTGGTGCCATTGCAGCGGTGGAATTTGGCACTTTTGGAGCCCCGTTCAGGGCTTGGGTTTGGCATCCGGATATCATTCGGGATTTGGTAGAGGACCAAAAAAAAGTATCGCTGGATTTATATACTGTAGATGTATTTTAGGAGATACATCTATATGGGTGTGTTTCTTCCGAAACAGTGAGCCCCAGAATGAAATGACCAACCAAGGGTTCTGATTGATGCTGATCTAAAATACGGAAAACACGTATTGTTGAGTATCAGAATCTTGATGATACCGCTATGAAAATATGTTCAAAGTGTGTGGGGGACATCATTTTCTGCATTTTCACATCAACTAACCCCCCCCTCCCACCCCAAACAAAAAAAAAACAGTTTTTGTCGGTAAGTATATACACAATTTTGATAGTCTGTGAATCACCAAGCTGATTCGATGAGCGGTTTTGACCTTTTTCGTCTTGACATGTCTTGACCTTTTGAACTGCATTGGTGCGATACGAACTAAGAGAGCTGTGTTGGAAACTCTATGGTAATCCGAAATATTACAATATGCTTCTTAAAATTGTATGTTGTAGTGTCATTGCATATGTGTACAGGGGTATATAATATAATCTTATTATAGTCATCATACTGTGGTAGCTTGATAGTGATACAGGATTCCAATAATCATTATGATGATGATGATGATGATGATGATGATGATGATGATGATGGACGATTTCATACATTGATCCCCTGATGCAAGGGTAATTTAATCCCGGTGAACCACGCGATGGAACGACTGGTTATAAGAAAGGAGTCACTGAATGCTTTAGATGAATACTCATTCATATCACAAAAATATTGCAGGTTCTATGAATACAAGCAATCAGAACCTAAAAGGAAATTGAGGACCTACAAAAACCCAAGTTACACTCCAAAATATCATCACTCTTCTTCTCTAAAAGCATTGGATGCTTAAGCAATCATAGTCCACCACCACCTGAACTTTACTGTCCCTTTCTGCCCCCTTTGTGTCTCATCGAATTTCACTCGTTTCATACAAAAATCGCTTGGACCCGCAAGACCCGTTTGGACCTGCAAGACTCGTAGATTCGGCTCGATTTGTCGATCAGGATAGATCTGTCCAAGCAAGGTTACCCAGTGAGGTAAAGGCGGAAGTTACCAGCTTTCTCCCCGGCAAATCCTTGAGAACTTTGAACAGTCAGACCCTAGCTTTAAAAAAAAAACGGCAAATTTGGATGTTTAACTGATCTATTGTTCTTGAATGCATGGCGGGTGGCTGGTATTTGATCTTTGGGAGCTTTGCAGCTCGTTTCTGCGAAAAAAACATCATCTTTCCACCTTTCCAATAATCGCGCTGAATCTGACGAGACGGAATCAGCCCGGTTTCGAGATGATCAGGATCCGATTGGACCCAAAACGACACTAATATCGGGCCACCGACCATCCTGCTTGGCAGGCGGTAAGTGGGCCAGGTGTGAACCATTACGTGTAGCAGCTTGCCGATGCGGAAGATTCTTCGCCAGCCAATCCTCAATGAGCAAAAGCCGCCATCGGGGCCAGATAATTGCAAGTGACGGAACATGAAGTGCCAGCATTTCGGAATCAGGCCTCGTGACAGCAAAAACTGGAGAACAATCGTGTGAACGTAAAATCTCTTTCAGTGACCTACCAAACCACCCACTGCGCTTCTTGAAAGGATGTGGCTTCAAACGGAAACGTGATTGTTGAGCTGTATCGGTCCAAGTTCTATCCCGGATAGGGCCCAACTCACCCGTCTGAAATTGATAGTCCAGAAAAAGTTGATGAATTGAAACCCAGGATGATTCTGCACGCTTTGCTTCAGAAATCGCCTGCTGAAACCACGAAGTAACTGTTGCCACAAATCGATGTCCGTACTTCGCCGTACATTTCCAAGGCAAAGGAAACTTCGGAGAAAAACCATCCCAACGTGGGGCTTTGACACTCATAATGGGGGCCACATGCTGGGTCTGCAAATCTTCGACAGGGATTTCACGACAAGTAGATTCATGCAAAACAGCTTTGCGGCTGATGTTCAAAATCACGTCTTGCACTGTTGTAGAAACAAAACTCGCAAACTCAACCGCTCTTGCATGTTCTCGATGCAATGCCCAAAAAACGTTCGTCCGTTGTAAGTTGGCAAGTCTCGCTGTCCGATCAGCAAGGGCATTATGAACAAATGCCCATTGTTCAGCAGCATTGCTAACCGTGTCGACGTCTTGGTGAGCTGCAACTTTCGTGACAATCACGGCGTCTTGGAAGTGGAGACATTCAAGGAGTTCGTAAATGTCAAACCAGAGATCAGCACGGTTACTGTTAACTGCCGGCACTTTATGTGTATAGAGCATCTGCAGCAACCTTGAGACGACTGATTGGCAGTCTGACCAAATGCGAATCTTCTTTTTCCAGTACCAAGCATACTTCAACGCTTGAAGTACTCCAAACAGTTCAGCCCGAAAAGCACTCTGCAAAATACCTGGGACCGGTCCAGTTATAAGCACCTGACTCTCGGAAACTAAACCTGAAGGATGCGCTTGAATGACTGACCATGCAGCGAGTTTCAAGTCATGTTGCGTGGGCCACAAACAACTTCCATCTGTGAAAACGTCCAACCAAACATCGTCAGCTTTCAAAGGACAAGGTGTGAGTGATATGTCAGGCACTTGGATTTCCATCAAACACTTCGACCACGCCAAACTTGTTGTAGGACGATATGCCCAGCCGTGCAATGTAACACTAGCGGGGAGGTGATCCAAAATGTCCCAAAATTCAGAAGTGCAGCGTTGCCTCTCGGAGGCAAAAACTGGACAGACCCAAAACCTGTGATGTCTCGAGTCTTCACTACCACAAAAAAGACAAACCGTTGATCCACTCGTTGACCAATGACAAATTGCATCCTGTGTGAAATGTGCACCATTTAGAGCCTTACGATATAGGCCTTGATCTTCGACAGGCAGCGTCTGTAAAAACCGTCTTGTTGCAAATGGATCGCAGTCCCCCAAACCTGCAAAAGAACTTCGATGTTGAACTGCGGACTCTACGACCTTCGTCCATGCCCATGTCATTCTCAAAAGAAGCTCAGGGAAACTAATGTGCAGTAGGGAAAAGGTACCCAATGCGTCCGAAAACGATACTCCACCTTCAAATGACCAACCGAGTAAGTTCAAACGATCGATCAACAAAGCAGTCAGGCTATATCGAGGCATCACCGTGTCAGGGTCAAGGGCATCTTTCAGCAAAGCGCTGAGGCAATCGGCTGATGAAGCTTCTCGCACTGTCCGAAGAGTAGAGCTAATGGCCCAGAATTGTGGATCCAAGTTCGGATGCTCTATCAAACCAAGGTGTACGACTGGGCTGCAGCCCGAACCTTCCGCCCCCAAACCTTTCATCACACAAGTGCGGAGACTGGTGAAAGTCCCATCTGATACGTTTGAGGCAGCTACTCCATGGAGTCCACGGGTCCAAGCAGCTTGCTTCACAGCCAAAACTTTGATTTTATATGGACTAACTGACAGGCGAAGCTTCTTCCACAAAGGCTCTAGCTCACGAAGTCTATCGGAAATGACAACAGTAGAATGCTTTCGTGTAAATTGCAATTGTGCTCCAAGACCTCTGGCGTTCAGTTGAACCTTCATAGCCAAATGACGGTAGTTTGCTCTATGATATGCAGAGTTACTCCAAACGAATGTTTTACGAGCATCGACTTTAAGGTCCACCTGTCTTGCAAAACTGAGGAGGTGGTCAAACAATTCAGGAACTTGTGAAGGTCGTCTGGTGAACAATTGGAGGTCGTCAACGTAGCTCACCGGCTGACACAAAACATAGCTACGTTCAAACCATTTGTGGAATAGAATGTCCATCAACAGCATCGCCACACAGCTAAGGGCATCGCCCTCTGGATAACCCGTGCATGAATCCAGGGCTGGGCCGATGTGGTTTCTGATTTGAAATCTTCTAGTAAGTGTTCCTAATGCCCCACTCCATGCCACCAACAAAGTCTGAGGCAGACCTAGCGCAAGGGCTGTCTGGAAAACGACTTCTCGTGGTAAATGATTGAAAGCCTTCTCAATGTCTGCAACAATGCCTCCCACTGGTTCGTCAGATACGAAGGAAGACTCTATCGCCCATGACAGGAAGGTCCAAACATCTGACGCTTGACAGTGAGGTCGATTACCAAACAGGAATGATGGACAATGTGGATGGAGGTGTGCCAACACAAACTTTGCACGGATACCACTCCACAATCGATACCCATGTGAAAGCACTGTGATTGGCCGAAATGATTGGACATTATCAGGGCACTGAACTTTTGCCAATGAAGCTACTTTACCGGTTACCAGTTGAGAGGGCCAAGCACCAGTGAGTTCTGCTTGATCATACACATGGCAAAATGCTGTTAACACAGCATCTGGTAAGGCTTTAAGGTCTTGCAATGACACACCGTCGAGGCCGGATGCACAATGTTTCTTCTTACGAGAGAGCTCAACGCGAAGGGATTGAGCATTTAAACTTGGTAAGGTGCAAGGAATTGGATGTAAGTTCTGTCGTGCAAATTCACAGATTTGAGACCACTGAGAAGGCGGCACACCTTTACGACGATCCCACCTAGCTTTCCATTCCTTCTCAAAGAGATCAAAAAGGTCATTGGCGGCTCCACAAAAGGATGATTGCCGCGCTTCACTTCCAACCTCAATACCTTCAACTGAAGGCAACCAGATTTCATTTTCATGGATGTAGATGACATCTTGCTGAACCCCATTTATGAAGATCGGTGTCCCTGAGACTAAGGCTTGAGAGGTTTCCACAAAGAGGGTTGCATTATAATGATCAATCTCAAGAACATGCCCTGTTGTGACTTGCAGAAGGACATCCACACGGTCAGGACTTGATCTCTTAATATCTTGAAATATCACATGAGCCAACTCCTTGCGACGATCAACCGCATGCTTTCGCTGTTGAGACCTAAGCGTCTGCTCCAAACGTCTAACATCCAGCATAAACGAGTCATAGATCAGTTGTGCGCATTTTGCATCCGGAGGGATCAAGGGAAGAGAAGTTGGTGCATTGAAAACCTTCGCCCCATCATTTTCCCACCATGTGAAAAAACCACCATTAAAACCTTTGGCTCTCAAGATACTGCTCCAAAGAGAAGGTCCGTGTGCATTCCCACAGTCCGTTGCATGAACATTTCGGAAACGACAGTATGCTTGTAACCTTCGCAGTTGACGAAACCAATGTGCATGTTGTTGAGACGTGCCAACAAATGTGGGTAAAACATCACCTTTCCTACTTGGTCTGAGAGGGCCAGAACGAAAGGGGGCTTTACGGAGTTTAACTTCAGTTGTCTGACCACGACCCCGGCAACGACCCGGTAGACCAGCCTTACCGTTTGCAACACAGTGGAGAGATGCTGTTTCTTCAATATGTTTCCACAAATCAGCATATGACGAATCGGGGGACGATTGCTGATACCAACCCGGAGGAATTTCACAATGCATCTCACTTGGCCAGTCAACCTGAGCTGGAATTCTCCAGTGATGTGTCACCAAATCCGATTGGCCTCCCCGAAAGAAACCTTGCAACACAGCATGGTCTGCCCAAATGGTATCATCATGTCTTATGTCCACCAAAAACGTTTGGAGGTCCGGGGACAGGTAGCAAAAATCCTTGCGTGTAGAAGACTTGCAGGTATGACGTGGATGGATGCCCCACCTCTCAAAGGCCAGGTCTTGCAAATCACGATACCCAGCTGCTTCCAACGTCTTGAAGATATCCAACCCACCTTGTTCAAAGTTAAAGTCACCGGCAAAAAATCTCAGACCTCCAATATAGTGAAGCTCTCGGAACAGATCATGTGCAATCATATCTGTATTTTGCACGGCGTCTGGATGAGTTAAGCCTGCTGGTTCACCATACAAGACGGCTCCATGCACCAACAAATCGGAACAAAGTGTTGATGTTAAGAGTACTCTAGAGGTCTCATAGGTACTTTTCGGCCATCTGATAGGGATCTGACGAGTCGGGTGCTTTGAAATCATGCACACCCCGCTCCATTCACCTGTTCGATCTGAATGTTGGCGCAAAGGAACATGGGCACCACTTACACAATAACTAAAGCTACTCGATCGCTGCATGCTTTGACGAAAGGATGCAAAGCCACGGCTCGTGAGATGTGTCTCTGAAACGGCCCAAATGTCACAGTCACTCATATAACTACTAATCACTTGATGTTTTCCTCCTAGACCACTAGGGTTGAAGGCACCAATCGACCAACACCGGGATTTTGAGGTGCCATTGACTTCATCAGGACCAGGATTATGTGCTTCCCCTGAGTGGATAAAAGCCATTAGCACCAAAAGCTGCACAACCCTAGGGTGTACACAACAATCTGTACCGACATGTCGTCGGGTCTTTTCGCCAAAACTTCCCCTGTTTGAGAGGACGTGTGCATCACGAAACTTGGCTGGAACAAAATCAAAACATAACCACATAGCAAAAACAACGATGACTGACACGCACATGGCACTAGCTATGCATCCAACACACCAGCGGTCTAGGACATGGGGTTGAACACACAGCAGGTCACGTAAATGCCGGCCATCGTTGCACACGTGGTTGCACAAAAGGATGTGAACAGTAGTAGTGATTGCACTACAACCCAAAAAGATCGTAAGCCATGTCAGCCTACTCACCCAAAAACCAAACTCGTGTGAGGAGCAGACCCCATACTTACCCCTCCACTGCATAGTTATGCCAAACCCAAATTTGGACCTAACAACGTTCAAAGCTTCGATGTCAAAGCCTCCAAACCATTGAAGCCGAGCAGTTAAAATGATGTGCACTGTTTGGAAATGAAGCAAACGATAAATGATCCTACAGAGTGTTCCAACCAATGCAAAGAGGGTACACTTCAACTGCAGCAAACCCCATAAACTCGATGCCAAATACACCACTGAGAAACTGTGTAAGGCACCCAAACCAATTTCCGATGACCTGGTCATCGTCAAACCCCCGAAAAACCATCCCCCTAGGATCTGACCCCAGAGGATGAAAACCCAAACCATGCATGGTGACCCTAGTCACTCATGCTCACTGTCACACTTTCTTTTGGTAAGCAATGATCGAATCTGAGACATCTGCGACTCGAACATCATTTGGATCTGCTGTTGCTGAGATTCCATATGCCCTGAAATTTGCTGGCCATGTGCGTTAAGCTGTGCTTGCATTTGGCCAAACTGGGCAGTTGTCTGCACTGACTGTTCTTGAACAATCCCCTCAAGTTGCTGCTGACGCGTCAAAAGTGATTGGACCTTAGATTCGAGATCCTGCAACTTGTCCGGCATGTCATCCTGATCCATGGAAAATGTTTGAGGAATCTTCGAAAGGACAGCTTGCTCAATCTTATGTTCCAATTGATGAATCGACTCAGCAGCTGTGGCAAGACCTGCTCCATGACTGTCGGATGACTTAAAACCTGCATAACCACCCCAAGGATCAAGCTTCGTCCATGGGTCTGGTCCTCTCTTGGCATCAGTTCCACACAGTGAGAGGGTGGACGGAGTCCCAACAGGCTGTTTGACTGGATCCTTCGGGGACGGATTGTCCTTTTGCTTTGTGATGAGCACTTCCCCGTGGCTCATGTTGATTATATTTGTGGGAGGTTCATCCACTGCAACAACCGACCACATGACCCCACGTTGGCCATCCAAAGCCGACACCGGCTGAAGGGGTTTTACTGACCATGGCAACAACGACAGTGCTCGGCTCAGAGCTTTCCGATCCGTTCCAAACGGGATAGGCCCTACAATGTACTGTTGTCGGACCCCTGTTGCAAGATAAACTGCATCCGGACGAAGCAATCGATGCAACTCCGCCGCTTGGGATGTGAGGACCCTTACTCCAAACCTTTCTCCCAACCTTGCAAGACCTAATGTTGCTGGGTTGGTCTGACGAATGTGCGAGACTGCTGCTTTATCCGAGCGTGGAACCCAGATCACTTCAAAGTCTCTGCTAACTTCACGACTGTCCATTGAACGTGGCTCAGCGTACACACCACCTTCACCGCTGCATCCCAAGATGCGAAGAAGGAGACATTGTGGGATACGGATGCAAACTGAGAACATCACTGCAGAGGACACTGGTTCTGGCTTGTAGCCTGCTCGCAAAAATTGCCTACGCCACACGTCAATGATTGCATCAGACGTATTGATCTTTTCAGAGTTATGCCAACAAGGGCATCCACAATTTTCTCCACGGCAAATCCTGAGCAATGGGATCGTTTTGATGATGTATTTCAAAGGTGCACCACTCAAAGTTTCCCAGGACTCCAAACATTCATCACGAAACACTGTGAGTTTGACTGTGGAAACCTGAACTGCATCGATTGCAACCGGCGATTCAACTTGCGATTTTGAGACATGAACTGCCCCCAATTGAACGAGCATTACCTCAAGCAACAGAGGTTCCTGATTGACCAAACATCGTGCAGGCACTGTGATGCGCTCAACTCTCAGGGTTGTCCCAACACTGCCAATCGGACTATGAAGGATGAGGAATGCCAAAGGTCCTTGTGCTATGACACGAGACGCACGAAGATAGGGCTCCGCCTGTTGTGGCGACACAATCACTACTCCCTCTGCGACTGGTCCAACCATTGTGAAAGGGATTTGTTGAAGACCCTTGCCACCCCCCGTAAAATATTCATCTGGCAAACCAAGCTTAGCAGGATCCAATGCAACAGGAGAGGATGAATCTGCCACCACGAGCTGTTTGGTCTTCTTTACAGGTTTGCCCACCGGGCCTTTTCCTGCCCTTTTGTCGATCTGTGCCTGAAGTTCCTCCTTGGAGATAAATTGAAATCTCACGTTGGTGCCCAACACCTTGAGCGACTTCCAGGGCGACTTGCCTTGACAAGCTTTAATCACATCTTGGACCCCGATTGCCTTCACCGCTTGTTGAGCTCGATGATGTGCATTATCTGAAGGAACACCATGCGAAACCAGCAAAGGAGTGAGAGAGTCAACTGCTTGGTCAAACGTCGGGTCACCTACACCTTCACCCCAAATCCACGGCCTCCATGTGATCTCGGCACTTGAAACTGCCCCGACAAACAACTGACGAAGATGAGTATGGTGCGCATCTGCAAGTTGGGCGGTTTCAGGCAAAACAATCTGAAGCAAGCGATTCTCGAGGAAAGCAATACTCAAAGCACCACAGAACCTTGAGGCAGAGAATCGTCTTTCAAGTTGAAAGATGCTATGGACAGGAAGGTTCAGCGTTTCAGCAACACACGTGACGAATGCTTCAAGCCCAACATGAGTGAAACCAGGGACATCCCAAGTGGTTGCTTTGATCCCTTCCCACCCGATCAACACATGAACTGGGTACCAATGTTTCTCATGTAAAACAACGGCAATGTAAGAGGAATTCATGCTGTGATTCACGGCAATCCATCTGGCTAGTGGACGAAAATTCAACGTCGCAAAACAGCCATGGAGAAGCAAAGGCTCGATGACAAAAACCTTGGAAGCTTCACTACACATGGCCTGCACACGATAAAGATGCCACCTGATCTCATCATCTCCCCAAATGGGACCTTGTTGCTGCAACGAATGGAGGCGTGATGCCACAGAGTTTCGTTGTTCCAGAAGGCTATTTGCTTGCTCAATGCTCGACACAACTGGAGTTTGAAGGCATAGGAAACCTGCACCATTCAACTTGCCAAACGAATCTACGGTTGATGGGACAAACTGTTCACTGTTACGATGGAAATCAGTACCTGCAGAGGTTTCCGTTACCTGTGGTGATTCTGAAACTTCCGAGCTAGAGATGAAACCTGAGTGAGTCAAAGGGGGAATATCATGTCCAAAATCAAGAAGATACAGTGAACCAACCTGAATTGGATGGGTGGAACACACTTCAAGACCATCTTCAAAGACATGTTCAGCCTTACGTTTGAAACCACGAATCTCACACTCAGCTGTTTGCAGTTGCTCGACTGTTGGCTGTCCGTGGATCTTAAGACGAACTGGCTCATCTATTTCCCCACATTGCAGGATCTGGAGACAAACTGTTTCAGCATCCGGTGTTGCAAGCTGAAAGGGTTCTACAAAGGTGCGTGATTCATCCAAACACTCAACATCATCGGTGTTTGATGAAAGGTCATCAGGATCAATTGCAACTTGCGAAACTGTCAATCCATGATGAAAGTCACCGGTTTCTGATGCAACTTCGGTGGGCACAACACTGGTAGGAGTATGAACACTCGATGGACCGTGTGCATGCTCAATGGCTGGGCTCACATTTGCATTTTGTGCGGTAAAAGCCTCCCAACAATCTTGCAAAGTAGGGGCATAAACTTTACCCTTCACGCACCCCAACATTTCATGCATGGTCAACTCAATGTGCCTCTCAAACACGCAAACATGTGCAAGTGCCTCGGATGCTGGAAAACGTGTATCCGTATCCCTCAGGAGGTAACGACACCGTGCAAGAAGCCATGTGCGATATGCCATCACAGTCATCGAAGGATCCACAAACGATCTTTGCCACTGTGCTGCTTCAAGGGCCTTCAATGCATGAGCAAAGACCCACACTGACTGGACCGGTGACGCCAACTGTCCCACCGCACCTAATGCAAGACGACATTCAGGACCCCACGTCAAAACTGGGTCCAAACCACACAGTGCTGATGCTTCCTGAGGATGAAGGTGACGTACTTTACCTGTTGCCACACTTTCAACCAGGACTCCGTAGAGACCTTTGGCAGCTAATCTGGCAGGTGACAGTTGCTGGTTTCTACACCCGCATGGGCAAGGGGTGAGTTGGGAACCCCAACAATGCAAGGCACAAGGCATTGGTCCCTTACGGTTCAACAAATACGAATTGCCAGTCATGTCACCAACCCCAAAAGCCTCCAGCTCAACTGGAGACAGTTCAAGTTCCTTTTCATCTGGAATTGGCCACTTTCGAAGACTTGGCAACACATGTTCTACTGATGGCAAATCAAGGAAACCTGTGCAAGCTGAAATTGAGACACTCCCAATTGCAGGTGCCGACAAAATGCACCACCATCTGTTCCTACGGCTTGGCCACACCTCATGGAGATCCATTACACAGTCAGCACGAAAAAACCTGGTCTTTTTGCAAAACATGTTGATGTGATGATTCACAAAAGGGTCATCTTTTGCCGGGCCCACACATTCGATGATGATCAAAACTGCTCTAAGGTAGTATGAAATGGCAAGTGTGGCTGGCAATGTTGACGCTCTTGGGTCGCTTCCACTCCGTCCATCACCCAAAACTGAGTATGGCTGGCATGCTATGCCAGCAGCCACTGTTCCACAATGCGGAAACACTTGAAAGAGCTTCTGCAATGTTGCCACTTCACAAATGTCACCATGAATAGCTGGGGCCCCACTATGACGTTCAAACAGATTACACATCTTCCGTCTCAAATCACAACCGGCTGTTGGGGTGAATCCAGCTGCTAAAGCACCGTGACCCATCGCTCCCAAACCACTGCACAATTCTAACACCTTTCGGACTCCACCCCAATTGCAAGCATCGTGTGCCAAAACAAAAGTAGAATCCGTTTCACCCAACACTGCAGGCGTCTGTTTCACTGTGACCACAACTCGAATGAAAGAATACGACAATTTTCCCTCCGGCAGAGTCCCTTCGTAAATGAAATGTTCGCCATCCGGAACAGTAACCAGTAAATGTCGCCCTTTCAAATTGTCAATGCAAACAGGGGATCCCACACAACAGATTTCCTTACCTTTGGGCTGTCCCGAAAGGTTAGGGGCAATCTCATATGAATGCAACATGGCTAACTAG
>OMLO01003717.1_pt1 | contig 12614 bp, 8 predicted proteins | sample 1674811 | NCBI WGS metagenome assembly OMLO01 (sample SAMN06265003, study PRJEB25207) | coral metagenome | isolation source: Coral host | place: Mexico:La Bocana,Puerto Morelos, Mexico | collected 2008-11-13
AAAACAGAATGCAAGGAAAAATAAGCGACACAATGAATTCGATGTCTCATTATGTTAACTCTTTTGAATGATTGCCAAACTTAGTAACATTCCCATACTTGTCTTGTCGAATTATCTATTTTCATTTGCGCCGCTTTATAAATAGCTTGAAGAGTCGAGTCGTTTCTAAGGGTGATTCAGAAATGACTCTTCAAAACGTACTAGAAACTCTTGAAACCCTTTAGGCTATAATTAACGTGTCGCATCTACTGATATATAAATCGACTGTAATTTATGGGAGCAAAGCATTTCTTTCCGTTCAGTGTAGCAGTCATTATGCAAAGATTTCAAAAAGTTTAAGCGAGTTTTCTGCCATATCAATATTCCAGTAGACGCGAATTGAAATACCAAACTAGAAAACATCTTAGGTCATAATGTTATTCTTTATAAATTCGTGCAGATATGCGCCAGATTTCATGATATGTGTCAGTTAATGCTAAAAATAAAACCACATACGGTAATATTCACAACACAAAATACACCTGACCCAAAAAAATTTTGCTGGCTGTGACACATTTGCGCAGAAGACGTTTATGGTACTTTAATTAAGGTTTGTAATGGACGCTCGATTATTGATCGATATCAAGAAAGCCTTGATAATTTAATAGCAAGGAAGGTCTCGCCCGCGGATGAACACTCTAACACTTTTTCCTCAAGTTTAATAGTTACCTAATGAACTCTTTAGACACACTTCAGTCACTTAATAAACTATTTTCGAAGTAATGTTAGGTAGGGTTGTGAAGTTCTAGGAATTAGAGGAACTTGATGACTCACAAGTGCCGGTGGTTCCCGGGGCATTGCTAAATGGGATATTGCTGCTGTTCCCCTGGGATGTGATGCATATGCCAGCCCACCACAGGTTTTTTCCCCATATATTTTGTGAGGTTTCCCTCACACAAGAGGAACTCAAACAAACCAGTATGATAGCACTAACAAGAACATACGTAAGCAAAAAAACCCCCCAAAAAACGCACGTGCAATAATTCAGCACGTGCGTTGTAAATATTAGTACATTATTCTCTTAACAAAAGAGCAATATGTAAAGGAATTAAATTCGGAAAGGGCGGTTTGATGTTAGATCGACACAGATTCATACGCTAGCTAATTAGGAGATACTTTCGAAAAGAATTGACCAATTTTAATTGCTGTTTTTTTCTTTAATTCGGCAAAAGTCTTGTTAAAATTTCTAGGCAAAGATACCGTACCGTTCGCAAATGTGTGTAAAACTGCATGCCTACATTACAGTAAAAACAAAGTTTATTGTACATTGAACTCACTATCGCTTTTCTGATTGACCGAAGGCGTACAGTAAATTCTCGAAATCATCGTCTGTGACGTCATCTAACTACTGTTTATACAATAATCGTGTCAAGGACACTCAAGGTCACGGTAAATCATGTCATGTATAACCGCAGTGCGTGATTTCTAAGGGTAATCATGCCAGGTTTGCTTGCTTTGTTTTGCTTGCCGTCAGTGACCAAGAAAAAAACATGACTTTCATTTTTTGGGTGGGGTTCAATGTAAAATAAAACAATTATTAGATTCGGTTTTTGTGATAGTTAAAATAATCAAGGTCTCGGTAAGGGTTATCAGCCAAAGCCTTCGACTTCAGCTGATAACCCGTACCTCGACCTTTATTATTCTGTATCACAAAAACTTTATCCAATAATTTTTTAGTATCAAATATCGTAAATTCCCCTCTAAATCTCGTGACTAACATTCGAACGCTCGAAGAAATTAGCAGCAATGCTTCTCTGTAAATTCGAAGGTAAAAAAGGTTTATGATGTTGAGGCCAGTTAAGTCACTCTTTTTCGATCATGGTGAGTCGAGGAAAAGCGGTTGAAATAGTATGTAACCTTTTCGACAAAAAATGGTATATGTTATAGCATTCATACAATTTTAACGTGCTTTTCTTTTGAGAGAACCGCGATTAAAAAGTGAATGATTTTGTATATGACTTGGCCGACCTGACTTAAATTAACATTAAAGAACTGAAAAGCAAAACAGAAAATCAAAACAGACATGGGTCTTCTCGCATACAAGACTAAAGGTCTGCATACACGGCGACTAGTCCTCTGAAAAGGGGCTGGTCGCAGGGACTTTTCCTACGAACAGTTTTCACGAAGCGTTTTGAGGAACAAGTCGCAGGAACTTTTCCGTCCAAAAATTCAAACTGGTTTGAATTTGTGCGACTAGTCGGATGGACCAATCTTCGCGACTAGACTGAAGCAAAAATGGCCAGTTCACACGATGGGACTTGCACTTAACTTGCAGCACAATACCTTCAGTTTGTTGTCGATCAGCTTTCCGCAAGATTTTTTGCACTTTTCTTGTTTATACTTATAAACAGAAAATACACAAATTCTCATTTTAGTTAGTGTCTTTTTTTTTATTAAAATACCCACTCAAAATATTTTTGCTTTAACTATACATCTTTCTAAATTTACACGTATACGGTTATTATATTTCACAAGTTTTAAAAACAATTTTAGTCGTTATTATACTCGTACATGTTCGTCAACAAAATCAACCGACACCATCAATTATATCCTGCTGCGGCTCATAAATAGGTCAATAAATAATTTTATAGTAGAAACTGAAATCGTAGAATGCGCTTTCATTTTTAGTTTTGTATTTTGGTATTGTTTTTGTTTTTAACGCAGCGTCTTCCTCGTTACAACTTTTTTCGCTTGTAGTCGCTAAATATGTCGATTACACTGTCATCTTGATGTTTCGTTTCTAGCCGGCTAAGAACGAATCGTTTTCTGAAAAGCCAGATCTTTCAGACGGACCTGACTCTTCGTACATTCAACTTGCATTTTCCTGTTATTTATCAAAACAGCTTTAATTTATACTCTTTTAACACTTGCTAACTTATACATTTGTCGCTTCTTCGCTTTTTACGCAAACTGCATCAGGACTCGGCTCATCTTGTTTGGCATTCTTTGCGGCACAATGCTTTTTCTGGTATCGCCTGTTTTGAAACCAGTTTCTGATCTGAAGCTCGGTCATTTCCAGGCCCCTCGCCAATAGCGTGCGCTCGTCGCGTGTTAGATACTGTTGGCGAGAAAATATCTTGTCCAGATATTGTAGTTGACGCTGGGTGAAATGGCTGCGATTTCGCCGTTTCCGTTTGAAAGTGTTTACTTTTAAACACTTCTCTGTCTTGGCTTCCACTTCAGCCTGTTCGCTCTTGCTTTCATCTGAAAACAAACATAAGAACGTGGCTTACAATAAGTATCAAGTTCAACCAAGATCTCAACCATAGAGCTGATAAAACAAAAGATTTACTCGTTCTTCGTGATGCCTTATTCAACCTGAAGTGATAACGTGGCCACTAATATTTTGAACAGTACATATCTCGATATGATCGATGCGGTTGAATGGGATAACAAGAGATGGCTTCGTTATACACGATGATAAAAATTCTGAGCTCATATCAAGGATCATTTAAGTAAGCTCCTTCACTGAGTACTCGTCAATCGTACCGATCACTGTTTTTTGGAAGTGTATGCCAATAACGTACATATGCATAAACAAGCAAAGGAAAAGAATGCGGTTAAGAAGGTTAATAATAAAGATATTTTTACAGAGGGCCCACGTCATATAGATGGTTCCAGCATACCAAAGCTTAAGGTCTAAATTAAACACGTTAACTGCCATACATTTGCAAAGTTCAAGTTGATAGTGTATAATTAAAATAAAATTAAGAAATACTCAGTAAGGTGTCCTTTAAAGGTAATACTGTTTTATTACATCTGATCAAGTGTTCCAATAGTTAATGGCATGATAACTGAATTTAGCGGTTTTATGTGTAGCGGTTACAGCTTTGGAGACAAAGAAATTGAACGCATGCAGTATTTTTAACTGATCATTCATCGTTTTCATCATCTGATGAGTATTCCATTGTATGACCACGCAATTAATTAGTTTTAAAATAAACTCACAACTAAGAACCAAAATAGTCTCACGACTTCGTTCGTTGTTGACTGCTTCTTTAATTGTTATCGAAGTAGATGTAAAACAGCCGAATTGTAAATTAAATTCATGGCATGGGTCGTTGGCCTGGCTGTTGTCCGAGACAGGGGGTTTTGGAGCCATCAATGGAACTATCAATAGTTGTTATGGAAATACTAAGCTAGAAAAGAAAGAGATTCGGCCGTTAACTGTATTGTAGTGTAAATACACTCTATAAAAACCAGTAGGAAGCTAAAAAACTACTTGAGCCTCAATCAACATCCATAGTTGTAAGCAGAAAAGGGACACATACGGAAACCACAATGAATTTACTATTTTCGCCAACGTCAATCAGAGCAAACCCACGCAGGCAATTAAGTCGAGTGGTTTCCCGGGCCCGGCGGTGTTTGTTTTCATCCAACTTATTCAGATAATTATCGCTTATTGTCTTTGACGTAAGTCTAAAAGAGGTAAGTCGAGGCCATCAACAGATACGAACGATACGAACGATATTTGATGTTAACGGTCTTGAAGCCAGCACTCTGTCTCCAGTGGCCAAAGTCACACCCGATTGAACATTGAATTAAAGGGGCAAAGCATAATTGGCAAACATAGTTACGCAGTAACAATGGCGTTCTGTTGGCAAGGAAATAAACTCAACGATTAATCTGTTTGCTTGCTGACTAAGCTTGAGTTGTAGGAACTTCAGTTGATTTCAACGCTTCGCTTTGAAGTGAAAACTAAAGAGAATCTGAAAGTAAGTGACATGTTTAGGAAGTCCTACCGAAAAGTAAAGAAATACCAGAGCATTCAATCGAGTAGTCGAGTCTAAAGCATTAACATTTCAAGATGATTGGTGGAAATTAGATAAATTTTTTCTTTAGAAAACTAAAATGGAATAAAAAATAGTGATTTTGCTGTTATGACCTCATGTCAATAACTCGCTTTTCACAAACAGCCCTCCCACTAAATTTACTTGTGGCTTTGTTGAATTCGCAAAGTGACAGAAAATTGTAATCGCAAACCTTTTAATTATAAGAATGTCATTTTTATATTCTTGGGCTGGGCGTTCCAGGAATCCGGGAACTGAAATACTAGGATTCTGCTTTCATTACGAAAGCCATCTATGCCCTGCAAAGACATAGGACCCAGCTTTTCCGCAATCTTTGAATCACTAACGTGAAAGACTATGCATGATTTAACTTGAATTTACTGCCCTGGAAACTGCTGAGCCATTTCTCTCCAAATTCGTCCTAGTTTTTTTTCAGTTTTAGCTAGAAAGATTCACATAAATACAGTAATCTACTGCTTATCAGTGATAAAATCGTCAGGTGATAGGACTTCTGTTCGGGTTATAAAGTGATATTTGTACCCATTTGGTCAAAACGGGAAATACAATAAATTTGCACATGGATTAATATACGCTTGCTTGCCGTGGCGAGTTTTTGCTGCGAAGAAAATTATTTAATACATAAGTGGTTTTTGGACTTGCTAATACACGATGTGTGTCACGCTCTTTTACTCAAGTTCATATGAGCTGTTTCTAAATAAAAAACATTACAGCATACTGAACTAGGTAATCACGTAGCATATGATATCTTAATTTGCGCATGGTGAAAACAAGCTAATATGTTGAAAACAAAACAAATTAGGGTTAATGTCAAGGTTTTTTGTTAAAGAAAAAAATCAAAAAGTTTCAACCCGATCAGTGTCTCTTTTGTCGATAATGGTCTCTAATTTACAATGTTGGCTAATAAATATTTTAAATTTACCATTGAAATACTTACCCTCACCCTGGCGGGCCTCTTCACCTTCGCACTTCAAACATTCATCATCAGTGTCTTTTGGCTCGTCCTGAAGCGCCAGTCGTTTGCCTGCGTTTACTCTGTGATATCTTGCGCCAACTCTGTGCAAGCCTGGCAGAAAATGCATCACTACTGGGCAATAGCGAACAGCACAATATCGATAAATTGGAGTAACTGGACATCTCTCAAAACTTGAGTGGTTCGATGGTATGCTTGGAACATTTCTTGGTCGTCGCTGAGAAAAATCGTCTCGTAAAATATTGTCGATCGAAAAAGGCAGACTCGTTTTCTCACTTTGGCAATCCATTTGAATTTTTTTATAGTATAATTAAACCGCAGCTCACCCGACGTGACCTTACTGTATGCAACCTCTGTTGAAAGTGAAAGTCATTTCGCTTACACATGCATTTATTAACCGTCAGCGATATTTATGATGTATCGGTCCACTAAACCGTCATGCCCGGATGAGTGACAGGTCTATTTTTGGAACAAGAGCTTGTTAGTTTTCCCGAAGTGGTTTTGTACTGATATTGTTACTAGGGAAATAACATAAAGTTTAATCCATTATTTAAAGTAACTTTTCCGGGAATAAACACTCTGTACGGCAATGGGCTGCTTTTCCGCGGTTTCAATAACCTCTCAATTCAAACTGCTGTAGAATTTCCGTTGTTATCGCGAAACTGAAAACAGCGGACAAACAGAAACTGTCGAGTGTCAGCATTAATTTAATAAAAAGTGGTCAGTCTGCAAGATAAATGGAAAAAAAATAAAGCATTGAATCAGCTTTTTATAAGACTGAATACTCCGTTTAAATTGTTGATACAGGTGTTTGGCGATGGTAAAAATCCCGAACTTATGTAAAATATTGAGTGGGTTGTATTGACTGTATTCTCGGCGGGACAGGCCCTGCATCTTGCTTTTTGTCCATCATTTCTTTAATTACTCAATTGGTAAACATCGATTCTTTTGAAAGAGCTTTCAGACAAAAACTAACAGGATCATCAATTTTATAGGATAATTACAGTGAAATCTGTTGATTATTCAGGACTCGACGCACTTCCGGTTACGTCAGCGATAAAAAAAAATAACAACACCCTTTGTTTGGCCTTGATCGGCCCACGTGCTTGGCGTGGTACGATAGCGTGACAAAAGTACATAAATCGATTTAAAATCACGGGGAGTCGACAATGAACTGTAACACCAGTATATTTATCTTATGATTCTTTGAGGGCGTCACGAGAGAGTCACTGACTCACGTTAAGTGTGGGAGTGGGGCAGCATGATTCTGCAGAATTCGGTTAACTTTCAGGGTACAATTTTTTGATGTCATGCGAAAAATTTAAAGCCTTGTCTATGAATAAAATAATGCCGCTCTCTCGTCATGATTATTCAGTGTTGCTGTTCTGTTATATTTTTACCGGCTTTCGGAAACCATAAACATGTACCGGAAGGGAGGGAAGGAAGGAAATTGTGTCGTGAGAATTACACAGCTGTTTACAGCACATCAAAAAAAAAAAATGGCGATGAACTGTCTCGCCACTTTAAACTTTACATCGATGACTTATCTCGCCACAATCAGCTTGAACTGTGGTCCCAGATTTTCAAATGTTGGCCTAATGAAGGCAGAAAACAATTGTATTCACAGGGTATAAAACTTTTCTGCCTGTCCGCTTACTCAATTTTCCGCGAATCTCCAACTCGCAAGAATATTGCCTCTCTCCTGCTAAAAGAAACCAGTAAAATCTTATAATGATTCTTTACAACACACTCATTTCTAGAGTAGCTTTTTAATATACAGTAACACATACTGCGAATAGAAAGATACATATCCCCCAAAAAATGAACCCCTAACTGAAAACTTTACTAAATGATTAAATTGAAATTTTATCATGATACGGTAATATGATCCACCAAGTTTGTTGATCAGTTTTTGAAAAGTGGAGCACTAATTTCTTTTAAGGCTAACCTTTAGAATAGTTCCCGGTTACAGAAAATACTTGCTTGCATTGTTTTCCGGCACAGTTTTGTTTTAAACTTTAGAACCAACGCCTTTGAAAAATATTCATCATTTCTAAATAAGTAAAACCGTTCTTTAGCCGATTTGAAACCCGAGCAGCGAAAGACAGCTTTCCTGTGCGTCAAGAACCGCTTGCCTGCCGTATCCATGGCTGAAACAGAAGACGCAAAGGATGAAGCAGTATGATATAACCCTTTGAAACTTCCTGTCGCCTTTGATTTTAAGGCGTAAAGAAACGTAATTCGGATCGCACCCTGACAACAAACAACAAAACGAGACAAGCTGCTTTGATTTGTTGTGTGTTGTCAGGGAGTGCCACAGCATTGAATTTACGGAGTTATTGCAAGTACATAGATAGAAAAAATTAGAAACTTGTAGAAGAAACAGTGCGCTGTGGCCTAGAAAAATATACCGTCTGGGGACAAAAAAACAAAACAAAAAAAAAAAACAATTTAGTAATAAAATAGTCATAGTAAAACTATTGATGAGACTTGCATGATTCAAAGTGATGGAGTGGGAGTCACATGTAGTGACACTGGTCTGGTGGAAAACACAACTGAATCCGTCTTAGGTCTGATATAGTCATAAGTTGAATCGGGTTTAAGAACGTATCTGCGTTCAAAGCTCTTGTAATTTCCCCTTACCCATGCAAAGCCGTTTATCGATTTACTTGTTGCTAGCGAAAGGAAAGTAGCATAACGTTAGAAAGTAATTCGTGACTTTACACGATTGCCTTTCGCTCCCTCTGTTCGAATGTATAAATAACTGCAACCTCAATTTAGGAAAATTCATTAATAGACTCCAGTCACTCGCCATCTTTCTCATAAAAAGTGGCTGAATAAAAGAACATGGATGTAATCGGCTTACATTAATTAATTATCAACAAAGCAACCCAGGACTGAAGAACAATAATTCATTGTGTTGATCATGGATGACCGACAAAAACGGAGGTAGACTGGCACGCCCTGTGAGAACCCCATTACTGAAAGGAAGTTTTCTCTCTATAAGGAGCCGACTTCAGGGGAGACGGCCGTTTTCTCTTCTTTTCAGGTTTGGCCTTCCTGTAAATCCAATTAAATTGTATAGTAGAAACATGGATAATTCTGCCATCCGTGGGCCTTTATTGCAGGTTCACGACATGACCTAGTTTCTGTTTGTAGCTGAAACGGGTAAGAAACCGGTCAATGATCTATTTTACACACGTCTACAGTTGATTTTACGGCTCATTCAACTGTGACGCTGGTTCAAAAAAGTGGAGAAGAAAAGTCGACGAGATTAGAAAAACCCTAGAAGTCAAGCTCCAGCCTCGTTTAAACAACTGTGACTCGCATGCGCTCTCATGGGAGTCGCAAGTACGGTTTTCATGTGACGTTGTCATATTCCAAAATAAAAAGAATTACCTAACTTCTCGAGGTTTTAGTTTCATTAGATATAAGACCCTCTAAAAATATGACGTTATACAAAGCTGTAGCTCAAAAGGGTTCTTCGATTTGTAAAAGTAAGAACGGGTTTGAATTTCCAAGCTTTTGCATGGCGAGAGATCAAAATGGCGGCCCAGGAGCGCTGTAGGTCAGAGGATGACGTTTTTTTTTTCAGGTTTTGCCTACTGAGCACTGTTCTTACATTAAACGAAGTGTTAATTTCAACGTGCTGGTACTCTGGAGTAATAACTTTTCATTTTAATTGTTAAACTCGATGACAGATGTTTCTGTTACTACTCGGTCGCTATGTTAGTGCCCCTTCAAGGGACAAAAAACTTGGCGTTATCATACAAAAAGCTCTGCAAATTTGGGTGAAACATTTCTGCGAACAACATGCGAATGAAAAACCACACAGCCAGTTTGTTTGTATATAAATGATGTCAGATCCTATTTGATAGTATGAAAGTGAAAACCAGCAATTGAATTTAATTTAACAGTGTACTGACTGAGTTCGGTCCACGGAGTCGCCGACCATGGGGAGCAGCCCGTTTTTCTACTTTACTTAAGCAAGAAGCCGAAAAGAATCCACAGCAGAATTAATTATTTTGTCCAAACTCTGCAATACCTGAATTCACGTTAATATCCATCATGCAATCTTTTTAGAATCAAACTCTTTGGTAAAAGCTTTAATACGACTAAGAAGAAGTCAGAAGTCCGTTTATCATCTCCCAGGAGTGATCAAACGAGACAGGAACAGCTGCAGTTTTCCATTCACAGTAGATTTTTTATAGCCATACTTCCCATTAGCTAGTTTCGTGAAACATTCGAAGCCAACCAATTTAAGGTTTTCCACCATGCCGGATGGCACTTCCCAGCTTGCGATCGTCCCGCTATAAATCTGATTATTTGTAGTGAGAATTAATCCGATTTGCTTACAAAATTGGATTGCCTTCACTTCAAGCTCTTTGCAGACGTTATGCCTCTCCACAACTTCCGAGGCAAAAAATCCCTCACCTATTGTTTCGCTCCGCTGGTACAATTTTTTGGGCCAAAAAAAAAAATAGTAATGGAGCATGCTCGAGGTAAGACGTAAATCTTAAATATAATGAATAAAAAAGCATATTAGTAAAGAAAAAAAAACTCCTCCGCTTAGGATAGCTTTTTGAACTGTTCCCATCCTCGCCGGAATGCTTCAAGTAGCCCGGTGTTATTTTCGCTGTTTTGAACCGTTATAGCTTTACAGGTCTTGGAATTTCATTGCTTAATTTGCAGGGCATATTCATAAATAACAAGGTTATTGTGGTTCCTTATATTGAATGCAAACCTCGGCCAGTAATTTATATCAGTTGTTACCGGTGAGCGAATTAAGCGGTTGTATTTTTTTCTTCTTTCTAACGATCCGAAAGAAACAAAGAATTTTCTTTCATATGGGGTTTTCCCCCGGGGGATGGAGACGCCAGTTCTAGAGGGTTGGGATGCCCGTCGTTTCGCTTATCGTAGGGGTATAAATCTTACTTAGAGTGTTCATAAAAAAAACGCCACTATATTCAGCTGTTCAAGTATCTAACGGGAAAGCCAGGACATTTCATAGCCGATGATTGAGAAAAATAATCGGAGGAAGGGCTCCCAACTTTCCTGTTGAAGTGTTTTTGCCCAAAGGACCAGTTTCAGTAAGTAGTGTAAGTTTTTCAGCCATCAAACAGAACAATTCTTTTAAACACGACCCTAGCCAAAAATCGAAACAAATCTTACCAACAGAGCTGTGCTATATACTACATTCATTTATTATTCGGTCGTATTTCATATCAGATAAATTATAGAACTAATCTCACTCTTCGATTCAATGCTGACAGAATTTTCTATGGACAGCGTTGTTCAGCAGAGAAAATGATAAATATATGTAACGGCCTTTTTTCAAGCTCGAATAACGTTTAAGTTCTTCTTCTCCTTCAAAATAAAATTCACGTGCACATCGCGTGAACATCACGTGCAATCAATCCTCTGAGGAATGGGCACTCATGCTGCTCACCAACACCTTGACTGGAACCTGCCTGGCCCGGTTTAGCCCGCGATGCCTTAACTGGTATCTCCTGTTTTGAAACCAGTTTCTGATCTGCAGCTCTGTCATGTCCAAGGCGCCAGCCAGCAGCGCGCGCTCGTCACGTGTCAAGTACTGTTGGCGGGAGAATACGTCATCTAAATACTTGAGTTGAATCTGTGTGAAATGACTTCGATTACGTTTTTTCTTTGCTGCGCCTTTTGCAGCTCCAGTTGTGTCATTGACCCGTTTGGTTCCCTCCATCTTTTTATTTGCACTTGCAGCGTTTTTATCTATATAAATGAGAAAGGAATCGAGGAAAATAATTTTGCTGCAGTCAAGGAAATGAGCGAGCAAACGTGGACTTCGCCGCTGTGTCACTCGAAAAAAAAAACTTTTCTTTACAAACTACTTGGAGAAATATGATACACATTAAAATAGAAAATTATATTTTATATTTGCGGACGTCAAGTATTCAGCCGAGGATATGCTTAATTTCTAATTAGTGCTTCAGACGTGCGCTCTCGGCGAAAAGGTGCATACATGAAATGTTGCCATCGATAGGATCCAAAAAATATTTAGCTCAACTATCAATTAATAAATAAGTTAATTAATTTATTTTCTGTTGTTCTGATTTTCAGACGGTATGGCAATGTAAAAGTATAGCATTCATACCGAGACTAAATAAAAGCCAATGAAAAGAAATAGACTTGAAATAATTGTGTTTGACTCTTTCAGCGCAAAGGTCCGTTTGAGTAATGGCAGCATTTATTTCAACCCCAATTTTTTTTTATCAGCCTGATAATGAAAGCTCCATACTCCATACAAGGGAACCTTGCCTTATTATGCGACCAGCTCGCGGGAGGACTGCGGTTTTGGTAGAGTGTTGAGCCCCATATAGCTGAATGGAGCTTTCAGTATTGGGCAGAAAAAAAATGCGACAGGAGATATTTCATAATCAACTAGTGACTAGTAGAAGTTATTCAAAGCAATCATCTTTATCGCTATTCATGAAAAAAACAAGCAAGTGTGAGTTAATGTGTTATTTTAGAATTGGTATCTCAGTAAGGGTAGCAAAAAATTTCAAGCCACTCCCACAGAACAGGATTTCGGTACTTCTTAGGGTTTTTTTCGAAATTTCCGACGAGCAATCTCTTCCTTTTTATACGAAAACTCCCCTCCACCTTCCCTTACTCTTACACCACCACTATTACAGCTTCCATTCTTTTTCGGTTCGATTTAAACCTTACTCATTCATTTTCCTATTTGATGCAAGCAACATTTTGAGCCTCAATGTTTAAGCGCTGTCCAAACGAGAAATGTTTGGCGATCAACA
>OMLO01003718.1_pt1 | contig 12614 bp, 10 predicted proteins | sample 1674811 | NCBI WGS metagenome assembly OMLO01 (sample SAMN06265003, study PRJEB25207) | coral metagenome | isolation source: Coral host | place: Mexico:La Bocana,Puerto Morelos, Mexico | collected 2008-11-13
TGGAAGTTTCTTATTTACTGCATTTTAGAAACAGGTTGCTGGTTGTATTATGGCAAAAAGTGCCCCTTATTAAGTCTAGTTAACGAATTACCTTTTAAAATCGGGGTAGTCCAGCCCGACTTTAGCAATACCCAGGGCTCTCCCGTGGCTTCTTATAGCATTACGTCACCGGTATGTAAGGCTTGGCTTTCCCATGATTCATTTCGGTGTGTATCGGCCATATTTCCGACGTTTCTTCGAGAGCATCTGATGCATTGTTTTTACGCAGGAACATCGGGCGAAGATTGGTTAAAAGTTCAAGCTTTACTCAGTTTATGATATCTTTCAAGGCCGAGGTTTCCAAACAGCGGCTTAGCTTCAGGAAATTGCTTTGACTTCCAGGCTCTTGAGGAATCCCTCGACGCTCGTTCGACTTCAGTATGCCGCAGCAGTTTGGAAGCGCTGAAGAATATTCTTACGAATTTATGTGGTAGTCCGCCCTACTAGATCAGTCGGTAATTGCCTAAAGGACAATAGAAATCATGGCTACTGAAGCAGCTGAGGAAAGACTCAAACAACTCGAGAGTCTTTTCTCCCACGGCGGCAAAGAAAAAGGCTCTTACAGCGTAGAGACTTTATTAGACGTTTTGCTTCTCTTGTATGACGAATGTTGCAACTCCACTCTGCGGAGGGACAAGAATGTCAGTGAATTTATTGAGCATGGTAAGAAGAATTTTATAGCTGTAAGGAGGGAAGTCTTTACTGAGCTCTTACTAAGACTTGTCTCGATTTATTTACAGTCAAACCAGTTGCAACAAAAATAAAGGAACTTCGTCTCCGGCGAGAAGACTTTGATCCGTTGAATCTCATCGGAAAAGGAGCTTTCGGAGAGGTACAGGAAGTGTCATTTAGCTAAAATGCTCTTCTATAATCCTTTTTCGCGTGAAACTTTCCCCCATTCTCGTATATTCCTTTTCTAGGTTACCGTTGTTCGCATGAAGGCTAATGATAGAATATATGCAATGAAGACTCTAAACAAATGGGAGATGTTGAAAAGAGCTGAGGTAAGACTTGAAAGTCGAGTTCATTCATCTCTTCTATTGAAGCGTTGTTTTGTCTTTTTGGTTTGGTGCGATCCTTCCATTGGCTCCGCTTAGATCTTGTGGAAATTAGATGTGGTGAAATTGCATGGCTGATTGTAGCGTAGAAAAAGATATGGCATGTTAAGTTAGCTTGTTGAGCGAGTCGGTGTTGTCTTCTATGTTCGTTTACTAAGCGATTTTACCACTGATCAGATGTTGATTTTTCGACAAACTTTTCCTTTCGATTCTGTTTGCGGAAAAGGAGGTAAAGTTGAGTAGTTAAACGTGAAAGAATACGCAAAGACCGAAACAGGCTCTCATAGGTACAGATCCGACTGTATTAAAATTCTAGGTCTCCATTCTTATGGAATGCACACAGACGAATAAAAAATATGAAAACGTCGTGTCAAACTTATTTAACAACAGTTTACATAGCTCAAAATATGTGGCATTGTTTATTTTGTAAGATTTATTCATGATAATAAGTCGGTATTCTCTTTGTTTTATTTCGTTCGGCTGCATGATCTAGAAATGGCCATGCAGGTTCCGTACCCTGTTTGCGTAACTTCAGCATAGAATTCTTGTTCTGTCATTCGTGAAATTAGATCGACTTCTTTTGTGTGTGTGTGCAGAAATGTTAATGTGCAATTATTTCTGGACCCATAAGTTTGATAGCGGAATATAGGGTTAAAGAAATCGAAGATCGATCGAAGCAAACCTTTCGTTATAATCAAGTGTATACAAAATTATTACCTTCTAGTAACATTGTTCAAGTGAAATTCGCTTTTCTCTGAGTAGTAATTGGTTTGTATCAAATTCAATGATATTGGAACGACAGCTGGAATTATATTTTTCATGTTCTTTAGAAACATCATTTCCGCGTTAATGTACAGCGTTGTCCATTTCATGTACATTTCATGTAGATTTCTTGCACATAAGAGAAAGAGGCGATGATAGGTCAAGTTGAAACAAGACTGTGTTCCATTTGGACTATAATATTTCTTGTTGAGAGGACATCCATAGTGGATGTAAAATATCTTGACATGAAATGTTATCCAAAGCCCTTTTCAAGTAGGAGCTGGCAGAAGTATAAACCACTCACATCATTTTCTGGGAGAGTAACTTCAGTGTTTAACTACTTATCGCTGTGATTCTTTGTCCTGTGAAAGTTATACCCAGCTATAGACATAGGTGATTTGCTATAGCAATATTTTGACCTGCTGTCTGGGAAATAAGAGATTATGTTCCACTCGGCATGATTCCCAGATTGAAACCTTGATCACAATCAACTTCATGTTTTCTATTGAGTAAACAACGCAAGATTGCAAGATCAACTTTGACAGCTTTTCAGATTTTAATGATTTCAATTTCCTGCTTTTTTGTTACTACAGATTAGGGAAAGTTTTTTCTGGTATTTGCTTATTGTTTTCAAGTTCAAATATTCAAAATATTAATTTCTGGTTTGTTCTTATCTTGAGGCTTCTCTTATATTTAGGTTACACAACCTGGCTGTATTTAAAAGATAGATTTTTATCTTCAACACCATCAGATGTTTATTTAACAAACATAGTTTTGATAAGAATCCATTGTGGTGTTACTTACAAGGTGTTAGATTTTTTTAATAATAATTAAGATCAACAAGGACCTTGTAATGAAAATATGTAAGTTCATGAAGTAGTTATTGAAGATATTTTACAGGAATAGTGTAGGTTGTTATTATGATTATTATCACACTTGCAGAAATTAACTTAAAGTGTATCAAGTTGATCATATCGCTGTTAAAACCAGTATTAGATCCCCTAGATTATACAATTCATGGTTATAAGAAATGATTATAATGCTTTAAGTACAGAGATAGTGTATTTTTTTATTCCTGTGTTCAATTGCTTCATCAGTAAGCAACCAGAGTCTCCCATTCCAAATATAATTTACAGAAGATCAATAAGGGTGTTAAAGACAGGAGATTTATGTTATGTACACAAAACTGGAATGGTTTCAGTTCCCTTCATTTAGAGGATTCATGTAAAATGTTTTCTACTCCAATGCCAATCAAAAGTATCTTATGCTGTAAACTGTTTTGCCTTTTCATATGGTGATTATGTAACATGATTAACTAATTATTACTTAATTAGTGTCTGTAGCACATGTGATAACTTTGATAGCAAACATCTTGAACACAATTTGGCAACAACATTAGCTTAGGACTAGGTTTTCGCTATTATTGGTTACTTCGATATTGGAGACCAAAAAATTATACTCTACAGTTTTGCTACCTACTTAGCACTTCCATGTTAATGCATGTGATATCTTTGTAATGTTTACTGGGCAAATAATTGTAAATATCCTTTTGCCATATTTACATCCCTGACACTGCTACGATCAGATCATTGATCCATGTGTTCTACCTTGCCTATAATCTGCCAGGGTCCGAAATTGCGCTTTCCCAAAAATTTTGCACTGACGACCAGAATTTCACAACTGGTTGCCAGCAGGTGATTAACTACATTTTTTCATGTCACAATAATTACACAAACAATAGTTTTGATTTTCTGATCAAAATAAAATTCAAAGCCTCCCATCAATTGGTCACTTCCTTTTTACCTTTCTGTTGCTTTAGAAGAATAAAACCAATTTCTTTTTATTATAAATCTACCACAATGTTTTTCAGCTATGAACAGTGTGAAGCTTCGCTGCCATGTTTTATCAGTGGTTTCCCATAGCACACATATTGCGAGCGCAAGAGGCTCCATGCGTTCTTTCGCCATGAGTATTTATTCAGGCGATGTGGTGTCCAAAGATGTTCTGAAATCTTTCCGTAATTTATTACAAGATGGAGATGGAACATCCACGAAGGAATTAGTTGAAGATTTAGATATTCTCTTGGCATCAAAAGGTGGCAATGTAGATATGTCAAAGTAGTCAAAAGATGATTTCAGCACTGGTTTGATTCCTGATTACATTGATTGCAAATATTTTGCCAGCAAGCCCATGGTGACCAATAATTTTGGCTTGTGTTTCACTGCAAAGGAAAAGTTTTACAGACACTTTTTGGCGACCCCATTTTTCCATTTGGCGACTGAAAAAAAATTTCGGTCACCAGTTGGTGCCTGCCGAAAAAAGTTAATTTCAGACCCTGTCTGCTCACCCACTTTTACACAGTCAGTGGAGTCAGAAATAAAATCTCTGATATAGTATTAGTAGCCACTTAAATTCACCAGTCTGGTCACTTGTGACACACCAGTATATCTAACAATTGTTAATTCCTGATCTGAAGTAAGATAAGTTGCTTAGAATTATGGAATAATTATGTTAGCATGGTAACAACGGAAACTTTTTTGGAAAAATTATTCAGTTAGTGAAACAGTTATTTGTAAAGGCTTTAGTGCTGATAAAAAGTTTAAAACTACCCTATAATTTACAAACAGTTCATGTTGTGCACTTTGAGAAGCTTGTTGCTTGTCATGACAACAAGAAGAGTCATTACGTAACTATGAATTTCTCACAGTGGCACTATTGTGGATTCTAGCTAGTTGATAAATCTATATATAGGTTTGTATATGGCAAACATTGTGCATAATGCCATGGTGAGTATTTTGAAGTTTCTGTTAGCCACAGAAGAGCTAAGCTTTTTAATTTTGTTTTGTACTTAATTAATATATGTAGCCTCAGGATAGCAAGTAATTACCCAGACTTGATAAGACTTTGAAGTTCGGTCTGATGCACAATAACGCTTTCCTTTGTTATTGTTCCATTTAGCATATTTTCTAATCTGTGCTTTCCACTCACAATGCCAGGTTGTTTCCGTGTGATCTTTGCTTCATTGACTAGTTTTGAAAATTGGATTATTTTTAGAATTACAGACTTTTTTTTGTAATACAATCTTAAAAATTTGATAGACGCCATAAATTTCATTAAGTCAATCTTTGTTGCATTTAGGTTTGTTTAAATCATTCAATGCCGAAAGTCAATACTAAAGGGCTACTTAATGCCGGGCACCTGACAAAATGACTGGCTCTTATGATGATATCCCCCCTGGTTTTACTATCTACATGTAGCACAGTGGTTTGCTTGTAAGGAAGTTCAGTTCAAAAAGTTTTGCTAGCCTGTCTAAACCAGAGTCCTTCCTGCTGAAAATGTTTATGAAATCCCTGCAATACTTTTTGTCGATATTACCAGTAATTATATGAATCATTGTAAGATTCTCATTAATTATTTTATTGTTTTGTGTTTCTAGAAACAAAAGTACATGTATTAACTCCGTGATCTGTACCTTGACTTCTTTACCTTTCTTGTGCAGACCCCAAGAATAAGCAGAGTGTTAATTATGCTTTCATTTGCTCATTACTTTTAAGACTGCGTGCTTCAAAGAGGAAAGAGATGTCCTCGTGTATGGAGACAAGAGATGGATCACAACTTTACATTACGCTTTTCAAGATGCTGATTACTTGGTAAGGAGTTGCTGCCTCTTGGAAATTAAGAGCTGTGGTGTTTCAATGATTGGATTTAAAGCTTTCGTGTTTGTACGCCTTCCAGTATCACTGATTTGTGCTCTTTGCCAAGACACTTAAATGTACAGTGCTACTTTATACCCTCGACTTTAAAGGGGTAGCAGCTAATGGCGGGAAACTTAAATGAAACATTGGGTCAACCTTTGATTTGCTAGCACCCTATCCATTGGAAATCTTTGGGAATCTTTGGATCTTTTTGGAAAATGGTCAGATAATATTCAGAAACATTTCTTTGACTTTCTGGCTTGTAGTGCTTATCATAAAATATATTTTTCAACACTCAAAAAGAAATTTCATATCTCTGCACAGCCATGTAAATATACTCTGTATATTTTGAAGGTACGTTTTGTATACAATCTTAAAGTATTTAAGAGGTTGCTATAAATATGTTTTAACAGTGGCTTTTTTTGTAATTCTCTTACAGTATTTTGTAATGGATTATTATAGTGGAGGTGATCTTTTGACACTCTTAAGTAAATATGAAGATCATTTACCAGAGGAAATGGCCAAGTTTTATCTGGCTGAGGTGGTGCTAGCTGTCAATTCAATCCATAAAATGGACTATGTGCACAGGTTTGGAAAAAATAATGGAACATAAAAGAATCCTGTCTAGACCAAGTGCCGGTGTCACTCAGTCTGTCTAAGAGCTCTTTCCTATTTGTGGTTCATGCATATAAATAATTGATACAAGTTGCTCATTTAAAACATCGAGTGTCAATATTAAAATAATATTAATAATAATACTGGTTGTTTCTGTACAATTATAGTCATGATTATTTCTAGCATAATTACAATTTGTCATTAATAGCAAATATACTAGATGTTTAATTTGTCTAGCATCGCTTGTCAGATAATATAACAGAAGAAGAGCACGAAGAAAGGAGAAAAAAAAAGCGATAATTTTTAAACAAAAAAAGAAACAAAACTTTGTTTTGCCAATTTCAGGACTAGGTGTACATGTATTATTATTATTATGAAAATAAACATATAGTTTACTAGTTAAATTCCACATACTAACGTGTATGTCCTGGGATAAAGCAAAGAAAGAACTAAACATACTCAACTCGCTTCTCTGGCCTTAGCACAATAAAACTTAATCCAAAACTCTGTTTCCTTGTAAATTTTTAGCTGGTAAAATTAGCCAGCTGCCAGCTCTTGACTTCATCCAGTCTGTACACTGCTATTTAAGAAGACCACACTCGTATATATTTCTGTTTTTTTTTTTTTTGACAGGGATGTTAAGCCAGACAATGTTCTTCTGGATGTTAGTGGGCACATCAGATTGGCAGACTTTGGTTCTTGTTCAAAGCTTGGGAAAAATGGCACCGTATGTAGATCTGTACTTAAACAGAAATAAGTTTTTAATTAACTTGTTTCACAGCTGTTAAAACATGGTAACCAAGGGGCAAAGGGGAGTAAATTCTAGCATGTTATTGATCTTTTCACAGGTAAGGTCATCAGTTGCTGTGGGTACCCCTGACTACATCTCTCCTGAAATCCTGCAGGTATGTATTGTCTACAACTACTCTTGGACTACAGTGTTCTGGGTGAGAGCATTTTAAGAAGCGGTCCTGCCCATCTTGGAATGCCTGTTGAATAGCACCTACAGTGAAAAAATTACAAAATCTCTCTATATTTACATTTATTAATTTTTATAAACTTGGTGCATCTACTATACTGGAACCCTACCTTACTGCAACCCTGTTCATACGGCCGCCTTGTTATTACAGCCACTTTGTTTTTGTCCAAACGAAAGCTTAGTCTGTTATTTGTTATGTAAAGAACCCTGTAATACAGCTGCCTCATTAATATGGCCAGATTTGTGTATCCTGTAGGTGGATGGATTGATGGGGTTCCACTGTAATTGGACAATTTTTTTCTTGAGCAAGCTTGGAACTTATTAAGGTTACGTGAACCCTTTGAATGCAAACTCTTAAGGGAACCATAAAGTAGTTTGAGATTATAAGGGCCAGAGATAGCTGATAGTAAATGACTTTCTGCAGAAGTTGGGATCTGATTTAAGTTTCAGATAGTGGGGAATTTGAGATAAGTTTGATATGAAATTGTGAAGTTCAACAATGATTTCAAATCTGTTTAGGTGCATCATGTGTGGTGTAATTTTAAGGTGATTTGACACTGAGGCCTTGTGGTCTAAATCTATCCTGAACTGCAGTACTGATTATGCTTTAGAATCCCGATTAATTTTTAAAACTTGTGTTCTGTCCACAGGCCATGGAGGACGGGAGAGGGAAATATGGTGTTGAATGTGATTGGTGGTCATTGGGTGTCTGTATGTACGAGATGCTTTTTGGTGAAACACCTTTTTATGCAGAATCACTGGTGGAAACATACAGCAAAATTATGAGCCACACTGTAAGTTGTAAAAGATTAAATTTTGGTTCTCTTTACTAGTTATTACACATATCCATAAAGATCATTTTTGAGAATTTGGTAGTAGATCACAATTAGAGGAACTCTCTATGTGTTTTGTGTGCATACATATGCATGTACCAAACTAAAATTTGTATTATACATTTGTGGACCTGCCTGCCTGCTCTTTTTAACTCTCTAGTTATTTCTGGTAGCCAGGTCCCTAACTGCATTGTGTAGTAAATTTGTAGAAATGGTTTTGTTTAAACAAGGAGAAACAAGACTTCTTGTTGTTGTTACATGTGAACTAACAATTTTGCACAAGGGTAATATTTGTACCAGTAAAAGAGTGTTTAATTTTGTGATACTCTTTTATAGATTCTTTGTACATATTTTTAACTTTTTAATAATTTCACATTCAAGAATCATGGTTTTGATTGAAACTAGATATTGTTAGTACATTTCAATTCCTATATTGCATTTAATTGTAATGAACTTGTTTGGGGGTAAGACCACTTTTATTAAAACATTCTCATTTTCTATTATGGGTTATTTTATTACAGGGCAAGTTCAATTTTCCTTCTGATGTAGAAGTATCCAATAATGCGAGGGATCTAATGCAGAGGTTAGTTCAACTCTACAAAGTTTAAAGTCTAGTTTTCATTACATGTAACATCAGGGTCATAGTTGGAGCTGTAGGAACATTTATGGTAGTGAAGACAATAAAATTGGAGTCACAAGCTCCCCAGGGGGAGTGGAAACTGCTAGTCAGTCAATGCTACAGAAATTGGAGATGCAGTAAGTGTTATCCTGATTGGCTACAAGGCTTAAATGCATGCAATGTAATACCGTTTTTTTCTCTAGTATATGAGCCTTCCTTGGTTTTGACCACCCACCTCCTCTCTATAAAATAATTACTGATGGCATTGAACTAAATTCTGTCTGGTTGTGTCTTCAGACTTTGCTGTAAAATGGAGCAACGCCTGGGTCAAAATGGAATTGACGACTTTCGAAATCATCCTTTCTTTGAGGGAATTGATTGGGACAACCTTGGTGATAGTAAGTTATTATGGAAGAATATTTTCATTGGCAGCATATCATGTTTAGTTTTATTTTGAGACATGGTTGATTGGCAGAATGGTATTGTGATAATTAGGTTGTGTTTGATAGTTGAGACTGGCTATTTAAACTGCAATCAGTCAGTCAGTTTCATACTTACAGAACGCCTTAAATAATGCCACCCTGTCAATACAGCCAGATTGTTGAGGTCTGTTGGTTACTGGATTAACATGGTTCCACTGAACTTTTTGGCTTAGTTAAGTTTCTGAATCAGTTGATTTATTGTTGACTTGTTTCAGCTGTCGCTCCTTACATTCCTGAGGTCAGCAGTCCATCAGACACTTCAAATTTTGATGTGGACATTGATGACTCAAGAGCAAATGTATGTGCAGAGAACTTTCTTCTATTTTGTTAGGACATGGTGTAAATGCTAAAAAAAATTACCTGCGTGTAGGAGGATTCACGACTGACTTAAGATTTTGTCATACAAGTGGACAGGGTAGTTTTTCAGTTGGAATCTCTGCGGGTTTCTGTGATCAATTGTTTAAGGTTTTCAAGTTTTATAGGACACATGAGTTTAAACTTATCACTTACTATACTTTTGTTGTAGGATGCTGGGAGACCATCCTCCGTGTCTCCTTTCACTGGACATCATTTGCCATTTATTGGATTTTCATTTACTGAGAACAGGTGAAACAAATGAAGACACAAATGAATAAATAAGTAAAATAAAATGAAACAAATTGGAAATGACTAGTGCCACACAATATTCCTGTATCAATTAGAATTTAGGAGTGTGGGAGTTTTTTGGAAGTATGATTCTGTTTAGGGCAGAAAAGTTTAAAATGACTGTGGAGGTTTCAAACACTGCATCATCTATCATCCTTCTTTCGCTTCTCTCAGCTAAATAGAAAACATCATTTATGGTGGAATCCTGTATTATTGAGCCTTTGATATTTTAAACCAAAATTTCATTCCCCTCAGCTCAGAGAAACACTAATTTTACCCCTGAACTCTCAAACTACATGTAGCCATTTTTTTCAAACCAATTTTTGGTTCCCTTGGAGGTTAAAAAAATTTGGATTTCATTGCAATAATGCAATACAAGGTAAAGTTAATACCAAAAAGGAACACAAACTTATACATATTTTTCTTGCGCTCTAGCCGTCTGTCCGACAGAGCTAACACTGTAGTCAAGGAAGCTGGAGATATCACTTTGGAACCTGTTGCCAACAATGGTAAATACTTAAATACTCTCGACAAATAGCACATTCTCTCCTGCCCTTTAAGTGATACTTGTATTCCAACAGTGAAGTTTCAAAATTTTGTGAGCTGTCAAGATTTAATGTGTCTATGATTTGTCTCTAGGAATCTTCTCTGAAATTCACACCTTTGCCAAACATACTCATTTTTAAACATGAGATTCATGGTTTTCATATCTGCAATGATGCTTTTCTGATATGTTGTTACATGTAGCTGTACTTGAAAGGGCTTACACTTGTAACATTGACCAACTGACACAAAAAAGTACATTCAGCAATTTTGAAACAAACAATATACAGTGTAGTTGCTGATTTGAGAAAAAAACGACATGTAGTCAAGATTTTTGACCAAGGAGTCAAAACATGGTTTGACTTAATGGGGAAAAGAATATTTTGAACATTGAGTCCAAACATTCTTCACCCATTGAGACAAAATATCCTTGATATGTATGTTCCTCCATTGTATATAAGATATTCCTGGCAGTAATTTAACTGGATATGAAAATCTGTTTAGTTCCCAGCTCTCTATCTGTTGAAGCTTATGAAAGAAGAATACAAAGACTTGAGAGAGAAAAAACAGAACTGGTCAGGAAGCTGCAAGGTGTGTTGGTCAAATCATTATTTTTCCACAACATTAGAAAACTTCTGTAGTAACTGAAACAGTAAAGTACAGTCTTGTTACTTTGATACAAGTGGTCACTTCTCACTGTTTGGTTCATGTACTAGATTATTCTCAATCAAAAATTACAGGCTGTTTTCACTAGGGATGGAGTTGCAGTTTTAAGAACACTGATAACCTACCTGTAAATCCGAAGCATAAGCAGAGTCATTGGCGGAACCAGTGAGAAGAATAAGAATGTTTCCATTTTTGTCCAATTCCGTTTATGACGTGTGTCGTTTATGATCCAGTGAAGTTGAAATTGTCTGGCAAAGAAGTGGAAGAACCTAGTAATTGCGCTGCCTGGAACCAAGTGTTGTGATTGGCTTATTCTTTGGTTTCAGGTTACAATTTGACAATCGCTAGATGTTGAGCAACAGAGTCAAAAGTGAAATCTGTATTTTGCTTTCTACTTTTTGCATTTGATTTTCACTAGATTGTATCACTCTGTGCTTCATCTAAAGTCTAGGCTGTTTACTTGTTTCTTTTGATATGCCTGCTAAACTGCTAATGTACTCCACTGATGTAGAATCAACAAAAGCATTGCAAGACCAAGCTCTGTCAGTTGATGGGCCCAAGAGTGACATGGTGGATACAGTGGAATTGAAGAGACTGAAAGACGAAATGACATCAATGAAGAAGAAAATTATGGGTGAGTAGAACTTTGGTGGTAGTTGTGTTTCCTGTTCAAGCAATGTGTTCTTGACTGTCCAATCTGACATGTCTTGAGCAGAATTTAAAGAAATGGAAACTTTCTTGTTTGTGATCATGATGCTTAGAAATCACTAATACTGGTAGCACAGGTTATCAGAGTGTTCCAGATAAGCAAGGGGTCTCGGGTCAAAAGCCCAACAAGATCAGCTACCCGACCCAACAAATTACTAGAAAACTTGTAACGATTTGGTGTTTTCAGTGGGAATTTACCATAGTTATTGACTTATAAGGCACACCATTTTTTACGAGAATGTTCTCATACATGTTACTCAGGGAGAAATATAGAAACAACATCATTGGTATGACATCACGGAGTGAAATAAGCTCTTTATTTGGTATTATTTACAGTTACTCGAATGGCATCGCTGACGCAATTATGAGATGAAGAAATACAGTTAATAGGAGCTGCCTTGATCCTTAATTGTGCTTGATGTGTTCCTTCCTTTGTCCATTTGTTCATCATTATTGGCCATTTATTTGTTTTAACCTTGTTAATTTTTTTATTCATCTAAACCTCTATTCATCTTTCTAGTAACAGTCATTTAATAATCAGTGAAAGGGTTGGGTGCATGAGAAAAGATTCATATTATTTAATACATGCCTTGGCTCTTATTCACTTTGGTTTGAACCAACAGAGTATGAGGCTCAATCAGCAGATTTAGAAAAAGAACTGCAAGATGCCTTAACATCAAGAAAAGACCTGGAGTCAAACAATGAAGGTACGGGACCTTATTTTAGCAAAGGAACATAACATTTTTTACAGCATAGTGATATCTGCAGCTTGGTGACCTGGACAGTGGTGTATATTACTTATTGACAAGACTTTAGATTTGCTGAAGTTTTCTTTTTTCTTATAGAAATGAGCTCCAAGATGAGATCCTTGGACAGAGAGGTCAGGGGCTTAAAAATGGAGAAGGAGGATATTGAAAGGGTTAGTTTTAAATTCCAAGCAGCTGCATTCTGAAGAAAATGATTTTGTATT
>OMLO01003719.1_pt1 | contig 12614 bp, 7 predicted proteins | sample 1674811 | NCBI WGS metagenome assembly OMLO01 (sample SAMN06265003, study PRJEB25207) | coral metagenome | isolation source: Coral host | place: Mexico:La Bocana,Puerto Morelos, Mexico | collected 2008-11-13
CGAGTGTCTAACTGAGTTTAGTTTGAGATGGCCTTGAGGGATCCAACCCCAGTGGAGCCTCGTAGAACAACCCGACACCGCGACCGAGATGGGTCAGTACCTCAGAATGGGAACATTGGCAGGACAAGTCATTTTAGATGGGAAAACGGAATGACGCACGTGGATATTCTGAATCAGTTTGTGCTTTGACTTGCAAGATCTGGTCGTATTCTTTGACTCAACCAATAGACACCATGTCGTGGGCTTACACAAGATAGCTTTCCATGTCAGTCGATTTTTCATCACTTGAGCTTGCAGCAGGAAAGGTGCTTTGCTGCTCCAGCGGCCCTCTCAGTTTTGCGCGTGATGTGAACGTGTCAAGAAAATTGTGACGGCCAATGTTTGGACGCAGCTTCAAGTTTTGATTGTCCGAAACAGTGGCATGACCGGGACCACAAAAGGCGTTGCTGTTCGATGTAGGTTATGCATCCACTTCTACTGCGAGGATCAAATCACCGATAGAGGTGCACAAGCAATTCATCAGTCTTTGACAGGGCGGACATGACCATGTATGTATTCCACATGAAACATTGACGTAATATGTCTTGGCGATCTTTGTAGGTTCACCACCCCATTCCGTTTGCCGGTTTGCCGGTTTGCCGGTTTGTTTGACCACATGACACTGGACACTTGTGATGTCCACGAAGTCTCAGACTTCTGCAAGTCATGGACACGACACTGAAGTGCACAAGGTCAAGTCTTAGAAACAAATCATTGACCAACATCATCTAAAACTGATTCACTAGACCCACAATGCTGATTCTCAGAAGCAAACATTTGGACACATGTCAGTGGTACGCCCTTGAGTTTTTTGTGTCAAGATTGTGTTTGTTGAATGAAATTGCAGGAGCCTCTATATACATATATATATATATGTATATATGTACCATATATACAGTAGATCAGATCCTTTATTTAGTGGGCGATACTACGTTGCTACAACTTACAACAGATTTTGAAAAGAAATCCAAAATGATATTGGTGTCTGTCTGTGTGGGGGGGCTTGTGCGGGGGGTTTTGTTCTACATATATGATACAAATCCGTACAAGTCCATGAGATATTTACGGTTTATGATGATATGACATACAACAGCAGCTTTTTGAAAGCGCCTAACAAGAAATCATTCAACATAAGGGCAGTAGAACTTAAAACTTATACATGTCAGAATTCATCAATGTATACCCTCTGGTAAACTAACATGGCAATGGAAGTCCACCTTTTCCAATAGGAAGTACATCTTCCAATGGCGGGTTTTTCATAGCTACGTTAATTTATCGGAGTGCAACTCCAACTAAGGTTCCCAACTACACAACACTGCCTTTAACGCTGACTTTTTGCTCTCACACACTGCCCAGGCTTTGACAGCGTCTTTCTGCTTAGCATCCCTCAACTCTCGCCTTCTCCAGCTGTTCCGAGAGCCGTTTCGGTATCTCCTGCGAATCCGCAAAGTCACTGACGCGTGCCTGGCCCGACAGGACGGAGCCACAAGCGGATTAATCAAAATCAAATATCTACGCAGGCGCATTTCACGTTTGTAAACGAAGTTCGAGACATGAAATCCATTCCTCCGTGGACAAAGGCGATCCTGCGCTTGGTTTCCTGCTAGCCTGACTTGGCTCTCGTGATCTCGGCTGTGGACACGAGGGAAAAGTCATAGGCGGTCGAGTGATTGCAGCTGCCGTGCGGTGAAATGGAAGGCGATTTTGTTCCTGGTGTTGGAAGTTGATCCAGTCACAATAAACGTATTTATATTGTATGTAATATAGATATTATCATGATTTATCCTGGAGACATAGGAGCATAATGATAAAGGAACCACTTTCGGGAAAAAACCCACACATTTGTTTCTGGTCATGGTTTTACGATGCATACCATATATATATATATATAAATATTATTGTTTTAAAATTATATTTGTAAGTTTTATTGAAAAATTGCACTAATAGTTATATGAAGAACAACTCGCATGTTTGACTCCGGCAAACTTGTAACCCCCCGTGCGCATCGACCCTGCGGAGCGGCGTCAAATATTTGATACCACCTACAGTAGTAAATGAGTGGGTCACACTTCCACAAGCTCTCCATGTGGCAAACTATGTGTCAAACAATGCATCTGGATGGCAGTTCAATTTTTGCTGCACGTTCCTGCCATTGACAAAGGGAGGCACCAACACTCCTGAAGTCTGCTACAACTTCACACACTCATGATCGGTCAGACATCGGTCCAGGAATTCAGGACCAGCCAATAAACTCACCGAGACCAGGAGTGGAAGTTTTGGTGTAGGCAAACTGTATCAGAGACCATTTTTCGGCGACCGATCAAAGGAAGCTAGGAAATACCACCGTCGCATTTTCCTTGTCACCGCTCTCACAGGGCAGAATAGCCAGACATCTTGTTCCAATGCTGCGGACTCTGCTCACATCATGACGAACCAGGTGGCTCCGCCGTTTCAGATGGAAATAGGTGCGCCAAAGTCTTCACAGCTTCCAGTCTCACTTCCTCTCGCACCCGCATCCCTCTCACCCCACGCGCCAACTTCGAAAGTTCAGCCCGTAAGGGGACTGGGCTTTTTGCAACGCTACAAGCATTCAACCTGTCTGCAGTGTCACCAGTTCGAAGTCGCTCCAATACATCTTTGGCAAACAAATGCCGCAATTATTTGGATTCGGGTATGAAAGCTGAACCCGAACAACTTGTCACAAGCAATCGGGCATAGAAAGGTTGTCCCGGCCGATGACTGAAAGCCCGCAAAGATGTCACCATCCTCAGCGCTGATTGCTTTTCAGCCTTCCAATAAAACTCCAGGCCCTTTCCTATGCATCTCAGAAGGCCTGGAGCGTGTCACAGCGTGTAAACTGATAAATCTATGCAGTCAAAGTCAAGAATAATCAATTCAGCAACTCTAAGTATATAATTTATGTCAATGTTTGCATGAGGCCCAAGGCCAGAATATCAAAACACATCAACACAACAGTGACCAAAAGCGCTCGCACCCCTTGCCTTTCATGGCTCATTGTATCAAGCTCCATCAAGGCTGCGAGCGCGGAGAAGACATCTTCCCTGGCGTGAGATGAAGATAACCCGCCGTGGTAAAGACGAAAACCTTTTCCTAGGCCAAGATTGTAAGAAGCAAAATGCCAACCCTAGCGACCCTTGCTAGCAAATACTCAGAAAAACAACACAGCAATGCAACAGTTCAACAGTCTCTTGCAAAATCATCAAGGCAAACTTACTATTGTGTGACGCTGACGTGTGAAGCAATCGTGTGAAGCAATCGGAAGTCAATCCTTGCAGGAACAAGTGGATCAATTGCAAGTCAAGACTACTTGAAAAATGTCCCAGTGGCCCATTGTTTTCTTGGCATCTGGGAACTCGAATCTGCGCTAAAGTCTTTGGTAGTCTTTATGACTTTTGATGGTTTTTGATGGATCTTTGGCATTGCAATTTGTTGGGTTTCCTGTAGGGATCTTGCATTGAGAAGCTGGTAGTTTTGTCTGAGGATCGTTTGGACTGGCTTGGCTTCTTCATAGCACATGTGCCAGATGGGTCCCTCTGCCATGCGCTTAGTGCTTTCACACAGTTTCATGTTTTTCATTAACCTCCGCGGCCGTCCAAGGTCCACCAAAGTTTCGCAATGGCCAACACAAGCCTGCATAGCAGGCAAACATAAGCATGGCTTCATCATCTTGAAACCTTCCTTACTGGCCAGCCTTGGCATCAGAAAGCACTCGACACGTGAGCCGGAAAGGGTAATGGCCATGTCGCAGGAATGAAATGTTGCGATTTGACCTGTCAAGTGCGAATCAAACGCCATCTTTCATGATGCTACTAGGAATGAGAAAACCACAACTTCTTGGAGGCTGCAGTTTCACCGCTCAGAGTTTAAAGCAATCTAGGCATCTCGTTTGAACCGGTCAACCATTTTTTCAAAAATTGTTTCCTTCGTTCTGGTTCAAACGACTAACTTTCAGGCAAAGGGACTTCAAGGAATGGATGGATCTCTGGCAACGGCTGGGAGAGATCGCCACCACGCCAAATATCAAAGAAGCGCAAGATGTTCGCGGCATCCACCGTGGACGCCTGCAGCGAAAAACGTGACCGGAAGCCACGATCAAAACGGAATCAGAACCAACGTATTCTTTGCCTCTTCTGATGGCTCGGAACTGACCATGAGCAGTGGCAAAACCAATGTCGGAAGCCAAGGAGCACCTGCAGGTGTCGGTACTCTGCAAATTCAACATATCATTGGCCTCACAGTCTGCACATGTTGAAGCCAATGACAGCCTGCACAGTTGCAGACACTGATGTCTGCTGCACTGAAACGCAAGATGTCAAAATATTTTCAGTGTCTTCCAGTCTTTGTGGCATCGAGCATTTGGACGGATGTTTCCGATGTTTCCTTTACAGGCATGGACTGGATTGAATCCATGTCTTGCTCCAAAAATCCTGCGCAACACATGTCTTAATACATCCATCCATCACCCAACGTCACCCAAAATGCGGCGAAGGACGTCCTTCGCATCTTCGGGGTTCGCTGTCACCAGTGCCCTGATGCCGAATTTTAGAATACACTTTTTGGCTCCACGGTGGAGCACCAGAAAGTTGATGTTTTCCGAAAAAAGAGACGGGTAATTATGTATGTATAGATATGTATGATAATAGGACCCTTATTTTTGAGGTCTGAAAACCGCATGACATAAAAAAGGAAAAACCACCAGACAAAGTCTGTAGGCAAATGCTGACAAAGTGAATTCAAGATATACCGTCTCACGCGATACGCATAGAGAAGATATAAATATATATCTATACAAGCTTATATGTACAGAAGTATTTCGCATATACTCGAGTACGCAAGTGATATGCAAAGTGAAATCGACGACTCAAGAAACACATCACAACAGTTGATCACAAGTGGTTGTTTCGCACCTTTTTTGACACATCAAAAATGGGGAACATCTACGAGCAGGTCATGTTTCTGCTGCACCCGTAGCCAACCCCAATTCATTGAAGTGCTTCGGAAACATGAAGCTGCACTTGACTGCTGACCTGAGTAAAGGGTCATCAAAAGATAGTCGCGACGGACCATCTGCAATATTGCTGTGCGAAGCAACCCTTCCAAACCAAGTGATCAAGTTTAAATCAACTTCCAAAGTATCATACCACACCGTCATCTGCTTTGCAATGGGTGTGAATCCAACACCTTGAATAAATGCTGATCTGGCCGCTTCATTATCAATGTAAAATACCACCTGACTGTTGGCAATCAGGGACGACCACAACTTCACCGAAATAAGAATAGGAAGAATCTCAAGTTCATATATCGGATGATCAGAGTCTTTCTCAAAATCCGAAACCAATGAGTCATTCAACCTCTCGCCAAAGTAACGCACAACAGAACCTTGTGGAGAAATCAAAACACCGCCTATGGAAGCCACACAGTCAGAGCCCGGCTCATAAGCGCCGTCTGTAAAAATAATCCACGTGCTGTTTATTGCTTTTGTAATGCGAGCAGGTCTAGCGGCAATAAGACGATCTCGAATGTGTTGCAAAGCATCCTTGAGGTCACCCGTGATAGCAACATGTCGGCTCTTCAAAGAAGCAAACTTGTTGAGAGACCTCAAGGATATGTTCATCTGTCTGCCAAACACAAAAGATCCAAACCACACCAACCTGCCATGAAGTCTTTCCAAATCTTTGGGCAAACTCCGTTCTGCAAGCAAAAGCGCATCAAGGGTGTGAAGAAGTTCCCCTCTACGTTTAGCTGTGTGTTCCAAAGTGAAGCTTCCTGATTGAAAAGACGATAAATTGAAAAGCATGCCAAGCGATCCAAACACTGCACTGAAGGGTGGTGCTTTTTCTCCTTCCGATGCATAGCTGAGGCCCAAAATCTTAAAGAGGCCGGTCAGATAAAAATCCACATTCTTCTCCTCATGCTCGGAACAAAGCACAGTGAAATCGTCAAAGAAATTCGTGAGTACAATGTCCAAGCCAGTCATAGCAATGAAAGAAACACTAGCAGCAATGCGAAGGAAACTTGCAACACTACCAGTCGCTCCAAAAGGTAGAGCTCCGACAGAGAATTGCGATGCTGAACCCTCCGGACTTCGGACACCAATGCGACAATGTTTGTGGTGAAATTCATCTACACCGAATTGCTTGTAAGCCGACTTCAAGTCGTATGTACGGCCCACGACCTGAGGAAGAGTAGAATGTGCAGGATGATTGAGGAGCAGTGCCAAAAACGAAGCCAGCTCGTCAACCGCTTGCACCCGCAGTTTCTCTGTGAGTCCATAGGCACTGTTGATGCCACAGACCGAAAAATCATCTATCATGCGGATCTTCTCCTTTTGTACTAATCCAAATCTCTTGGCAACAAAGAAGAATGGGACATCAAACGGCGAGGCCAACCATCCTTTAGCAAGTTCATCTTGGGTGTCCGCCCAAACTTTGCCATCGACTTCCGTCCACTCGCCTTTAGCCAGCGAACCTAACACAGCTGCGTTCAGGCCCTTCGATTTCTTCTTCAATTGGTCCAAACTGTGCTCAGGTCTTCGAACACACGACTCAAAAACATCGGTCTTTTTGGCCCATCCTGTCAATGGGAAGCCTTTGCAAATGTCATCCACCACAGAGCAGTCAGAATAATTCAATTCCTGAAGGATCTCTTTCCAAAGAAGCAAACGCTTGCCTGAAAGAAGCGACTTGAGGTGTGGTGGAAATGATGCATGCAAACGTTCTTCATCTTCTTTAAGCTCAAGGGATCTTTTCAACCAACGTTTGAAAGCCAGCGCTCGTTTCTGAAACCTGGTCAACAATGGTTGCTCCACAAAGTTGTTGAGTAAATCGCTTTCCAGTTCGCCTGCTCTGGCAATCATGTCTCTTGGGTGCCCAACTTTGAACGCATCCTCCAAAAAGTCTTTTGGATCTTTGGGCACCCCAATTTGCAAAATCTCAGAGGCCATACCAGGTTTCCAGCTCTTACCAAACATTGCTTTGGGATATTTTTGCAGCACTTCGTCCCGCGTAACCCCCTGTTGAAATGTACGACGGCTGCAAACTCGTGCACCTCTAGGCAGTGTAGAAAGTCCGTCTTGGAGCTCATCAGAATGCGCAGCTGCAAGAATCATTGTAGCATATTGTCCAAATTCGCTAACCAAGGGTTTGAGACGTTGTCCTCGAGGTTGGTTTGCAAAAAGTTGTCGCTTTCCAACGTTAACATCAGATTGAAGCTGTTCTTGCAGATTCTGCGGCACAAAAAATTTGCATCGATTGGCCTCTTCAAGCAGGATGTGTGCCACCCTATCACACAAAATTTGAGGATAGGCTGCCTCCTGGGCAGTGGGGAATTGAAGCACTCCATTCAACCTGTAGGGCTTCCAACTAGCGTGCTGGTGGCTGCCATCGCATTGCAGGGACAGAGATTCGAAAAGATTCTTGTCAGGACTTCTTGGGTTAAAGCTCCACCATCCCGTGCTCTTGTCACGAAGCCCACCATGCATGCACGAATGAAAAGTTGTCATATGGCCACAAATTTGCTGCAACAACCTTCGAATAGCAGTGTATAGCCAAAAAAGGCTGTTTGAGGGGTTTTCGATGCTTACGCTCACCATTAAAGATATCAACAGCACCACCAGCTCAGCGGTTGCGTCATACGTCAAGTTTGCCAAATGAACTCGTTGTTGATCTCGATGGGAAAGATGTGGCAACCCATCAGGATGTGACTCACTTCTAAGAGGTACCGGTTGCTGGTGTTTAGGCAACCCTTTGATCGGACGTTCCCTGGCTCTTGACGACGTTCCACACGATGGAGCGAAGTGCACATGTAACAGTGCATCTTGTTCTGCTGTGAAGTATTCCTTAAGCAGCGCCAACTCTGCAGGATTCGTGAGGTCGCATTTGTAGATTGTGAAATTCTCAGATCTTTCACTCGACTTGTCGACGGCTGTAGTCCTGAAGCCAACTTTCCTGCAAGCTTTTGACAATCTGCAAGATCCAGAGAAAACTTCCACTACCAACTGTTGCGGCCCACAATGTTTAGATTGTTCCTCGCTATCGATTGGAACTGCTTGGACATCAATATCATCTCGTGGAAGCGGGTGCCCCGACACCTCCTGAAGAGGGTCCCGACGGAGACGTTCGGGGCACCCTGAGACATGCACATAATTCGAACCATCGCCATTGTCTGTATTGCGATGAAAAGGACTGTCTGATTGCAATGGACCCTGCTTTGCATCTCTTAGCTCAGATCCAAGTGAAACCTTGGGTTCCTCAACCATGCCAGGACGAATTCGCTTTGCAGATTTCGAATCAAGAGGCTCACTCTTCGGTGAAGTGTCTCGCTTTCGACTGCTTTGCATTGTTGATGAAACGGTTGAGGCCCCAGCTGTTGCACACTTAGTAAGTCAGTGGTTGCAAGAAGAAGCACCATGTTCCTTCTTGCCACAACGCATGCACACATGAAAACCAAACCGGCATCGACCTTTCTTGACATCATTGTTGCAACCCTTTGCCAAATTGAAATGCCAACATGCAGGTTTTCCTTCCTTGGTTTTAGGATTCAAGCCCTTGAGAGCCTCAGGAAGTTGGGCTGGTCCTTTCTTCTGCTCACCTTTCTTGAGCTTGTTTGGTTTGTCGTCACGTTCCCTTTGAGGATCACCTGACGGCCTCTTGTCAAACTTTGGCATAGGTGTTAAATGAATATTCACTCGAGGATCCAACATCAACCTGCCAATGGCTGCATCAAGCGGCGGGTCATTGCCTGGATCAGGCTTCAAAGGGCCTGTTTCTTCTGAGGCAAGAATCATAAAAAGTTCTCGATCGGCTTTCAATAGCTGTGACAATGTAATAGGATGGAAACCGCTTGCTGCTTCAGTCATCAATGCCCTATACAGCTTGTTTGTCCATTCAACATGCACACTCCATGACACGAGGTTCACAAGATCAAAAGCCAATCCACGCCTTTGCAAGGCAAACATCAATTTGAGTTCCGCGCCCACATCAGCCAGCGGAAGCTCAGGTGCACTGCTGGTCTTCAAGGCGCCTTGCTCCAACGTTAACACCTGTTTGGTCTTCGACTTGCTCTCAGCTGCAATCTCTGAATCTCTGGAGCTACATTTTGAAGGTGCAATGTAAATTAAAGCTCCAGACTCAACCATTTGAAAACAGGTATCAATTAAAGAGTGCGACGGTTGCTGCTCATTCTTGTGGGAAATGCCTGTAATGTGGTTCTGCTGCTGACTGATCCTTCTAACTTTTTCAACGTAAGGGAGTTTTTTCAAAGGCTCCGACACGTCGCCACTGGTGACTTGCAGCCTTAGATCAGCCATCACGAGCGTAATGGCCTCGAAGTGGATCCTTTTAATCACAGCGCAGTCACCTATCGTGCAAGGACCTCCAAACAAGTTATCAGCAAACCTCTGCATCACAGCATCTGTCACGGGGCTTTGAGGAGTCCCCACAGCGAATGCTAACTCTGAAAAGGTTGTAACAAAAGATGCAGCAAAAATATCCTTTAAGCCTGCCCTCAGTTCGTCACAACGTTTCTCGAACGCTGCTGTGGAGTCTATCAGTGTCATGGCTGGCCAACTAACTGCGACAAATCAAACTGATGAAAATGCAAAAGTCAATGACAAACTGTAATCATGTTGAATGCAAAAATGGAACATGAATCCATGAATGTCGATCAATTGACGTTCTGAATTGCTTGACCCTCTGACTGAGACGGTCATAGAATAGTGACATGTGCGACTCAACCCTACCGGGCTGAACATGCCACTCTGGAAAATTAAACATGTACAACTCACCCCTAAACCGAGGTGAACATGTTGAGTTGGTTTGATTGTTGAACATGTGCGACTCACCTGTAAACTCAGGTGAACATGCGTCAACGCATGCCAACATGAAAAATCAACTCTGCACGACACTGGATGCTTCCACTGACGCTCAAGCAGATGTTTTCTCTCTATGATTCGGACGACGCACATTTGAGTCATTGCTCATGATACATGCAAACACCGGAGCCAGGATTCATGATGCCCTGACTTTCTTCCAACACACGTGACAGCACGGAGTGTCCCATCTCACTTGCGACGTTTCCAAACGGTGACTATCTGTGGCACGCCTACCACACAGCATCACTGTTTGATATCCATCTGCCATCAAGTGCAATGTCTTCCATTTTGAATGCTGAACCATGCGGTGGCCCTCTGGAGCTTTTGGAACGTTCACCAGGCGATTGGATGGACACTCTTCGGCAGCTTCTTCATCAGACGAAGACGATGTAAGGTCAAGGTCATCATCCGAAGAATCAATCTCTTCATTTCCAACTGCAAGGGGCGGCATACCACCACTCTCATCTTTGACATCCTCATCATCTGAAACCACAATCGCGGCAGCATCAGCAGCCACTACTGGCCTCTCTACCGAAGCCACTTGTCCAATGCCTTCATCAACGAAGTTCCAGGATTTGTTGGAATCAGCAAAACATGAACCTTCCGCCTCAACGAAGCGGCCACTCCTGGTATTGTCAGGTTGAAAACTGCCATCACGGATTGCCTTCAACATGTTGGACATCTTTTGCAGAGGAAGAGCAAGACTGTCTCTCGAATAAATGATGACGCTTTTCAAATGAGAAACGTGTCCACCTAAGACCATGCGGTCAGTCCATTCAATGCCGAACTTAGCACAGAACGAGAGCATGCTTGTTTTGCAGCTATGCGATGTGATCCTTCGGGATTCCAAGCTGTGACCACTTGCCTCCAGAAGCTGATGAACCCATAGCTTCATTTCAGCTGTACTCAAAGGCCGCGACGTCGATGCTCCACTGATGTTGGGAGCAGGCATAACTGGTGATGGTCCCACTACCAGTTCCATGCTGGCTCTACAGGCCAGCCACTTCTCTGCCCAAACATCATCGACGACCCCCAAGCAAGGCGCCACAGCATGCAGATGAGAATTGCGAAACACCGAGGAACCGACACACTTGTGCTCGTCAATGATAAATTCCAGAAAGATCAACTGACCTGCAACGTCTCTGTCCTGGATCATGTTGGTAGAGTGTTGCAAGTCATTCCAACGGCTGCGCGAGTATACTGCAACTAACACACTGCCGCTGAAGATTCTATCCCAGATGTTGCGGGACTCATCCATAACAATTCCATGCAAAGTGCATAGTTCTTGGACAGTAAACGGTGAAGCCTGTCTCTGCGGTCCCTGAAATCTGGTGGCTGCTGCTCCAATGCACCTTTTCGAAGAAGTGAGGGTTCTCAACTCTGCTACTCCCATAACGTGCTCCACAAAACGTAAAGCTTCCATCACCCCAGAGAGTCTAGTGCTCGGGACATTCTGAAGTTGCTGTGAGACCATGAATTGATACAAGCTATCCTCCCTTCCCGGAAAAGGAATGCCAGCATCCCCCAAAAAAGACATATATCTACATAGGGAATTGACACGCTTAAGCAAAGTGCCCGGAGCCTTGCGCCATAGAAGATTGCGAATCATCCTGAGCTGAGCCTGAACATTCGCTTGCTGTTGCAGCATGACCTTCAATTCAATGGTATCTGGAAAACGCAATGTGACATCCAGCCAACGTTTCAAAGAAGTCTGCATCTTAGCTTCCTTCTGATCTTGCCAACAAATATCTTCGCCAGATTTAATAATGTCAGCCCATCCAGAAACTAAGCGAACAACAGGTTTGCTGCGTTTGGCATCAGGTTCAATTGCAGGCTCTTCCAATGCAGGATTCATCTTGAATACTGGTCGTCTGAAAAGCAATGCAGGCTCAGTGATTCCCGAAGGGGGTTTGAACAAATCCTTCCAAACCCCTTGCTCCCAAGGCATCAAAATTTCTTCAGTGGGTAACTCTGAAAGGGAAAATTCAAGACTTGCAAGGAAATCAAAACTTTCCAAATCACTGTTCGTTGTCATCCCAATGCCCGTGGTTTGCAACCCTTGGCGTCGGGACTTCCCAGTCAGCACTACGATTGTAACCAATCCTTCTTGATGTGATGGACAAAGCAATCTCTGAATGATCTGAATACAGAGAAACGCAAGTGCACCCCAAAGTGTAAAAAGATCGAGTATCGAGAAAACTGCAAGTAACGACTGTCAATCTATAATCCAGCCAAACAAGTTCAACAAATCTCGACTCAAAACACTGATCACACCAATGCTGTTCAGTAGAATCAATCCAGTAGCGCATGAACTACCCCACTGCTAAAAACTGACAACGTCCATTAAAAAATGGAAGAATTCCCACCCGCCCTCACCTGAACCAAAAACAAAGGAACAAGTGAGTACACTTACCAAACAGACAACACACGCAAAGCGAACAGTGTCAAGATTGGTGGAACAAATTTGAAAGTTCCATTTCTACTTTTATTTTTCGAAAGGGATAAAAAATCCCACAAAGAAATTTTCATGCTAATTTGTTTACTTAGTAAACAATTTTTTCAAACCTCTTAAAAATAAGGCGTTCATCTTTTTCAAAGAGTGCCTGCTTGATCAGCTCCAAAATACAATTCCTCCATTCCTTCAACCAATTCAAAAGACTCAGACATGTTCCCAAACAGATTA
>OMLO01003720.1_pt1 | contig 12613 bp, 7 predicted proteins | sample 1674811 | NCBI WGS metagenome assembly OMLO01 (sample SAMN06265003, study PRJEB25207) | coral metagenome | isolation source: Coral host | place: Mexico:La Bocana,Puerto Morelos, Mexico | collected 2008-11-13
ATTTTTGTATGCGTGCTTCTCTGTTTGTTTCTCGAGCAGAAGGCGCCTGTTCACGCCTTAAGTGAAGAAGCAAGGGCAGATAAATCAACAAAATCACAATATTCAACCTGTTGTAAAAATAATCCTTTCATTTTTAGTTGCTGTGTAATCATAATAACCCATGCATATAATAGTTTTCATGAAAATATATAAATTAGTCTTTACCAGCAACAGCGATGGAGGAAATTATTATTATTTTTATTAGTATTTTTATGATTTCATATATTTTCGCATTTGACACATCAGTAATATCACTTGTCAGTGTTGTGCTATGGTCCAATTATTTTTTTTTTCCTTTTTTTTTGTTAACACTCAGTTATACATCATAATTTTCTTTGCAAAAGTCCCACAAATCATAATATTAAACGCAAACGCATTTAATTTTCCCTTGCGTGTTTATAATTTAACATACATAGGTGATTGACGGTCTAAGCAGTCAGATATTTAATACACACATCATGACTCATCAGAAGAATTGACTAGTGAGAATTTAACAGTACATCTCTTAAGTTTATTTCTTTACATATCGCTCTGTACAATTTGATAGTGGCTGACATTAAAAGCAGCAGCCTCGACAAGAAATGTACCTTGTTGATTTGGAGCAATTGTTTCTCTTTCTGGTAAGTTTTCTTTGCTAGTAAACTATTTTGGTTTAGTATTTGTGTAAAGCTATAGGCTCATATTGATGTATTAATTTTTGAAGTTCTAGAAGCTTGCGGCTTTTGCCGTCCCATTATCGCAGGAAAAATAAAAAGCTATTTAAGATCGTTATGTTGACAGAGAAAAATGATTATACCATTGCGCTTGACATGACAGGATATGCATAATTATTCCATTCTACATACAGGGAATAATATTGAATCTTGTTTAGAGAATTCATTTCTTGCAAGAAAAGATGACATAAAAAATTAAGTAAGGTTAAAAACATAAAAACAAATAGCTTAAGTTTTGTCTGTGAAAAGCAGGGGATATAATATTTGTCATCAACAGAACACGCTTGACTCTCTTCGTTAGCATTTGAATCTGACAAATGGAATAATTTCCTCTTTCAAAAACATCTTCTTCGATCTAAAGTCGCAAGTTTTCTCATTCTATTATAACTACATACGAATCCATCCATTTAACGTCTAAAACCCGTGAATTATTAGCTTTAGGCTGGTGTGTGTATGAACAAACATAAAACAAAGGAAACACTGAACATATTTAATAAAGTGAAAAAAGTGCAAAACTGAGCAGAGGACTTACTCGGACGATGCTTCAACTTGAATTTCTTCGTATTTGCTTTTCCAATCGCCAAGCATTACTACTGTTTGGTGGTGAGTGTGACTCCAATTGATAGCATCGACTGGCTGCTAATCCTGTTATGACTGTGCTTTCGATTAAAAGACAGCCCTACTTTCGATTCGTATCAGCATAAACCGCTGGACAAGATCTTTGAGCCGTTTCTCTTTGATGTGTTTGCCACTGACGAGCGATTTATTCAAACAAACACAGTCGTTCTAATTGCCTCTGACATATATAAACTCCCTTGGAAACAACGAGAACGTATTCTCCCATGATATAGAGTTCGACAGATGTTATGGGTTCTTTATACCTCCGTTGAAAGCAAATCCAAAATAATTTTATTCATGGCCCAGATAATTTTTATGGCTACTTCCACCGACCATTTAAAGCCAGTTTTCAATTGGCCCAGACGAGGGATGTTTGTCTCAAAATCATGGCAAACATGAGTTTCTCTGAACGTAATTACCTCAAATCACGCGCAGTAATTTTCAGAAACGTAAACTATACATTTTTTATGAGACGTTTATTTTTTTCCTTTGAATTTTATGAAATGAACTGCGCCCCTCACTTCCATTAATTTTACATTTGTTGTAATTTCAATTTTTTACCGATCAATTACAGTTTTAGGCGTATCCCAGTGATTGTCATGAATTGTCATGTAAATTTAGATATTCTACGGCCTACAAAATATAATTTGGATGAGGCAGACGCCATTTGACCGGTGAGAAAGGTTTTGGTTTGATCGGTCAGGTTCTTTGAATTTTACATAATATTAAGAACGCTTCTTTTCGATCACCTGTAGGTACATAAATTTATGATTTACTGAGAAGAGAGACAGTTATAGTCGGTAATTATACTAAGCAAACACGTAACAAAAATTTGGGCGTTGTACTGATCTAGATCTTGATGGAAAATATGATTGTTTCTTTGAATAAATGTAACGTTACAAAATGTCAGTCTTGGAGTAAAAGAGGTCTCTAACTCACAACAAAATTGACAGTACACATTCAAACACTTTTAATCACCAAACTAACAATTGATTTCAAATCAGAAGCACGGCAGATATGTATACCACAGAGAGACCGCTGTGCAGTGGTATTACTGTGCTATTTTCGTGACATTCTGAGTGCCACTCTTATTTTGGCTTCCGAATAAAATTTCCTTTAAATTGAAGGAACTGCTCTGAAAAATAATAGTTTACCGAGATAGAAAAGTACAAAAGAGATAATATTCAATCAAAAAGAAACAAGGATGGTCAAGGATGGAGAAGATTGACACGGATTACAAACGACAAACTTGAAAAATTTAGGATATACTTTTCAAAATGGGAAACCCGTGACGCAGCTCCGATCAGTATTGTTCTCAAAAGGACCCTGGAAATGTGGAATTATCATAGATGCACTTCAGTGTCAGGCAAATGGTTGTAAATAACGATTTTTTTTATCCGGACGACCTTTCTGTTACGTAGTTTAGTTCAGCGTAACGACACAGTCACAATTTAAACACCAACTCCTAAAATTCTTCATTCACAAAATCATCACTTGCACGTTTATCACCGTACAGGACTAGCCTATGCCTATTTATGTAACATATGCTTTAAAACTACAAAGATAATTGTCAAAACTCGTTTGGAGATAGTCAAACCACTGTACTAATAAAACTGTGGGAATATGGTATACATTTCGGAGACGATTTTGGCGAAATCGGCCTTGTTCAAATGCTATGTGGTAAAACTTCACAAACAATGGTTACCTCTGTTCCTTAGGAACCAGTCAAGATAAAACTATAGCCATAAGTATGGAATCAAAAACTGTTTTCTGACTTGGTTTTCATTTAAGTAAAACCAGTAGGTCTCTATTGTCCCAAATTCAAATTAGCCCAATACACCTCTTAGAGGCTCTCTCCTCGCGAACTTTGGATGAATATTTTTGCATCTTAAGTATATGGAGTATATGGAATACAAAATGAAATACCTTTCAATCGACTGGTCGCTACAAGCTGCAAATACTACAAATAAAACCTCTTAAAGTTATCTCGCTTTCTGTAGAGAAAGGATTCCTTGCTTAGCAAACGTACTTAAAATTTGGAGATTTGATGTCTGTGAATTCTAGATTAATTAAAAGAGTTGATCAAAATCAGCGCGTTATATCTGAGCATTAGGAGTGACGCGTTTCGAATATCCTTCAGGTGTTTCCGTTGATAGTATCTTTTCCAGAGGATTAACACATATGAAAATTCATGCACGGAAATCCCTTTTTAAAAAACAACCGCTGATCGAGTTAATTAAATTAAATTAAATTAAATTAGTGAGAGGTGTAAAATGAACGAATTATCGTTCAAAGTTTCGGCGAAAATTTTCATTCTCGTATCAAGTTTCTGTATTTCTTAAGATTAACAGATAATAAACTAACAAACCTCAAAGAATATTAACTTCTTGCCGATTTAATAAGATAATTTGGGACCTTATGTCTAGCGCAAAGGAAAATATTCCTTACGTTTTCCTGTCATCTTTAATAATAATCTCTTTCTCAAGTTTAAACACTTCTAGCTTAATTAAATATAACCATGAAAATGAATGAATTATACATTGTGTATTATTGCACTCAGTTAAAATTCCTTATTATTGCCTTATTGCCAGCTCATGGTTAAGCTAATTGATCCCAGCTATATTTTACATTGTTTCTCTGTCATCAGTTGATGCCAAATGAATTTCATGTACAGGGAGACTGGATGCAACTGATTTTATCCCAGTATGTATCTCTAAATTCTTCAAGGTTGCAATCAACGTTTCTAAAACTTAATATCTAACATTAAACAGATCCATTTTGAGGATTCTGTCGCATAGGTGTTCGTCCGATAAATGTTTTTGACGATCTACGAAGGAATGAATGCTTATTACTCGCTGGAATTAAAGGCTTATTAAAAAACAAATTGTCAACTTTGTTCGCTTTATGGCATACAAGCACATTAGCATGTTTTTCATACTTACAAATTGTAAAATGTTCTTGTATTTAAAATACACAATGTTCATAAAAATCGAGACCTATTTCGCTTTTACTTGCTATTTCGTTTTTCTGAATCTGATTTAAATCTGTGAAATTGCAACATATTAATTTTAAACATTCCGTGATTCTATGGATTTTTTCGTAAATTGTCTAATTTTTCAGGATGTTATCGTAAATGTAAGTTTCCGATCTTTTCTTTCTCAAATAATACAATAGCTTGAAAGCTTTCCGAACATTTTAGCCCTATAAAATGAGCCTGTAGCTTTGAATATCGTTCCTTTGTCAATTTTTATTATGTAAAAGGTGCTTCCTTACGGTTTGTTTCTGTTGCAGCAAAATGGCAAATATTGCCTCTGGGCAAAATATACGCAAGCAGATGGCTGAAATAGAGAAACTGTTAAGAAAACTGCGGGATAAGAATCTTGTATTCCTAATTGCATATTAGATCTAGACGAAATAGAACACCAAACGAAAAAAAAATAAAATAAAAAGACGTTTCATTATTTCAGACGGAAAAATTGGAAGACCGTTTCGACAGTATCGCTTTAACTCAGCTAGTGCAAATCTCTAAGAACATCATTTGACTTTCCTTTTACATATTAAGACATATATTCCTATCATATTTTGTAATCAGAGCGCATTTGAGCGACGTCATGTATTTGTGCATTTGGGAACTGATTTTGACAGTTTCCATACAATACTTGTAGATAAAAGCCATGAGACTCTTTCAGTTTGTGAGATAATAACTTTTCTTAGGTTAATGTGTGCACGTTTGTCATCATTCCTGCAACATAATACAATGACAAAGTGTGCATTATTTAACCTGATACTCGAATTAATTTCGGCAAGAGCATAAACAAGGTTGACGAAAAATTATTTCGTAAATCCATCTAAAGGACACTTGGACAGGAACTGCAAGAAGTTCCTTCAAGTGTAGAATGTCATGGTCTATCGATGAAAATTCGTCGACGTAAAAAGGACTGTTATTTTCTGAGAAGTATATATCATCTTGCCATCATCGCAGGTATGAAACTGTATCGCAGTGTTAACACAAGAAATTTCTAGCTATCTCAAATGATCCACCCACATTCTGTCATTTCGCTGCTTTTTCGTTTACAAATAAAACCACAAATTTAAAAGCGCAATGACCTTATATTCACCAGCCACTGTCACCCCAATTTGAACGCCACAGCAAATGGGAAAAATAAAAAAAATATTCTTCACAAGTGCAAACGGCAGGTTGTTGCAAAACCATCGTAAAGAATCGTATCGTAGTACGCTTATTACTACAGAAGAATCTTACCTTTGGTTAACGCTTGCAGTTTGCCTGCTATTTGCTGTCCTTATCAGAAAATTTGAATAATTTGCATTTTCCGAGGCGCAACACTCGCCTTGTTCGACGTGAGCTCAGTTGTAACAGCGTGAAGTCTTTGATCCGCAGATCCGCTATCGTACATTTGATAAATAATTCCTTAACGAAAATATAGCCATTTCAGGCCCAACAGGGTATCTTGAGCGTTTTTTTGTATACAAACATCTACCGTAATCGACGCAATTTTGCGACCGTAATTTGGCTGTTGAGTGCAAATCCATTGTGATTTCATTGGTTAATTATGTAATTAGCGATAGAAATACAACAGGTAGCCAACATACGTAAGAGACTCAAGGAAGGACAGCTTTGCCATGCATTATTTAATGACTTTCTTGTTCGATTATACTTACTGGCTTACTTCATTAGTTCAAGTGCGCCATCTTCGTTTTCGTGTATGTACCGTATTTTCTTTCGTGATGCGTGTGATAACTTTGGTTTTCCAACTGGTAAAGGTGCGATAACGCGTAAATCGTATTAATATTTCCACTAAAAAAAATATAAAAATTACGTGATCGAAATCATGCCTTTTTGGCGTTATGTCGTTTCATAAAAATTATTCAAGGTCTGTTGAAAACACGATTGTATTTAAATAAGCTGATAGCTGATATTGGTAAGCCGTGGTATATTCGACCCAAACATATTGTCCTTACAACGCTAAAGCGTCTCTACAATCTATTACATTCTGTTTCAAATAGCTTGTTTTAAGCATAGATGATGCAATAATCCTTTGTCCTTCATTTACAGGCTTTTAAAAAGAAATTTTCCACCTCCTCTTCCATTTCATTTCATATAAATAAAATCGAATTTTGCTGAAGGCGGGTTATGTTTCATTTTTCGAGCCTTAATAATGGTTTTCGGGGCGAAAACGTGAGGCAGAAACTGCGAGGGTAAAATATGCAAATTTGGTGTTGTCACGATGTGTCAGGCCTGTACAAATACTATTTCAACGAGCAAAACAAAATTTGTCACACTTTTGGCTAAACTCTCAGATAAGTTGGAAAACTGTCAACAACGAAGGGAGCCGTCATAAACATGTATGGCCTCTCTGCATCAGGGAGTTACACTGTACTTAAATCTGGACATAGAAATTCCAACTACAAAATAATACGCAATTTTATTTACAACAAATCTAGTTTTTGACCTTGGGTAGCTTGTGCAGGATATTGTGTATTCGCTGAATAAGAAACGGTCTAAATGTTCTCTGATAAATAATTTGTATTCTTGTTACGTCAGTCAGTAAAACTGCAGGGTTAACCATTATTGTAAAGGGTGTTTAATTTTCTGTCATTTCAAAAAGATGATATATACTTCGTGAGAACTGTGAACTTCATGTTACGATCCTAGAAACGAATAAGACTGACTTCCACTGATGAACATATTATTTATGACGCGATCTGTGTGCCAAACTGACTGCAGGTGGCCTGTTTGTGAATGACGTTAAGAAAAACACAGATCAATTTCGTGCACAGGGCTGATGTTATGCTTAAAACGCGTTTATATGGAAACGTAGCAAACGGACATTCGTCCATGAAGTACAAAAACATTTCCTTCTTTCAAGCCACAATCAGCGACAAAAGTTTTTGAGACGGTTCCCACCTAACGCACTGTCAAATGACAAATTTGGAATCCCTGATCATTATTGATGTTATGTGGTACTCCAGTCCTCTCGCAATCCCCATTTCAATGTTGTAGTTTTTACCTGAGTCTGAGCTTTGCATGCCAACACTGATTAAAGGGCGGAGGCGGGCAATCTGGGTACGAGAACAATACAAACAATAAAATGAAAAAGCGAAATGTCCTAACACTTTCGTCGCTGATTGTAGCAAACAAATGAAATTTGGTTCAATTACAAGTGATCAGTACACTTATGACATAAATAATATATTGCTGGATGAGGCTACAAGATTCTGTCGCGTACGAGCGAGTGATCGTCATTCAAATCAAGGAAAAACGTAAGACTGAGGGGATTTGAAACGAAACCACTAGATAACTGATGTTTGCAACGGCTTAGCAACTGACCAGCGGACAAATACTTTGTACCGAGATTATTTGCACTGTATTGCAAATTTCTATCCGTCTGTTTTAAATATCTTCTCAAAAGAAATCATTTCTGACAACACCAGATGTCTAAAACAACTTTTAAAGTTCTGTAAAAACTTAAAAGTTCTGCTGAGATGCGACTGATGACGAAATTTTACCTGTGTTTGAAGTGTGTCTCTGACCTTTAAAATTTATTTCCTCGAGTTTCCCTGGGAAAATGTTTTTGGTGTTATTACAGGTAACTATCGGTATCTTCAGCTCTTAGAAAATTCAAAAAGGACTGTAGTAGTACTTAAAATAAGTTATTCTAGTATTATATTAACCAACATTGCTCAATTTGACGATGATTGGCTTACTACAATCACCGTCGAGGTTCAATTTCTGTACTTGGCTTAGCATGGAAGTGAGATTTCCAACGGATTCTACCAGAGGCGACTCGTTTCGCTCCTCACTCCCTCTATAAATCGCCTCTGGAACCAGGGTAGACACAAATGTGAAATACAAGAAAATTTTATCTGACAAGCTGAATAAAGAACTTAAATATTACTTTCAACTGGGAAAAAACCAAATGTTTACCTGAATGCTAACAACCAACCAATATTGTAACTTACGTCTCAAATCTCATTTAGTTTTAACTTGCAACTGAGGAATGGCCAACACGCTAACTGGACAGTGAGAAACCGCTTTTCATATGCTTAACTGACACAGTTTTAACCTGAAGTTGCCAGACGTTTTCAATGACTACTGCCGCTTGCCAAACACGTTCTCGTTATTAACAAAGGGCCAAAGCTTTCACTGGCAGATGGCAAGAAATTTTAACTGGAAGATTAATAGTTGTCTTAATTTTAATATCCGAGATGACAACTGCCAAAACGTTCTGCCATGAATTTCCTGCGACTTTGACAATTGGGTGCCTCGTGGTACTGGATTAAGGAAAGTTGATTCATCACTGAAGGTTCCACCTACTCTCGTCTATTACATGAAAAATTTCTTCGTGTCTTTTGTGTGACCCTATACATGGCACCCCTTATATGGTTAGAAAGTCATAAGCCGAGTACAGACTACATGTGACCACAAGTTTCTTTCTTTTTTTTCAGAGTTGTGTTTTCAATCTGGAGTTACCTTATTACAATTTCTTTATCGTGTTCCCCGGACTAGACAATCTAAGGGACAAGAGCAACATCGATGTTTCGAGGAAATTTCCCTTTAAATACCGCAAATGTCAACTAGAAAATTAAACGTTGAGTTGATTTCAACTGCAGATTCGACTCTTTGAATCGAAGACAAAACTAAATTTAAGGTCATTTGAATGCTGATTTTTTCAGTATAATTGTTTTGGAAGAACCAAAAATAACGCATGGTTAATTAGCCGATTGACCTACTAGGTATAACGGTAAGTTTAATCAATATACTACCAAAATTCTACTTCTGAATATCATGGACTCTTAATTCTAAATCTGATTCAGTGTGATAATAAGAGTGTCGACTATGTTCGTCATATCACATGGAGAGGGCCAGTAACCTATATAGGGAATAGTCACACTAGTCAGAGCTGCTGTAATTAACAACTGCTGCTGACATCGACCTGGTTTGATGTCTGTTTATTTCTTTCCTTGCTGCAGACTTTCCAAGAGTCATGCATCCTCACGAGTTTCAGGTTAGAATAGCGAAGCTAGCGTCGACGTTTTACAAGAAGACTCGGGCGGCTTTCCTGAAAGTCTACCTTGCTATTGCTATCAGAAACGTGCTATTAATTTCTTTTCTTTTCCACTTTTTGCAACATCAAATTAATTTTAGTTTTACTTGGCATTCGTGTCTTTTCTATAGACCGAACATTTTTGGTTATCGTTATCAGTCGACACAGCAACCATTGTTAACGTAATGTTTTCGTTCGACTTGCGTTTCAACAAACTAATTTTCCTTAGGTTTTAATTGACACTCGTGTATTTTCTGCAGACCCAACATTGTTTGCAAACTTCTCCCGAAGATTAAAATTTTCATTACATCATTCAACACAACAACTATTGTTGAAGGACAAGTAATGTTGTTGGGTCGGCTTGTGTTTCGACAAACTTTCTATTACATAACTGAAGCGTGACAATTATGTCCACTATGACAAAACATATTTAAATCTCTTTAATAACAGTACGACGTTGCATACATTTTCGTCAAAGTGATCACTTTATTTCAGACCCCCGACTGTTAAAATAGTCTTAGACTAACATGGCCGCGTGGCGGGTGGGCCAATTTCGCCTAAAGGGACCTCTGAAGTTCTAACAAGAGAATGAAACATTTGAAAAGAAATTGCCGTGTGATAAAACGGCTTCTGACTTAGCGCTGCATAAACCGAGCTCTGTTTTGTCAAAAGTTCGGCACAGTAAATACACCTTATTTAAACACCGTTTCAGTCATTTCCTGGTACACATTTCACATGAGATGAAGTACTTTTCCGATCACGCTTTAGCACTAAATACAGCAAATTTTCCTCGTTTATCTTTTTTCTTAACTTAAGTTACCGTTTGAAAAGTTCGTAATTCGCAACATAAGGAGTTTCATTTTCCAGCCCATGTGATAACAACCGTATTTTCCCAAGAATACCGACAATTACCTTCACGTGAAATTGACTGTCGCAGTCTACGTCGCGATCGTAACGTACTTCCTTATCTCTGCTGCAATCTTATTACTCTATTCATTTGTCAGTCCCAGGAAAATAAAACACTATGATTTTATCGCAGACAGAAACATTCTGGGTTTTGTCGACATTATGCCGATCTTGTCGATCTTCCATTCCGCTTAGTGATCTTGTAGCCGATATATTCGGTTTCCACTGGAAAAAATTACAATTTGCCAAATGTCTCTGAACTTATTTCCAAATGATCGGCACGTTAAAATCCGATTTTTCACGCACATCGCTTAACAAATTATTATCCTTTAACGCCGTAAAAACTGTGACTTAAAGAATCGAAAATCCAAAAACACACTACCTTCTAGAGGGCTTTTCTTCCTCCAACAGGTGACATCATCAAAACAGGCACAGACTCTAAAATAGTGTTGTTTAGAAGACCGCCACCTTAATTATTTACCGTAGTCAGGGAAGGCGCATTAACTGAAGACTTGTCATAGCCTGCGTCCGCTGATAAAACTTTCATTAAGCTATCTATCATCCACTCTGCGTGAATTGTTCACTCGGAATATATTTTTCTCGTCTTAAGTATCTCATGCTGATGTTAGGTATAAAAAGCCCAGAAATTAAATTTAATGTATGCTACTATGGCTGGTCAATAATCTTGCCGGAGGTAGGAAATTATCGCGAATTTGTAATCAAGAAAACACCATGAATGCAATCCACGCAGACACGGCCTAGGAATAACAGGGGAAAGGTCGATTTATAGCACTTCTCAAGTTGAATATTGACGAAGAGGTTTTCATGGACCGCAAAATACATCATTATTATAATATTTAAGGCGATAAGTTAAATACGATCATCCAATTTTATTTTATTATTTTTATTATTTTTTTTGACCTTAAATATCAGCCCATATGTGACTCCTTATCTTATCGGCCTCTATTATCATGCAAATTTCTATGTTGTGAAGACCGGTTATTAATTTGACTGATGTAACCCGACAAGATGTCAGTGAATATAAAACTGCTTTGGCAATGATAGTACACCATTTCGGTGAAATTATTGGCTTATTTTAGAGTTAATTCTCTATTGTTTGCGGATGGCCATTTACAAACAATTCACAATATTTTTTATTAGATCGACTCAAAGTTAGGTAGTTCTTCTGTCTCATTCGGGCTCATTACACGGACACAAGCTGAAAAATAGTTTAATACGGTTAATTAAAAATTCTTCAATTTTGTCGTTACTTGACCAATATTCCGACGACACCGGTACAATTCAGACATAAATAATAAACCACAAGACCATGCGCGTATTTTGCAGCACTGATAAAAATTCACACCTACAATTCACATACAAATCAGGTTGTGTCCTTCCTTTTAATGCATTTTTTTTGTAAAGAAAATTAAAACGAGGCACAGGATTTCGAACAGCTTGAGTAGAGACGTTTAATTTTGAAGACAAATGAAAATTGAAATTTAATTCGCCATATGCCCTAGGTAGTCACACCGGTTTCGTTTATCACACCATGACGGAAAGACTTGGAGCTGTGGAAGTAATGTTACCGGCTTATGACTTTATGCGAGATTGACAAAGAGCTAAATAGTTAAAATACTTCTAACTATTATATAAGCGAGATCAATAGAAATTTGGAAATTAGCCATAATGTGATCTCGCCTGAATTTTAGGTATAGCCTGGATTAGTGTTAAACAATCCATCAGTATTTCAAAAAGTCAATCGTGCAACTTAGTAAATGTATAGCTTCTGACTCTACAATGTTTTTAAAGGTACGATGCAGAATATTATTTATGTATAAACTATAAACTACAAACATGTACGTCAATTTTAAAATGATTTTTGATTTAAAACAGTTGGTTTTATACTGTCAAAATATTAACTAGGTCATTTTACCTATGATATCAAAACATCTTTACACCTAAGACAAATAACAGAGAAATAATCTATATAAAGTAGTACAAAAGAAAAGTCAAGTTTAGATCAAACACTTGCTAATCAACATTGTAGGAACACCCAATCCACGGACAAAGGTTATCATGGTCAACTAATTGATTCCTTCACTTAAAACTTTCCAAGCTGTTATCTTGCCCCGAGAGGCACCCCTTTCATATACCTTCTTAAGAAGACTTTGAATCAATCGTTAAAACAGTTTTCTTGTCATTTTTTTCACGTAGCGCGTAATAAATTAAAATGAAACAGTCATAAGTTGCGTCTGCTTGATCTGTTTT
>OMLO01003721.1_pt1 | contig 12612 bp, 7 predicted proteins | sample 1674811 | NCBI WGS metagenome assembly OMLO01 (sample SAMN06265003, study PRJEB25207) | coral metagenome | isolation source: Coral host | place: Mexico:La Bocana,Puerto Morelos, Mexico | collected 2008-11-13
ATATATTATTAATCAGCGGAAGAACTGGGTACCAGTAATTTGAAAGGGATAACCTGGGAATTAGAATCACAGATACGGGGAACTAACTCCATCTACCATTTATCCGCTCTTGGTTTTGCATTAGGCGTGGCTACCATTTAAGAACCATTTGTATAGTGTGGTTACGTCTGTAATATGATAACCATATGATTGTGTCTTATAGTTCTTAAGTATTTGAACTGGTTATTTAAAAAATGTACTTTAAAAGTGTACACAGATTAGTTTAACATTAATTTTACTAGCATACTTATCGTCTCTTCTGAGGCCTATCCAGAGAGTTCTCCCAACAGCAAGATTATTGTAAACAAACGACTGTTTGTTTGCGTCTCCTATAGTGACGAGATCTCCTTTGAAGGCGTGACATACTTCTCTAGCTTTAAGCCAAGTCTTTCTTTCCGCGAAGAATTTTATACAGTGGTTCTGATATCGCAGCCAGTCGCGAAGGCATCGCTCTTATGTATGAGGAAATTCATATTATTATTTGTATTATATTACATTTCATGTTTACTATGGTTGGGCTTGTGTTCAATATCTAATTTAACAACAGGTCAATTCTGAGCGGAATATATACTTCTTAAAAATTGTACCTTAACATGTGAAAGACTAAAATAAAGTAATAACATGCAATAATTTTTAAAGCAAGAATGCAACAACCATCTCCATACAGCACAAACTGTACCCGCATCAATGTATTGTAATATTTTCGTAGGGTTTGGCAATGAGGTTTATCTAAATAAAGCGATAGCTAGATGAAACAGTTCAAATAGAGTACATCGGTATTGATTCAGATGTGAAAGTTGAAACAAATCGGACTAGAAACATCAGTAAGGTTTCATTCAAGACGGTTTTATATCTTCCAGAAGTTTGTTTTGCCAGATCAGACAAACAGATCACTAAAGTAACAATTCAAATGTCATGTTTAAGGAAATTACCAAATTGTTATATTCTAGAAAAGAATGAAACGTCAGTAGATTGATTTGTGTCATTGCAAGCTGATACTTCACTTTTGTTATTGCGCATGTTGCAAACTCAAAATCAATACGATATGCCATCACTATAAACATAAAAAAAATGTATATAGAAAGAAAATATGACTTTCTTTTAACGTTGAACGTGCAGTCGCACATGATTTTTTAATAGCCAGTTCAAAATCAGAGAATCTAGTGACGGTATTCGTTCTACTCGCAATTGCAGAAGTTAAAATTAATGGCAGCTGCTGTATCATATTTTCCTCAAACACTAGAAGAGTACACTTTCGAGTTCACCTCTTTAGGCGGCGCACATTAAATATTTCGTTCCTCATTGCCTCTCACAAAAGAGAGGCCATCGATCAGTCAAGATCAATTTAAATTAAAATGAAATATTTAATAAAAGCGGAGGAAAGAAAACTGTTGAGAAGTTAAAAAAGAGATAATTCTAAAAAGGCCTTGATTTTTCCTCCCCATATCACTCTAAAAACCGTCAAATACGTTATTCATGTCAGATCCACTTCAAGATGTGAAAAATGAAGCATATTCAGCTTGGAAAAACCCGGAAAACGAAAGCAGGCCATCGATATTTAATCAAAAACTATTTTTCGATGGTTTGTTTTTTGGAATTCATGGGTGCGGATGGAAAACGAAAGAAACAAAAACTAAATTCATGGTCCCGGATGGTAAACGTAGCTGATCACACATGGTTTTCAAAACCAAGCCTTGTCATCAGGCACTCGCAAAATATGTCTCAATAATTGTCTTCTATACGTACATTTTACTCTTGTATTTAAATTTGCAATAGTTTTGAAATTACGTCCATATTTAGGATAATAAGATTTGCGGGTAAATAGAATCGATCTTTATATCTATATAGAAAATTAGGCGAAGATGAATGGCGATAGCGTTCTTACCTTCGACTGGAACGGACAAAGAAACAACGGAGTTCTGAAAAAATCAATTGAGATTACAAAATAAGCTGCGTACACAAAATTTGCAAAGATTTCTAACTTGAACATGCTCAGATTTGATTTAAAAAGTACGACTTACCTTTGGGTGAAAATGTAGCGTCGACAACATTAAGTAAAGTAGAAATATGTTATCGTATGATTTCAGCATTATGGAACCTCATCTATTTTCCTTTCTTGCGTAAGAGATCGTCATTAAAAATGATTCAAAATTCAAACCTTCAATAATCTGAATTGTTCTTATTTTCGTATCATTTTCGGTTGTGTCGTGAAACTTTTTTTTCCAGATTGACACCTCTAAGATTTCTGTCCGCAGCTGTGTGTATAAAACAATTGCATTTAACACCCATGTTGACTCTTCGTTTTTGGAAATATCAACTTATAGACATCTTTTTGGGTTTAGCTATTTGGTTTTATTTCGCTGTGTTATTAAGGCGTCGATCACGTACAACAGGGAAAATCAAAGACGTATTCGCAGTGCAGTTCAAGAAAGACTTCTGCCAAATTTTGTCATGAGTTCTTATTCAATACATGGAAACAAGCTGTTTGTTCGAATCGTAAAGTATGAAAAAAATATTACTGCCCTTAAAGTAATTTGATAGCAAACACCTGCCAATTCTTTTCATTATCGCAGAGACAAATGAATTACTGATTTGCTCCTTTTGCAAAGTAATATCCTTAACGATCGATAAAAGAACGTGCTATACCAACATTTAAAACACTGATACTTTTACATGTCATCCGGGCAATAATTTTGTGCTCCTTTTCTGCTCAATTTCTAATGCCTTAATATTTTGATTAGGATCCAGAAATAGGCATATTATAGACAAACAGATAATCTCTTCCTATATAGGAAAGCAAAGGAAACCCGTCAATTGATTTTCTCGTGGGCATCATAGCTAGCGGTACTGCTCGTTGGCGCGTACGCACGAAGACGGCGACGGAGTCGCGCAAGGTGGCGGCCAAACTCCAGCTAATAGATTAACAGAGACGTACCGTCCTTCTTTGATAATGGACATCCATGTTATGGTCATCGACACCTGTCAAAAAAGTATCTACTGACCAATATCGCGTGATCATAACGCGGACTCAAGTTTAAGCCTCATCGGGGTCACGCGTTTTTTGAAGTACACCGCTGTCCAAGTACTGGTTTTCGATTGTGCTCATACCAGGTTAAAACAGGACCGGGTTGTTAGAAAACCGGTTGACGCTAACCCAAGATTAAAAATCAACCAAATAATAAATTTTTCTTGTATACAATTTTTTTTCACTGCTTTTGTTTTGCTTATTTTGATATTATTCAAACTCAAAATGGAAGGCCAAACAGTATACAGAAAACCTCATTACAAAGTTTAAAAAAAACTCAAATACGGACCCGGCTCTGCTTTTAGGCTTGGCTATGTATCAGATTACGCCGTTAATTTCAGTCGATCTAAATTATGATAGGTATGAATACGAGTGTAATTAAGGATTTACATTACGAGTGATATCATTTTATATTTTCTAAGAATCTTAGCGCATTCAGCAACAAATGCTGTTTCATGAAGACATAGATGATCATCGCAGTCATGTACCGATTATCTCGTAATTTTTCTTCTCTTTTCATATAGAATTTGTGCTCTAGCATTGCTTGTAAGACCAGTGGTAGGTGTGGCGAAGGGGGGTGGGGGGAATAAGTGAGGACGGTGGGCTTTTGAGGGCCCTCCCCAACTTCGTATGCAGTGCGTGCAGTGAAAAAATTTTCCTAGAAACAATTTGATCATATAAAATGACATGTCGCTGGTCAAGGTTCTCGACGTTTCTTCTCGAACCGTACTTTAACAGGACGATTTCTCAAAGCAAGGAAATCGCCCATCCGTATAATTCGTCCTTGTTTTAGACTTACTATGAGCATCGGGGGATCTCGGTCAAACACTGTCATGGTGTTTTAACGTACAGGTTTTCCTAACACGTTGGACTACGCACTGCAACGATTACATGCAAGGCAGGACAGAATACCACACGACACGACACCACATGAGATTGCAATGATGACGACCTTCGCAGAAAAACACATCCAATGAACAAAAACATCAGTCAAGTACCAAATGTTTTGTACTTTATTTTTGGCATAAAAATGACTCTTTCCCCCTCTCTATAAAACGTATTTATATATTAGCTATATAGTTGAATTTTATAGGTTGGATACTAAACGAAATATTGCATCAACTGTCTACTTATATACAGATTACGAACCACATCGGATGGCTAAACTATACAACTGACATGCACCATCGAGTAATGAACTCGAGGCCTCTTTTTATAGATTTCTTCACAATATAACTATCTGCTGTAGGCCTCATGTAGTGGATCTCTGCCCTCTTTAAAGAAATCACGTTGATAGACCACATTTAAGTGGTCTGTTAGTAGCTGGAATAAGGTTTTCTGCATTGCCGTGCAGAAAAGCTGTTTTGCATTCATATCACGCAATTCCATATCTTTGTGTCTATAGCGATAATAAACCAACAATTTCTTTAAGTTCTCGATTACAGGTTGCTGATAAAATACTCATGATTTGCACATGACATCACGGCAGCCATGTTGTTGTCCCTAAGCAATGAAACAGCGGTCATTCTGGTGTCTCGAGCCTATCCTATGGAAAAAAATTCTCATTTGTTCCAATGAATTTGCTTGGTTGCTGGCTACGTAAGTTAAAACACTTTCTAGGAAAACAGTTAGAAACCGTCATTTCAACTTATGTAATTTCTTTACATGTGTCCATTGTTTCATTCAGCTTTCCTTTGTTGACCATCTCTATTTCGGCGGGTCTGTCTACTTTGTATTCGTTTCGCCGTTTGCCTGGAAAAACTTTCTGCAACAAAAGGAAGCTATCAAATTAAGCAATGAAAATATTCTTCGTACATTGGAAAGTCCCAGCACACACGAGAAAACACAAAAAAGCGGCATTTGTGGAGTATTACCTTACGTAAGATCGACGTGTTGAATTTTCGGCTCATTATTTGTCGCACCTGGAACGATATGAAGAACATTTTTTGATATAAAATCTGTGAAGCAGAAAGCTATTAGCAGACGACCAATGAAACTGAAAACTTGCAAATGTTTTAAGACAATACTCCTGGTTTATTTTTAAAAGTTAATTTAAGGAAGCTCAAACCTGCTCATCCAGTATGCAGTGGGAGATACAGAAAATAATTCCCTGTGTGAGAAGAACCCAACAATTAGAATAAAATGACAAATGCATATAAGGCTCTCCCATTCAAGCTCTTGGAAACTGTTTTTTCGTGTTACCCAAACATTGGGAATTCTACAGAACGTCACCGAAATATGATGCCACAGCGGCATTGCAGGTGAACCAGTAACGTCGAAAGTTTCTTTACAAGGAAAGCGCCATACTCCCGTCTCTGTGCAAGAAATTGCTTCCAATAACCGTACATTGGAGAAAGTTAATCACTCATATATGCCTCATTCTCAGGGAAATCCTTTTTAAATTTATTTCAGAGATGGTACCAAGTTTCGCTGATAATGTTTTCACGCACGCTGCGTGTGCGCTTTCGTGTTGAAGGAGAATGCATGTAAAGAAATGAATCCGATTCAAAGGCTTTTGCTGGGCTGTCCGCTTACAGCAAAATATACATCACAAACTTGCTTATTTCTTGACTCTCCTTTGAGTGGTCCAAAAACGACTTGAGAAGGATTAAACAAAGAATAAGGTCCATATGGCGGATCAAATCTATTGCTTTTCATCCTCTCTTGTCAGGTCTTATTAATTAAGAAACTTCGAAATGCAGATAATAAGTTTTACACTATAGAGATAATCTTTAACTTCACAAGTTAGCGCGTATCACTCGATTAACTCCAGTAACTCGGCTCTTCAACGAATGGCTACATTTTTGCGTCGTATTAAACTCCTTTGCACTTTCTTCTTCCATCGAGTTCATTTAAGTGTAGCAGAAGGGTCAACTGAATGAAAACAATACGAGAGCTGATCAAAGAGAGATTCACTTAGCGTACAAGATAATTCGCAGGCCCCATCGAAGAGCTGTTATAACTGCCTACTCATCACTGAATGGAATAGTTCCACGAACCTGAGTTGACGTCAACAAAATAAAGATGTAGGCCAACACCTCATGAAACTCTATGAACAACCCAAATAACCACGTGACACCCAACAAAGGAAGCAAGGCGGCCACACTCTTCAGTCCTTTCCTGTAAATTGAATTAAAATTGACTTAGTAGTCTAAGTAACTTTGAACAAAAACTGAAAAAAATGTTTCCAAATATGAAAAGTCACTGCTCAGCTGTGATAACATTCTAAAACATATTTGAACCCTTCTCGATCCCAATATAAATGAATATAACAGTGGCGAGAGTAGTCGTCATACTTTCTGGGCCTTTAAGACCGTGTTTGTTACCTATTCGTTTGTTGACTAAATGAAAAGTGATTGTACTTAACAATTATTCCCCGAAGTGGAGGTGAATAGTGGTAGATATTTACCGAGCCGCGCAGAGTGGAGGTAAATATCTAAATCGTTTAAAGATACCTGAGGTGAATAATTGTTTTAGTATATACCACACAAGCTGAATAACTAGCGGACCAAAGAGTAACATAAACTTGTTTAACGGGAAGCCATTTTGTTTTTCTTCTTTTGCTCGGAGGTGAATAGTACTTGGCTAATCACCTTCGAGCTAGCCAATCAGCGTGCGCAAAAAAACACTGTTCACTTGTGTGGTATAGACTAATTATAACTAGTGTCAGACCCAACTAGTGGACTAATGCAAATCCTTGCGGGCTGCGGGTCTAATTGTTAATTATTTTCGACTAGCACATTACGGGTACAATATGAACAACGTACCTTTCAGAAATAGCTTGTACAGAAATGAAAATGAATTTGAACCTGTCAATATCCAATTCTGATTTCTTGTAATGGTTACTTTAAAGTTTTTACCGAGTGTCTCACTTTCATACAGTCAATGCAAGAGACCACGGAGCTTCTTTTGAACCAACGTCAGTAGAACCTCGACCCAATTTTTAAGCAGCAAATGGTGATCGCCAATGCGAGTTTTTCTTGTAGTCATTTGGCCCACAAAAGAGGGGGATAATTTTTTACTTAGCATATATTTAAGGGCTAAGAACGGGTTCGTTTGCCGAATCTTACCTGGTTCTTATCATCTTGTCATTGCTATATTTAGTAGCCACTTTTCCAAATACAACTTTAAGCAGTATAACAAAGAAAACTAGATTGACCTGGAAAAAAAGAAGTTGCATATTGGCTTATTCCAGTCAAAAAAAGAGGAAATTTAAGTCTGAAACAATATCATAAAGTGAAAATGAAAAAAAAAAAGGAACAAGTTATAAGGTCTTTGAAGGTACAAAGTAGACCTTTTTTTGTAATGGCACGGTCACGTCACTTTTAGCTGATGTTGTCTTTTGACAGGAAGTCTTCTTAAAACAGAAACGACCGAACAGTCAACCGGTGAAAAAAAAACGTTCAGACCGACAATTTAATGGTATTTTTAGATTCTTTGAATGAAAGTGGCACTCAGATATTCGTTCTAGTAATTAAAATGATGAAGATAAAGAGGTGAGTGACATTACACCTAGTGAGGATACATACCATAAGAATTGCAAAGACCGGTCCTGTATAGAGCCACTTACTGCCGTTCAACCAGCAACTAAAATAGACGATATAATAAAAGGTAAACGTAGAATAGAGCGAATGTTATTTCTTAATTTTGAGACTATACTTATCTAACATGTCTATTTATTGTGCTGGAATTCAAATCTTTGTTGAAACCCTGTGAAATGAACTCAATTTGAAAGCTATTGAGCAACTAATACTTAATGTGGTGTTGTTTACCAACTTTTTGATGCTGTTCAAGTACGTAATTCTAACTTTCAAGTCCGAAGGCCATAGATCGGATATTTTCATTAATTGGTTTTATTATGCTTCACAACCTGGTTCGGATATTTAAACGGTTACACCATTTTAATCAGGCTTTCATCGCAAAAAAAGTGTTTTAGAGTTCTCGCGATTTTTCGATATCATGCAAGCCCATGATAGTGCGTGTCTTTTTAAAAGCTGTTGTCTGATTTTTGAATATCACGACAAATTGATAAATTTATCTACCAATACAAAAGCAAGTAAGCAGGACTCTTAATAAAACAAAACAAAATGAAACGACTTCGAGGGTATACATATATTGATTTTTCTTCCCAATTCTTCTGTTACTCTAATTCTATTTTAAATTCATCAAGTACATGCCTGGTTCTCTCTACTTTTGCAGTGAATTTAACTGATCCACACAAGATGTCCTCAACGATAGCTTGACCCATGTCGTATGTTCTGCGTCTTGCAGCTGCCGTTATAGCGACAATCAGAGCTGGAATGCCTAAAAAAAGCTGTCTTGTTAAGAATATATCACCTTCTTTTAGGATTTGTAAATTATTTCTCGATTAAAGCACGATCTAAAAAAATAAAAAATTGTTACTTGTACAATTATTTTCGTCAAGAAAGCAGAATCAAAGATAAATTATCATCGAACTACGTAAAATTACATACATATATCTGGATTTTTAACAAAGCGTGAGGCCAAGATGGCTAGAATATATACGGCAAGTTCTTTGTTTGCGTGAGTATAGACGCGCAAAAAAAAAAGAACGAGGCCGATATTCAGTAATTCTGACTGAATGAGCTTGGTAAATAAAGGATTTATAATATGGAATAAAGAGCACCATTTTCGTGAGGGAAACATGAGATGATGTCAAGCGGGCGAGGTAGACTTTCGCTCTGACGAAGGGCTAACGCTCGAAACGTCAGATTTATAACTCGTTACGGTGGCCAATTTACATTTTCAACTTAGTTGATATAACCAAAATACCTATTCTATATTACCCGCTCAGCTAGCGAATAACGGCACAGAATTCGGCTCATCTTTCCCACTCGGGTTTTAAAACGAGATAATGTACAGTGTGATGTAGGTACTAACTATTCAGATTCCTATTATTTGTAAACTCGATTCAAACGACCATTTCAATTACTACTTTACATATTCAATATTTCAGATGATCTGAAAGTCTTTAACCTACCCCATCCTATGGCAAGGTACGTCATATAAAAGGTCTTGGTTGATATCACCTTCACCAGCTTTATGAACAGGTTCACCGCCTCCACTAACATCCACGTAAAGACTGCTGTTTGAAAGAAATGACGAATAACGGCAACCGCAGTGCAGGCAGCCTGGAGATTTAGAAAATATGTTTAATTTTGCCTCTTGTAAATTCTGATTCTAAAGGCTACGCGTGTTGCTTCTTGAAAATTGTATAATATTTTAATTTAGCGCTTGTCTTATGTTGATGTTTTTTTACATTTCGTTTTTCGAAGCTTTATGTGAGTCTAAGGTTAAAGGAAGGCTTTACCAATCATGGTACCTTAATACAAGAAATTTAATCGCAAAAATTGGTATCAGCAAATGCTGTTTAGAGCTAGTGGAGCATTTCGAACAGTTGTGTAAGTTGAGTACTTACTATACATTCTTCCCTGTTTTTGAAAGCCATTACATCCACAATGTAAACTGCGTATCCGAGAGCCCAGGAAACGAGAAGGCTTTTGTGTACAAACAGCTTTTCAGATGTCTGCGATGATTGTATCCTCGAGTGAGGTAAACAAGAAGAAAACAAAACCTAAATTTATTGTGTATTTATTTATTTATTTATTGCTTTTCCTAATGGAGAACTAATGCAGAGGCATAAGAAATCTGAAATCAATTGTAACATTACGCTACTTTACGTTCACCTAGTAACCATTTATCATCATTATCATGATCATTGTCATCATCATCATCGTCGTCATCATCATCATCACCATCAACATTATCAACAACAACAACAATAACAACAACAACCATTTAAAAAGCAAGGAGGTCAGCAAACAATGAACCAAGCAATTAGCAAGCAAGTAACAAGAAACCAACCAACCGGCTAACCGACCTACTTAACCACCTTCCAACCTAGCAGCCTAATGAACTAGTACCCTACTAAACTCCCAACCTGCGAACCTGCCAACCTGCCAAACTGTCAACCGAACCAACCAACCAACCAACCATTAGACTAACCAATCAATCAAGCAAACAACCAACTGTAGCCAACTAATTTATATTTACCTTATACACGAGAGTATTGTCAGTGAACAGATTATCGCCACAAGTGAAATAGAGATCAAAGCCATCTCAAGACGTTCTTTTATCTTTCTGTGTTTATCCGTCGTTTCCAAATTTGATTTGGCTGTTATCACGAGTGTCCCGTTGACCTGCAACATAACGAAAAGGCCCCAATCAATCAACAACTAGATCATTTCGACAGCTTTAAGGAATAATGCAAGCCTCGGTTACTTGCAACTTTCTCGGTTCGATTCACAAAGGTACCGTGTATGGACACTTACGCAGGAATCAAGAACAAAACTACAGCAATTCAAGTGTATTTGTACCATACACTCTACATTAATAACTAGTAAATTAATAAACTCTACATTAATAACTTATAAAGCATACTTATATTGTCATGACCTAAAATTACAAAAAAAAAAAATAACGGTAACTTGTTATCTAAAATAACTTTAGGAGTTAGGTTAGTTAAGTGGTCCAAAACGTATGTTTGATATTGTCAGTATTTGCTGGACTTGATTTTAGATTCACTAATTTTATAACAAAATACAAAATATATAGATCTGACAATTTTGCACATGATTTATGTATATTATTGTACTTTTGTCCAGTTGAGTCGCATACTTAATTCTTATTACAGTAACACAGGCTTAATAAGTGACCAGCAACAACACAGAGCATAACTACTACATACCATGTAATAACTGGTCACTGTGCAACCACTGGAAGCCACACTTGCTAGAGTATCATTCACCATCTGAGAGTGCAAACGGAGTTGAGAACGTTAACAACAATAAAACGGGTTGTTCTTTCGTTCGTTCATTTATTTGTTCATTCACTCATTTAGTCGTTCAGTCAGCCAGCCGGCAGTCAGTCAGTGAGCCCACTTTCAAACGGTCTTTAACCGCCTGGCCCCATGTTGTTCTAAAGGTGAACAACACTATCCACCAGATCAATCACTATCCACTGTAGAACGTGGTTTGTTTTGTCAACACTTAGTGATAGTGTTATCCACCTGTCCACCTGTCTAAAAAACTGGGGCCTGAAGTCTAGGTATTGTTTTTGATACGCTGAATTGAAGCGGTGATGCGAAGAAAATTCAATCACGAATACAGAGTGCCTTTCATGGCGTCAATCCTTCCGCGTTCGTTTCTATTCTGCTCTGCTTCATCTACCGTCCGGTATATTTTAGCATGATATAACTAGAACTTTACCAAGAATCAAGTTTAGTTTGTTGTAATTTGCGACAATCTAGATTGAAGACACCCGACTTGTGCTTTCACGGTCTTGTGGCAGACTGAGAACATTCGGATGGAATACAAATTGAAGCAGTGTGACGATCCAATTATCTACAGGTAAATAACAAAAAGTGTGAGAAACGAATTTACTTGTGTCCTGTTGCCTTGAGAAGATTCACCAAGCTTCACGATTGCCTCTCCTTCAGCGTTTGGTTTAGGTCGTGATCCGTCATAAGACGATATGACTATACCAGTATGTAGATCTGATCTGTATTATAGAATGAAAGTAAGTTCTGGTGTAAGTTTCTGAAGGTCATTTGCTGCTTGGCTTCATCGACATATTTCGTCGGTTTGACCACAATCATTGGTCACGGGTCGAAAAGCCATTTTGTTTTATCTTTCAAATTGTGATATTTAATATGCAAGGCTAGAACGTGTCCGCTATTTTCAATGAATATCCCTGTCTTCTTAGAATACAAATAAGGAAACTAAAAAAAACTAGGCAAAAAAATTAGACAGCATAAAAGAGACGGATGTGAATTTTCCTTTCATTCAGTCATTTATTGACCCCTTTTTACTGCTTGCATACTAATATTTTCGCCAAGGCTGTTCATTTCTAAAGTAGAAGAGGAAGTCGTCAAATGTCTTTTGTACTTACGTTCTAATTGTCTGGCAAAAGTGTTTTTCAAAGTGGTCAGAAAGTATCTTTCCCCGAAAATCGTCTGAACGCATCTGGTGAGTTTAAAGAAAATAGTCAGATAGTACTTGTTAGGTAAAAAATAAGAGTGAAGCGAAAAACGAAGGCTGGCAAAACCACTGAAAACTATAACACAGAGATTTGTTTTTGTTTTTGTTAGGTGCTTTTTATTTTTATTTTTTTTACCTTATGCCATTCGTACTTGGTTGGGTCTTCTGGGATCGGGTTGGGGAAAAGAGTAGGATGGGGGGGTGGCTTTCGAGGCATTCAATTTGTAACTCAAAAAGAGTTACTTCAAATGCTTTTCAGCAGCATGTTGCTACATTTTGTAAATTGATATTTTTCGCTTTTACTCAGTTCAAACCTCTTCTCGTTTGAGTCTTTGCACTCAAATGTGCAGATGTAAGTTTAAAAAAAAACACTTTAACTATTGCAGACTGCCCATCAGGTGTTTCATCATTTGTTACTTTCTCCGCTTTGCACAGTCATACAGGAAGAGCATTTAAAATTAATATAAAAATTATATCGTTAAGGCAGTT
>OMLO01003722.1_pt1 | contig 12612 bp, 7 predicted proteins | sample 1674811 | NCBI WGS metagenome assembly OMLO01 (sample SAMN06265003, study PRJEB25207) | coral metagenome | isolation source: Coral host | place: Mexico:La Bocana,Puerto Morelos, Mexico | collected 2008-11-13
TAATTTCCCTCGCCTAAAGGCTCGGGAAATTATTAGAATTTTGACAAAACGCGCGTGAAATTATTTCCTAATTTCACAAGTATACCATTTGATTACCCATACTAATTATATACAATTTTTCCATCTTGAAGCATTTTAAAGCATTCTATAAAATTTAATCTTTTGTTATCTCTGGAACTTTGATAATCAGGGGTGGATTTTAATGTGGACAGTATGGCATTGTGTTGAACCCGTCTCGCATCAAAAAGTAGATGCCCACTGCCCGCATAGCATCTTAACTTGTGCTAATGCAGCAATATACAACAAATGTGTTTTTTTACAAAAACAATACTTGTATTGCTCGAACAACTAGCAGCTAATGTGATGCTTTATTGGTGTTCCCGTTCAGCAAAACAAGATGTTTCTTTTGTTTCACATTCAAACAAGAGATACTACTAGGTAAACTGACATTTTTTGCATACATGTACGTTATACTTTGAAAAAAAAGCAAACTCTGACAAAAAAAAGACAGGACATTGTTAAATACATCTAAACAAACCAGTACACGAAATTTGAAGCTGTTTTGGCAATGTTCTATTTTAGCCAAAAACCTCTGATGCCCTTTTTTTACCGAACCTTCAATTATCCCCAAGAGCTCTTTTGTTTCATACAGTGTATTATGATGAAAAAATAATGTTATACAAAAGAAAAAATTAAAATTGCCAAGGATTCCAAACTAAAAGATACTTGAAAAATGTGAAAAAAGAATGCCAATTGAAGTTAATTTTAATTAGTACTATTAGAAAAGTACACATCAGTATTCTCACTTGCTAAGAAGTCTTGCTCCTTGAGCTGTTCGAAATTCTCTAAAATCTGAGAAACTGTAATAAAAGTCATGATCTTCTCCTGCTGCAGGCAAGTTTCCAGTATTCCTGATGGCATGGACAATAGCACTCAAGGATTCCTGAAAAATTCACACAAAAAAAAGAAGTTGCCTCTTGTTGATGCACTTGTCTATTTTGTGTTTTCATGGCTTATCAAATCTGATTTGCTCTACATGTAGAAGGACTAGATTTCTTAAAATGGTCTCCAATAAACTGAATCACAACAAGACAATTATTTGCAGCACAAACCTTCTACAATGGCAAGATTTTTACTAATCAACGACAATTTTGTTTTCATGCACATTAGATTAAAAGAACAGACCTCAGTGATCATAAAATATTTTCACATTGTGCACATTTTAAAGATAATTTGCATTTTTTACCATACATGTGTGCCTGCAAAAGTATTTCTATTATTCAGTGTATGTATCCGTACATGTAATGAACATTACGTTTGCAATATGCTCATTCAAGAAGACTTGTATACCTGCCAACCTTTCCTGAGCCAAACGCACGAGAGTTTCATCTTGAGAGTACCTGGATTTCAAGATATGTTCTCATGATTTCCTATCATTTACGTATGTACCTTGTTGTTCCTTAATTAGATGGCCAAGTTAACAACATGGAAAGAGAAAACTTTTGGAAGCCGTAAATTCACAGAGTTAAAGTAAATTTAGAACATTGTGGTACACAAGAAAGCATTTCAAGCATCTTCTTTCAATATGATGCAGAGCAACCGGGGTAGGAAGTATTCTGATGCTATGGTTCATAAAAGTATTCTACACATCATATCACTAATGTTTAAGATAACACTTTATCCCAGGTCTTCAATTTCGAACGTTTTTTTGCAAGCAAGATAAAATTGTGAAATTACTGGCAATAGATGTCTAACAGTAGCAATTAAATGTAAACATGATGACAGATGGTCATGCGTTTGAAATCTGTTTAAAGCCTGAAAATTTTTTCAGGTCAGTTTTTCAAAAGTGTTATGACTGCAGTTGCACCTATTATCACCTATTGTCTGTGAGATTGGTGAACAAGGGTACATAACATTTACGAAATAGAAAATATGTTATGTTTCTATGCAGTTATTGAAACACAAGTGAAATTTCGGGAGAACAAGAAATGCTGTGGAAACACAAGGCATTAAGTGAGTTTTCCACAGCTTTTCTGAGCTCTACCAAACTTTTAAGAGTTTTTCTGTAACTTAATAGAAACACAGAGAACATGTTTCCTTTTTCTTTTAGACAATATAACAAAGAAAAAAAGAAAAACAACACTCTTAAATGCAAATTCTCTCTGCTTGCGCCATTATAGTGTCAACAGCCCATGCTAGTTCTGTGTTTATATCAAGTTATAGCAACACAAATTTAACCCAATCAGCGTGTGTATTTTCTTTGGAATATTTACTAAAAGGCTTAAGCTACAGTTGTACTGTGAGCCTTAATGCGATGCCTAATATAGAACTATCTCTCACTGGATGGATCTCAGCAAATAGAGATGACTATAGTTAATACAAACTAATATAACTTGAGACTGGCTGAGAAGGCAAAAGTGACAAGAACAATGAATGACTTAAAGATTACAACATTTGATTTAGAGACAAGAACTACTTTTTCATTTTTCGCATGACCTTTCTAAGAATTAATTGGTAACATACAAGTTGACAAGTATAGACTTTAACTTGCTGCACAACCCCAGTTTAATAAGGACATGTCTAAAGAGTGAGCCAGCAGGCCAGGCCACTGAACCCTAACTGTAAATAGGCAACTACTGCAGTACAGCAGTACATGCTTTTATTCAACAAGTGCAACTTAGATAATATGGTAATGATGACTGTTCCAAGCAGCACCCTCTGCCCTACTTTAAAAGGTTGAATGTTGTCTGATCTCACCCATAGATCACTTGCTTGTAAAGCGCATTTGAATATGCCAATAGAAAACACGCTATATAAATTAATTACCATTACCATGAATAACATCATTTGGTCTCTTTTGTGATTCACATTTCTGGTGCCACATTTGAAGAACACTGCTTCAATATTTCCTGAGATATTCTTTATTGAGTATTTTACTGATTTTAGTTTCACACCTCATGACGAAATAATTTTCCTAATTTGCATAATACAAAAACATCAATAACTTTCAAAATATGCAGCAATTGTATTTCAGGTCATATGCACTTACAAGGTAGGACTTTCAGGCTCACACCTTGTGCACATGCATTTATTTAGCAAATTCACTCACAGTTTGTTGACAATTACCCTTCAGCTATTGCTCACCATTCCGCAGAACAGTTTGCACAAAGTTTTTAATTTATTTTATAATTAAGACATATGATGTGCAAACATCTCCTATTTCCTATCAGGCAGAAATACTGATGTCTGAAAAGCCATCCCTTATTAAGCTACAGTATCCTGCTGTTCATATTCAAATTTTGCTTAAATTACCATTAATGAGTTAGACTGCAGTTACAGGCAGGCAAATTTTTTTAATATTGGTCTTCCGAACTATTTTTCTTCATTCTTGTTTCTTCCCATGCTGTTAAGAGGGGTTTGAATGAATTACAGTCTCCTTATGACCATGGTTAAAGGTTGTAGGTCTGCATGGATTTACCTAGTACAAATTGACACCTCTGTAAGTTGCTATAAGCTTTGCTAGTGCATACACCAGATTCACTTTTCCAGAGGGAGAATGGGACCAAAAATTTTACTTCTCCAAGACACTGTCAGCTGCCACCAGCACTGCCTCTTTGTTCACTGTCCTATGTCTAGCCTTCATAGCTGGCGGGATTCTGCCTGCAAGTACTTTTGTTTTGGTAACATAACCCAATCTATGTCCAGCTCCTTCTCTAACTTGTTCCCTGATAGTTTCCAAGTTAACTCTCTTGCACACCTCTTTATTTGACACTAGCATTAACCTCCACCTAATCCCAGTATTTCTTTCCTCAAGTGCCTTTGCCATCACCCAATCAATGACAAGCAGAAAAAGATAGCCTGACATTATGCACCCTTGAGGGAGTCCTGACTTGTCAGACCAGTCATTCTTTCTTCCCCCATCAACTACTGCACACTGGCTTCCTCTGCACATCGCCTTTGCCATGCTATTAATTTTGGGTCTAGTACTGTACAATAAAACCGATCGTTGACAGGAGAATTCTCATTTAAGTACTATCTAGAAGTATTCACTTGGAAACTTTCCGTGTTTACTGATGAACTGGTCATTAATAAAAGCAACAATGGTGTAGTGACAACACACAGACAGTCGGGCATGTTAAGTCAATGAAAAACACGCTGAATTTATACTGCATACCGCAAGAGTTAGGCTTATGTAAGTAGATCATCCCGTGTTGACCGCTAGAGTTGACTTTTATAACGCTTATTGGCACGCAAACAACAAAACAGCACGGTTTCCGAGTTCTGGAGAAACGGCAGGGCACTGAAGCACGATTAGCGGTGGCGCTTCGGAAACGTTCCTTTTTCGGCTTTAAAGTATAAAGTAATAGGGTTTTACGCACGTAGCTAAACAGACCCGAGCTGAGAGAACGCAAACTATGGTTGACCTTAAATGCAAACGTCCTCCTAGACAAAATTTCACGCAAAAAGGTCACTATAGAAAGTTACACAATAGAGCCTAAGGAGAACTGATCTCTCATTACCTGAGAAAATTTTTTAAGTTCTCCTATTCCGGGCAAGGAATCCTCAGCGTTTTCTCCCTCTTGATCCATGTGGTCGGCCATGTTCCCATGACTCTACGCTTGTCCCCAGTTCTCTTCCTCGAGAGCATGGAATATACTGGACATCTTGTGCATTTTTACATGACGTACCATCTGAGGACGTATTTAAAAACAAAGATGGCGCTCAAACTGGATGATGTATCGACACAACTCTCCTATAAATTTACAAATTCTTCATTTGATCCTGAAAAATGTAAGGCTGGAAAAATAACTAGCAACTTAATAATTGCATGTCATCTGTTGATAAGCCGAGCTTTCTATAATCTTTAAAATAATCTTGTATCTAGAAAATCCAGTTGTGATTTGATTGTTGATCTGTTCTAGATGTTAGGGACCTATCAGCGCAGTGTGACACTGATGTCGAACTTCAAGATCATCGAAAGCGTATTCAGACTCTAAGCGAAGAAACGGCAGTTAGCTTGAAGAAAAATGTGTACAAGAATTATATGCAGTTCATCGAAACATCCAAGGAAATATCATGTATCTTTTAACGGAGGATAGTTGTTATAAGCTAATTTCTGCATTTACAGATTTCAGAGTTGAAGTCAGGTCAAAATATATCTTACCAAAATCGCGTTTTAAGATGATATAAACGAATAGATCGTTGGTTTTTGGCATTGCTTCAGAACACACGCATTTCCGGCGTGTCATACACAAGTTAACATACATGTACATAAAACTTTATTTTATCTCAGATTTAGAGCAACCAAAAATAAAAAAATAAATTAAAATATTTAGAGAGGAAGCCTCTCTAAATAGTTGGGTCCTCTATCCTGGTCAAATTGGAATTTAGAGTGTTGGTGTTTGTGGAGGGAGGAAAACGGCAGACCCCGGAAAAACATCCTTGGAGCAAGGCAAGAACCAACAACAAAACTCAACCCACAGATGACACCGGGCTGGAATCAAACCCAGGCTACATTGGTTGGTGGTAAGTGCTCTCACCACTGTGCCACCCTTGTTCTCCTAAGTAGACTAGTATCTCCGATTATAGTATAGTTTTTCCAAGAAAAATCAAATCAAAATAAAGTAACGCTGTATATATTGAATAAAATTGTAACTTAGTAAGTCCCTGACTTACATGTACAGTTCTTAGTCCCTTTGATTTACTGTCCAGAAGGTTATTGTTATTCTACAATTTGTAGTAACTTGAAAGTTATCCTCTATTGACTATAGCAGGAAGTAAAAAGATTTCTTTCCAGTAGCGTGTTATCTGTACTTCCAGTTGGCTTGATTAGGAGCAAGTTAGGGAGCCCCTATATTAAACCTGAATGCTTGTGGTACTGTTTTAATTGGAAGGAGTATGCTTTAATGCCAACTTATGCAAAAATCTTCATTTTGCTCATTTAGATTCTTGCTCTTCTAGGTTTGTGGTTACTTCTGTAAACTAGGTGTGACTTCTGTGCAATTCCTTTGTGATTGGCCTTAGATTTTGAACTTAAGATGAAAACAACACCATTGCTTTTTGTGAGAACTGTGTGCATGCTCTGATGCAAATCCTCTGTTTATTTTATCACGTTTTGTAAAAATCCTAACAATGCCAGGCTGCAATCTCACTGAACTCGTAGCTGTTAGCAGCCTGAGCATTATAAAACTCACAATTGAAAGTCATCTCAATTGAAAATTGTACCAAAAATTACTTGTCTAAATGACCCTTCTGTTTCCCTTATAAATTCTTTTATAGCTAGGGATAACTCATCTGCCTGGGAAAACTCTGTTTTGAATCCAAAAATCAAACAAATAAACAAGCAAAAAATAATGCCTACAAAATCTGCAATGCAATATGCTTTGCTGCCAGGGTGTTAAAAGGATTACTGAGGCCTTCCAAGGGGTAAAAGCGACAAGAGACACAACCCTGAAAACCAGCAACATGGGGATTTTCAATCAGTGACAAGTGAATTGCATGTGCCAAGAGTATGCTCAGAGTGAAACAAAAAGCACTAGAAAAGACAGCAACATTGTCCCTTTTGTACTTTTTGCCAATATAGAAATTGTGTTCTTTCCCACTGAATAACCTCTGAAAAATCAATCTTGTAGTTACAGCGACATATGACTTCACTCAGAAAATCAAGAGTGGCCTTTGCTTCTACTGGTTATAGTGGAGCTCTGCCAGCCAGAAGGGTTGCCATGACAGTGACAGCTGAGTCACGCAAGATGGTGGCCATACTTCAGCTAATAGTAGAGCGTCCTTCTTTGACACTTGACATCCATGTTATGGCTAATTGACACCTATCAAACAGAGTATCTGCTGATCAGTATCACATGTCCATATACACTGTAGGGGCTCAATTTAAAGCTCATCAAGGTTATGTGTGTTTTGAAGTGGACCACCGACAAAGTTCTGGTTTTTGATTGGATTACGGGCTTACATCAGGTTAACTTGTTGTAGACAGAGCCGGGTTGTTTGGAAGGGGGTTAACGCTAACCCAACATTAAAAACCAAAAAATAATAAATTTTTCTTCTATACAAATGTTTTCACTGCTGTTGTCTTAGGTATTTTGAGATTATTCAAACTCAAAACAGAAGGCCAAATGATATACAGAAAACCTCATTGGAAAGTTACAATACTAAAATCAAAACTTTCGCTTATCCTGGGTTACTATACAAACAGTTTTTCTGGTCTAGTCAAAATAAACCCTAAGAAGACAATCAAAGTGTTGTCACAATCTTCTCTTGAAATAACCCATTCGTCAAGAAAATGCCAACTTTTCTTCCAAACCCCTGAATGATGTTCATGAAACAACCACCTCAGAATTAGAACATGGAAATGGTCCTGAATGCTATTTGTTTGTGAAGGATAATAATGAAAGAATTAATTTAGAATTAATTTAGTATAACCTTGTAATACAAACTCTCAGAAGGATCCTTGACTTGATCTGTATATATCAGACCTGGAGGCTGAGATGTATCAACTGGGACATTTCTTAGCAGAACAGAAATCAATTCTTAGCAGCCAGCAAGACATGTCTTTATTTGGAACACAAGGTGATATGTTTAAATATTTAATATATAAGCTATGTACATAGATGATATTACAAGGCTGCACATAGGTATGAAATTTTTCTTTGACTGTTGAAAACATTCTAAGAGTGAGCACACCAAAAGAGTGAAATATTTTTAAACACGTGAAGAGAAATTTTGTATCTCCAAGCAGCCATATAATGTTCTATTTATTTTACTTATCACCAATTAAATACCAAACCATTTCACTTTTGCTGCAAATGACGCGATATTATCATGTGACTATAGCAACAATGATCTTTTTGTAAGTTATGGAATAAGTTTTTTCAGGTTTGGACCATAAATCAAAGGGTAAAAAATGAGTACATGTAGCTTACATTTCAGACTGAGTTCTAAGACGAGGCTGATAATATATTTATTATTTCTTTAATACTGTGTGTCTAAGAACATTGGTTGTAGTAACTGAGAGATATATAATAAAACATGTTATTTTCAAAAGTGGTGCTGTTTCTATTTTGAGTTTTTCAATATTGCTGTTAGTGGAACAAGACTTCATTAGCTCTGTGAGCGGGCAGGATGAACCAAATCCCGTGCTGTGATTGGCTTCTCAGGCCAGCAAGATGGAGCTATCTTGTCGGGATATGGGCTTTGGCCCTCTAGGAAAATTTCTCATGTTTTGGTGTTTTGTCCCATATGATAACTCCTTCATTAACCAAGCTTGTTCGGTCAAGGTGGATATTGGCCTCATTCTTTTATTGCATGTTAATGGACCTTGACTTTGTCTCAGTCCATAAACACACAAAAAAAGAACTTGGTCAATAATTATATCCAGCCATCTTGACCTCATGCTTGGTCAATAACCAATATATCTAAAACTTAATAATTGAATGGCTTGGTGCAAGACTAATGTAAGTGACTTTTTCGGGTTAAATTTTTTTCTTCAAAAGTGCCTGAATTTTTGCATGTGCATTTCAATTTAGTAGTAAAACATTTCCCTGCATTTTTTTGGCCATTTTGCACTTTGTTTCTTTGTTTCATAATGAAGGCAATGAGGCGGAACAAGAGAAAACCATTGTTTAAAGTTTCAGCTCCTTTGTTAGTACATTGTATGTGCTGACGTGGTGCAAGTGATAAAAGCGTGAGTATGTGGTGTTCAAATCCTGAATTTTTCCCCTGGTTTTTTTTCTCCTCTGTTTGCTCTTCTTTTGTTAGGGAAATGTTTTACTACTAAATTGAAAAGCACGTGCAAAAATTCAGGCACTTTTGAAGAAAAAAAAAATTTCACCCAAAAAAGTCACTTATGTTAGTCTTGCACCAAGCCATTCAAGTGTTATTTTACTCTCTACTCTGGTTAGTTTGTATTTGTCACTCTTCATTACTTGTAACATTGGCAGCTGGTTAGGTATTCCTAACTATGCACCTATCATTACTACGCTTTTTCAGACTTCAGTTCTTCAACAAAACCTTCAAAGAAAGACGAAAAAGGTAGCAGTTCAATTGAATCAGTTGAGGGCCTTGCTGTAAGTGACAATTTTTTTGCTCTTTTTGTTTCTTAACCATTAAGTCCAGATGAAAATAATAACCAACATCATTGTTCATAGTCAGTGAAAAGGAGTAAAACTGCAAATGTTGCAAGTACATGTATAGGTACATGTAAATTATTAACTGAGTTAAAAAACTAAAAAGATGAAAAATATAATTATGAAGCCACATCCTCTGACATGTTGTGACATCAGCAAATGCAGGGAACTTCAAAGTTGTCCATATAGGAACACCTGTCAATTTCTTTGTTGTTACTGTGGATAGGGGTGATTTTATCAGAAGTTTGGATGTAGGTTTTCATGGCTAGCTCCTGACTCATTAAGTTCCAAAGTGAGTTATTGCAAGAAAAATGAAATTTTGCAATACATGGAATTGTTTATTTATTTATACAAGCATGTCCAACTAAGTAAAGCTGGTTAAATGATTACCCTATATAAGTTTTTAATTTACACATAACTGAATAAATAGCAGCTCTTTTTTCATGTTCTTAGAGTGTCCTGGATATAACTGATGTAAATTGTGTATTTGAGGGAGACCTGGTTGAAGTGGATCCTGAAAGCTTTCTTCCAAGATCAAAAGTACATGCCTTCCTGTTACATGACAGCATGATTGTAGCAAACATTATCCAGAACAGGTATGTGCAACCATGAGTGCAATGGACTCCAGGCATGATTACTGCAAGTTCAAAATTATAGAATTGAGGACTTCAAAGCACTGATCAAGAGCACTAGACCTTGAGTTCATTTCCAATGATTATTTTAATTATTACAATTTATTCCAATGCTCAAAACTGTCAAGCTAAAAAACAAGTAAAATACCTAGTCTGAGCAACACGAAAGGACAAAGCAGGTCAATAATTGGATATGGTAAACACAAACGCAGGAAACGGCAGAACAGCTAAACTAGAAATAAAACAAATGAAATGAAATGAAAGGTAAAAACACATGCTTACGATTGTCCTCTCTGTATGCCTGATTGGTTAGAAATGCAGAATCCAAAAAACTTCACAAGAGACAATTACCGGTGCATGTAACTTCGCAAGGCAAAAACACAGTCATACGATGCACACAGATGACTAGCAAAAACACATGAGGTTCTGAAATATGATCTAATTGAAACATTACTAATAACTGACCTAGACAGTTACAATGAGGTTGTAACCAAGTGACTGGGTCACAAGGCTCCTTGTGTTCTTGGTCACCCAGGACAGAATAAAGCATTAACCCAGTGACGCCTATGCTGGGCGTAACCAGCTATTATGAGCATTGGCCTTTGTTCCCCATTCTGATGCCTTTGACCAAAATTAAAAAAATCACTTATTCTCAAGTTATACAGGAAGAAAAGATCTTCTAGTGATACCAGATCATAGTGATTGGGTTGATTGAGCCTGAAATATGCATGAAAATGCTAAAAATTAGACAAAATTTTGATTTCTGTGCATGCCTGAGCAATGATGTCGTAAAATGTGATTCTAGTGGAAAGTGGAAAGAAATAAATTATAAATAATTATAACCCAAATAAACCCCAATAATAATTTGTAATGTCACTGAACAGATCTTAATGATGCCACCTTCTAAACATGATGCTCACCACACATAGTTGCAGGATATGATATGGAAACTTAATACGTTAAAAAAATAAGATTTATTAGGGAATGAATGTGGTTTGGGCTAGAGAAGACATTAGAGGGGAGAAGCATTGTGTAATAAATTGAAGAAAGTTGAAAGTATTATAAACCTGGGCTTACAATGTAAATTTTTTATTTGTATACATGTAGGCGTGGCCCAGTCCGTTTTAAGTTCCAGTGTTTGTTTGAACTTGAAAATGTTGCAGTTGTGAACATGACAAGTGCAGATGGTATGTGTGTAGGCTTCATGTAATGATTCTATCCATACTGTCAGTAATAAACTAGAAATATTGTTATTTTTATGCAAGTTATGGACCCTACTAGTTTTTTATTTACTGAAATCTAGATGCTCTTTCACCATTTATGATTCAAAATTGTGTTTATAATAATTACAATCAATCAAAAGTCATTAATACATTAATGAAATCAGTTAGTATTAGTATATTTTTTTTTCTTAGTCTCACCATCTCAAGTTTTTAAATAGTCATATATACATTAATTTATAGTATCCACATCACAGGTAACACACATTTGGTCACATGGATTTGTTTGCTAATTATCATACCTGCTAGCCTAGAATGCATAACAACATGCAAACCATGCTTGATGTGTTTCTGTCAGTAAATAATCATCATCCTCAAGCAAATAGGAAATGATCTCATTATTTTTAACCAATCATCACTATAAAATTGTGTTGTACACATTGCACTGTTAAAACAAATGAAAAAATAATATAATGTAACCTGTATAATTGGAGGGGAAGTCTATGGACCCATGGCTGTGGGCTTACAAGCTGGAAGAGGGTTAATATTATACTCTTGCACTCACAAGAAAATCTTATTCTGCTGCCACTGCCTGCTGATTGTTTTTTTTGTGTGTTCACAGAACTCTCTGAGAAGGTGTTACATGTTAATAAATCTTTTAGAGGGCAAATTAAACTTGTCCTCATTTTTGAAGACTTTAAATGAATTTATGCAGTACTTGTATGTAGAATAGACAGATTTCTGTGACATTGACCAGAACATTTACTTAAGGATGATTGCGCTAATTGTTTCTGTGCATCCTTACTGCGCACTAAATTCACACACCAAGTCATGCATCGAGCGCATGCGCAAAGTAGTAAAGTGAACAATAATAAGGAAAATGGCCATTGCTATGACTTTGCATGGATTTAGCGATCTTGGACGTTCGGTGACCCCTATTTTTCTTTCGATCTGTCATTTTCTCTACCGATTTTCTACGTTTTGCAAAAAAATGAAAAAAATCTATCCAGTAGAAGTTTGAATATTTTACAAAACGTTGAACATCGAATTCCGTCCATTTGACCTCTTTGTTTACCTGTGCGCCAGTTTCAAATGCCTCTTTAAGGTTTAAGGTTTGTGAAAATGATGGCAATATTAGAAATGATTAACGCCACAGATTCACTTATACAAAATGTTATTAGGATTGTTTGTCTCTGTTGACTTATCTTTGATAGTTTCGGCTGAAGACCCTGGAGACCATGCTGAATTATGCAAACCAATTTATCAAAATCAGACTAGTTTTCCACATGCCTTACCTCTGAAACAAAGCCGGTGACCCCCAATTTTTATTTCATTTCTGAAACAGGATAAATAATTATCTATCCACAGTAGAAAAAAATCTATCGAGTAGAAAATTTTCGTGCGAACATCCTTAAAGGCAACATATTCTGCAAATTGTTTGATACTGGAACTTGACAGATGCGGAAAAATCAAAGTGCTCTATGAGCAAACTCCTTTCTTGAAAAAAACACTAAATAAATGCTTTAAAGAGGAAACATTGCAATAAGCAGCAACCAAGGCTTCTTAATTAATGATTCGGACGGTAATCTTTGTCCTAGAGATGTCAAGACAAGACAAGACAAC
>OMLO01003723.1_pt1 | contig 12611 bp, 5 predicted proteins | sample 1674811 | NCBI WGS metagenome assembly OMLO01 (sample SAMN06265003, study PRJEB25207) | coral metagenome | isolation source: Coral host | place: Mexico:La Bocana,Puerto Morelos, Mexico | collected 2008-11-13
TTTATGGTTAATTTTTATTACATTTATGGTTGGTATTACATTTATGGTTTTTATTACATTTATGGGTGATACAAGCGAGAAGGCAACCACTGCAATGTAAACATGTAGAAAAAAAGTGCCTTCTGCAACATACCTTTTTGCATTTATGGTATCAACAGAGACAAGTTGTTACCACTTTTTGCTGAAAAATTTATTGCATAACACTGTTTCCTTACTTTCTTTATTGTCCACTTATTAGCTTTTAGTCCATATGGGACATAACACAACAACAACCTCTCCTCATTTAGCCCTATTTTGTGCAGCATCAGATTCAGTTGAGGTTACTTCCCACCCACAAGGGCACAGAAAAACATTTCTATTTTATTTGTCAACATGTAAGTGAGTGCTTTTATCTGTTTACAAAAGAAAAGTGCCTATTACAAATCTCAAAAAGCGGCTGATTTATTCAGCAAATCGTATTTTCATTTCCAGGAAGTTGTCATAAACTTGTAAATGGACGAAAACGCCAGAGGAAATTTTGCCAGCAAACATGAGCGAGCTTGTGAGCTTGCCCTTCACTCCTTCTCCGGCACATAGGCCATTAACAGTCTCTTTTCAAAACCTGCTGGCCTGTGCATCCCTCTATCCACCTCTTTCGTCCTTTCAGGGTGTTTTTATTTTATTTTTTGTAACATCTGAATAAAGTCTTGTATGTATTACATCTGACACTTCAGGTGTCATCAATGGTTTAGAAAAACAAAACTGGAAAAATATTTCACATCTGGATCTCAAATAAAAAAAAAATCCTATACAGAAACATGGTTTAAACATGGAGCAGGTGATAAAGGCAACTGACAATGCACCTTTGAAGCACTTTTGTGACATTTTTATCAGTAACATTTTGGTCAAAGAGCTGAAAAAATGCCTGTATGACATGAAAAGTTATAGAGAATGGCATTGGTTTGCTAAAACAATGTAGACATTCATGTACAATAAATTATGGTCAATAATAAAAACAAAGTACACAACAAAACTAATATATCCTGACATAACTAATCGATGACATCAATAACATCAATGAAATCAAGGAGTAATCAATAGCTAATTGATAGGTAATCACTTGATTAGTCATTGATTATCACTGATGATCAATGAGTAATCGATGACTAATCGATGGGCCACTAAAGTTTTGGTCATTGATTAGTCATTTATGGCATCGATTGGTCACTGATTGCACTGAGTAGTCATTGATTTCATCAATTACTCATCAATGTTATCTCATGGCTACAAACGTATTTGTCAGAGAAAAACAAAATTAAAACAACTTAAATGTAAACAGATGTTTCCAGGTTTATTCTTTTCAGCTTAAGTAGTACGTGGAAATTAAGTTTCAGAAGGTTCTCCAGCATGTCTTTGCCATTTGTTGATGAACCATACCTTGATGGTTGCCTAGTCAAGGTTGTTTAGATTTGCAAATGCTTAAATAACTCTGTGCAATGGATACTAGCTGTCTTTGTACAAGGCATCAAGGGCCATTTTCTGCAAATGCGAAAATTTTGTCCTCCTATTTGCGGTTGACAATAGTGGTTCTAAAACAACTCTTTAAAGATAAAGGAATTGCATTTAGCTCAAAGGCCCACAAATCAGAACTTGCACAAATATTCAATACTCAAGCTGGTTAGGTTACTGCTTATGATGGATGTTTCCCTAAGCCGAAGCAGTTTTACTTTGCTGACAAACACCCACAAAAAGAAAATGATACCCACGCAGCCAATTCTTGTCAGCTAACTTGTTTCATTTTCAGAATGGTTGGTTACTGTTCACTTGTTTTCTTATCAAATGAATAGTTGGGTAAAGTGAAATATTGCACAATTGAGAATCATCTGTATTTGTGATTAGCACTGTGTCTCGACATTGTTCACAGGAACTTCAGATACAAGGAAAAATGTGTCTAACACAGATACATCAAAAAAGAAAAAAAAGGTACAAAAAAGCAAGAAAAGTGTCTTTTGTGCACGGTATGATAGTCAATGAGTAATCGGTAGGCCACAAAATTCTTGGGCTTCGATTACTCATCGATCATCGCCAATAATTAATGACTAATCAACTGATTACTCATCAATTACTCATTGATTACCAATTGATGTCACTGATCATCGATTAGTTATGTCTGGATATATCAACTCTTAGTGAAATCCGGACAAATTTTTGTCCATTTCCAATATAGTCACTGTACAGTCTGTACAGACTGGCACATTCGTATTCATGAAAACAGAAAAGAGCAAATCTCAAGCCTTCAATGAACTAGTCATATGCTTCAATTTATCTGACCCCCCTGAGAATGAAAATGTGTTGCATAAGTGACTTTGGCATGATACTCAAGAATAATCAGATGAGCATTCTGATTGTGCACACAACAAGCAAATAGAAAAATGCTGAGTTATTCCTCCAATTCTCTGATTTCAAATAAACAAATTTTAAACATGAAATCCTACGAACAAAATAAAGAGAGTGCAGACGAGTGGTGGATAAGACATCATAAGGTAATTGAGACTCAAGATAAGCTTGTAAAAAGTTACTTGCATTTTCCACCTCCTAATCGTTTAAGTTTCTTCATGGCCTTAACAATAATATTAGAAGTTTACATACTGCCAAATTCTACATTATTCCTAAGATTCATAAATCATTCATAGCTGGTAGGTCAATTGCAGCTCCACAGTTACATCATGTGTCCTATTAGTATATTTGTAGATGACTTAGTTAAACCTTCTATTGCCAAGCCAATGCTATTGTGAGACTCACACAGGCTGATGCAATATCTGGAGACAGTTTCAGCTACCTGTTAATTACCTTCTTGCAACAGCTGATGTGTCATCACTTTACCCTAACATTGACACTAAGGATATTATAGCATTTGACCTTTGCTCAGAGAGGTCAAGGTGCCCCAGACTCCACTTTAGTTCCACTTAAGATTTAGTTCACTTATCTTGACTTATCTTGGAAAACAACTTCGGAAATCGGAAGTTTGCACCGACATATACCACCAAAACTTTGGTATAGCTATGGGTAAACCATTTACAGTTACAGCAGCTAAACTTTCATGTATTATCATATGAAAGACATTGTCAAGAACTTTTCTTGCTATATTCCTGTCTGTGAGTGTTTCACTGATGACATATATGTCATCTGCGATTGCCCTCATGAGATCTTTCTAGAATTTCTCCATACTATACACATTAAGGATGAATGTATTAAGAAAAGAACTACGAAATCAGCAAGTTAAAGCCCATTGCATGGTAAATTATTTGATATTAATCGCATTGCCGCAACAGTGGAGGCTTCATAATGAAAACTTTATTAACATATTTTTTTTTCAAACAACAAAAATTTTAATTCCTCTTTAAAAGCAATGTTGCATGAGCTGATTTTTAATTTTTAATGCAATATTGTTTCATTAAAAATCAATGTAGTGTAACATCAAACACAGGGGAACTCTTAACTCAACATCTTGTTGAGGCAACACGTTGGAAGTTTTTGAAAGCAATTAAAAACCCTTAAATATTATTGCCAAATTCACAATGCTGCATCAAAAATCATCCCATGTTATAGGGTTGCTAACTGCTGCCACAACTAAGTTGAGTTAAAAGTTGTCCTGTGTAACATTGAATAAAATCAGCATTGAAAATTGTCTTGGGTAATATGACATGTATTAAGCTAGAAGTTTATTTTCAAAGCTGCCCCCATGAAAACATGCTAATTTAAAGCACTCAATTCAAGTATACTGACACCTTAAGTACAAAACGAAAATATAATTTGAAGTAGTTGTTGTTTATGTAGAAAAAGCAGAAATCTGAATGAAAAGAATACTAATTGTTTTATATCCCTGTAAACATACTTGATAACAAGAAAAAAATGTATGACTGATACCTGCTGGTGTGCTTGAGGATCACATTCCTTATAGTATGTACAATCTCGTCCCTGTTTAAAGTCAGTAATATATTCAACTCAATTTTCAACAATTGTCAGTGGCACACTGCTCCACTAGCATCATTAATAACACTAATTGGTTATTAAAACCACAGTTAACAACCCATCAGATATAGCTAGCCCAAATATCTATGGGCCATTGTTAACCAGATGCATGGACTGTCAATTTGATAAATTGAGAAAAGTCAAATGTACAGCATATTCTATAAGTAATGAAAATAGTACATGCAGTATGGTAATCCAACATCTCCTTGTCAAATTCATTAGACAAAGACACAGAACAGTCAAACTAGTTCTTTTATGATAGAGAATAAAATAATTTAGTCTCCAAAATAATATTTGATCCAACTGGAAAATATATACGGCTTTTCAGTCAAATGTTTTGTTGAATGCAACAATCTGAAATAAAATATTAGAGAAACTTGGTTAACATACAGAACAATATTACAATGTGGAGCACTTACTTTGTCTTGTGCATAAGGAGGTCCTAGGATATCAACAAATGCTGATGGACCTAGACTGGAACAAATGAGGGACCAAAATCAAAAATACTGACTTGCAGCATGAGGTTACATTAACATGATAACATCAAGTGGCTTTCAACAGATCTTGCATTCATCAATCAGTCATCATGCAAGGCAAGAGAAGAAAATAGGCATGCAAGGCGTGGAAGAGTTTATTGTTTGTAAATGAAAAGCCCCTGGAAGTGCCTACAGCACTCAGTGGACTCTTAACACTTATGATTAAGGTTAATCCAACAAGTGTGTTTGGTCACAATGTACAGCAAAAAGAAAACTTAGGATCTGTGATATCAAGCTTAAATTACATTTATCAAGGTCAGTTGGTTATAACAGTAGATGTTGTTGTTTATAAGAACTACATTAAAGCTGTTCCCAACCAGAGGTATTATAGTAGAGTCTATAATAGTAGCTAATAGTAAACAGCAGATTGGTGTTCATTTTGGACAACTTTTCTGACTATTTTATAACAAGAACCAATTTCATTATAACATCGTCATGCAATAGCATGTTGTCAACAATGATATGATCATCTTTTTTTTCAATTTCATATTCCAGGAAACCACTTCAAATCATTACAGTATCAATTCAAAACATATTTAAAGAAGAAGACGTTAGTGAGGGTGAAGAGCATTTCCTAATGACTTGAAAAAACTAGACACATGAAAAACTGCAGAAGATTTATAAGACGCCATGAAATCTTTTCCATGTCTCATTACCCTTCAAAATGCCTCAGAGCCTTTTTGGTAACAAAATGTTACAGAAAAAGTTTTGTTACTTTTTGAGAGAAGAATGTTTACCTCTTTAACCTGCACAGGGCCTCTGTTATAAAAGGAAAGAACTACTGTGTTATCTAAAAGTCTCACCTAATTAATTTACAGTTTAATTTGATGTCATGAAGTCTTCAGGAACATTTGGATCTCTGTATAGTAAGAAGTGGATGGCAGCAAATGGCCATGACAAAATGTAGATAACAAAATGTAGATGATAAAATGGAGATGAAAAACTGCAGATGGAAAATTGTGAATGACAAAAATTTTATGTGGATGATAAAATCCTTCTGAGGTAAATTAACTTGCAATGCTCTTGTAGACTTTTAGTTGTTAATAAACCAGGCCATCTTACAGAATTTAGGCCAGAAAAAGTCCAGTATTTTTCAGTTTCTTCTTTACGCATGGCAAATTAAAAAAAAGAGAAGGGTCAATCGAATAATAAGAGACTTTTAATATAAGACTCTGTTCTTCTTTCACTACTGCATTGAAAGACCGTCAACACTGTCTACTCCTAGGCAAACTTCCCGGTGCAGAAAACAGACATTGTTAAATTAAATGCCACTACAGTAACTGATGGCACCCCACTGTACTGTAGCAGAAAAGTTTGCAAAGCAAGGCTGGTGACCCTAGGACAAATGGATATATAGTGATGATTCCATAGACCTGTGTTTGGTCGATCACACTTACACCAAACAAGTAGCAAGTGTTTTGTATAGAGCATTTTATAGAGCAGTTTGTTCCATGTTTTACTCTGATACAGATTTCATGCAATTAAAACAGCCAAAGGATTACATTCTAGATATGTTCTTTCAGCGAATCCTGTCAAAGTCAGCAAGGACTTTTCACAGACTCAATTCATTCAAAATTATTTTCATTTCATGCTAAAAGCAAGGCCTTGATGGCATGTTTGTGCATACCAAAGACTGTGATTCTTTGGTTGATTTATCAAATACTGAACTCTTTATTAAAACCCATCTAGTAAGTACTGGCTTAACCATAGTAAATGCAGCATTTGCAATATTACAATAAGGCTAATATTAACACAAGAATATCTGTTTCTGTTTTTAGAACAATGAAGATGGCCATTCTAAAATCTGGATGAAATCTTCACACACATGATTCACCTTTACAAACAGCAATTTGATTGGTTGTTTTAGTAGCCCCACTCATAACATAGTCCAGACCCACTGATTAAAGCAAAAAAAACTCAATTAAGAGTAGAAGAGACCATCTTGAAAGCTTGTGTACAACGTCTGCAGTCCTTGAACAGAAAATTCAATGTTTTATAATGTAAATAAGGCATTAGTTAAGGCAAAGAAAGTAACATGGAGATACAGACAAAACATCAGCAGCTAAAATTTAAAAGTTAAAGTAATTATTTTACAATAATCCCAGTTCATATTGATTACCTAATATTGTGAATAGAATGGTGGTTGCCTGTAGTTGGTGTTAGGACACAGCTCTCACTGGTTTCCTCAAATGACTGGGTTGTTTTTCTGCACCTGATCAGCTTCCCTGGTAAAGTCACACTGACAGGTTACTACAAGTACAGCTCTTTGTATCTGGTATTATCACCTCAGTGTTTCACAAGAAACCACATGCTTGTCTTCATACCAACTTTGACTGTTTTGTGTCTTGTTTTATAAATTAAAGGCTGCTTAACCCAGAATAAACAATGGGTTAATTAATACTGTTGCAACTTAACAGTATGCATATACCTTAATCACACAAGAAGTGACTTGGAATCCATTAAAATATACAATTACAGGCACCTTGGTAATGTATTTGTACACTTTTCTTATGTTGCAACATACATGGAGCAAAATTTACAATTTCATCCATACATAGAAAGTGCTACTAACAGCTGTACAATACGTTTGCTAAACAGAATAGTACATTACATTTTTACATTGATCAGCACTCTCAAAGTGTGAAACGTTACTAAACAACAGTACTTACGTCTACGTGTGTGAGTTGGGTGCCTGGAAAACCCGTCTGTTCTCCCATTTAATGAGGACCTGTACAAAACGGGTAAAAAGTTACAATAGTTCTGCTTACTTAAAAACTCAATGGAACAATTATTTACACCAACAATGAGCAGATTTTCAAAATCAAAACAGCAAGATACTTACTCAGATTGTCTTTGATAAGACTCAACTGATATTTTACCATAAACAACTTTACTGAAAATTAAAATGAAAACAAACTTCGATTAAGAACAAGCATTATGAAGTTAAAAAGGCGAGTTAATACCAACAACATCTGTGATACCAGCATAATCTATCTGACCTCCCACCACTGGTATACTATGGAAAGACTGAGGATTCTTCTATTGAATTTATCAGGTATTGAATGCTGCAGCAAGAGCAACATGGACAAAAATGGAAGCTACATTTCAAAGATATTCTTCCATGATTGATTGTGGATTGGATCCACTCAAGCCAGCTTAAGATGGCACCCACTTTTGTCCCAGGTATTTTGTACAAAGGTTTTTTTCTCAAAGTACATGTAGTATGTTGTACCCTTTGTGTCGTATCTACTAAAGTATTGTGCAAAAGTATTGGAACACCTTCTGCCGAAATGAAAGAACAATGGAGTCTAATGACAAAAGGAAAGTCTAGTCTGTTGTCCTTCAATCAAGGGCTGTCCGTTTTATTTTCGGGATCTTGACCAGCATAAAACTTTTTTGATCTGTTTGGTGATTGAATAAAAAATAATGCACTTCTCCCAGCCTAAATCCTGTTTTTTTTACAACTAGAACTGTCAGAAAACATGGGAAATTAATTTCCCCTCATTAGGATTTCATCATTCCAAACTTTCCATTGGCATAATCTGCATAGATGGTGAAATATTGAGCGATTGTAAGGCACACAATAAATTATTAAACCCAGAAAGCATACTCTTCCCAAAACATTTTGCATGTATTGCACGACACATTCATTTGGCTAACATTTCATGATGTTTTACTTACCACAAACCAAACATTCCAGGATGATCATGAAGTGGAATTGAACTTCCCTTTGTTAATATAAATACTCCCAAAGAAAAGAATGGACACTCAAATATTGACACATGAGTAGCAGGTGCTCCTGTATAGCTTCCATTACTCTGCTCTATATGATTTGGAACCGCAAGCTTTATGTCTTCTGCTGTGATTGAATCAAGCTAAAAGAAAAAAAAAACACATATCTCTTGTATTATGTAGACATCTTTTCAGCATCTTCGGGAGGGAAGGAAGAGCTAATTACATACAGAAGGAGCTTTGACTGTTTTGGCATCCCTAAAAAACGTAACAAAAATGTTATCATAATTCTGACTCTTTTTCAGGCAGAAATTTAACAAAAGAGTAATAACATTGTAAATGGTTTGAACCCAGGAGTATCAGTAGTTCGTATAGTGTTATCGTCCGGGTGAAGGTAGTTCTGAAAAGAACTGTTGTTGTGACTGACGTTTCGACAACCTGAGCGGAAGTCATCTTCAGAGTCATCTTGACTCTGAAGAGTCATCTTGACTCTGAAGATGACTTCCGCTCAGGTTGTCGAAACGTCAGTCACCAACAACAGTTCTTTTCAGAACTACCTTCACCCGGACGATCACACTATATGAACAAAAGAGTAATAACTTACTGCTTAACATTTCTTACAGTAAACAACCACATTTAAGAACTTACAGTGTGAGAAGTCAGTGTGAATGAGTTCATATTGAGTGGGTGGTTAAAGAGAAATTAGCCTGAAAAAACACAGGCCCAGGCGGCCTACCAGTACTTAAAACCATTTCCTCATTTTTTTTTCATTTTTAAAACTGTTTGGTGTATGGTTAACCAACAGAAAGTGTCTTTACAGCATTTCAAGCTATAGACCAAGATATGGCAATATTTTCGTGCCATTCTTTGCTTGCAACACATTGTCAAATTTTGCATGTCTGTTTCATCTCATTTTGGGCTGAAGACTAACTTCAGTTTATTGTATTTTTTGTTCAGTAGTACTATGAAGACATGAGGTGAATGTACATATCGTTGAAAGATTCTCAAGTAGCTGTTGTGTGGTGTGTGATGTGATAAATTACTGGGAAATTCAGTAAAACCAGAAATACGTTTTCACAAAATTCTTCCAAAAAAAAGCTGCATTAGCAGAAACTAAATCGGGAAATATCACTTTAAAGAAGCCAAGATTTGGAATTCTGGAGATGAAAATGTAAAAAGATCAAGCCACCATCTTACTTTGTAATGTCCAAAATAGGCAAATAATGATGAGCTAGTTGACTTACACAACTCTACCTCTATGTTTTCTACAATACAATAATTTGGTGTGTACTTTTTAACACATCACACCATTGAAAAGAAAATCACTGGAATGGCTGACAGTCCTTTCAGAAGTGCAAGGATGACATAAAAAGTGCACCACTTAGACTAGAGAGATTTCAAAACTTTAGTTTAGCTTTTCAAAAGAAAACAGAAATAGTTTCTGTTCAAATTTTATATCCATACATTCATGTAACTATGTTATTTGCCAGCCCTGGTCGGTCCATATTGGGAAGAACTATGCCTGAGGCCAAGACTAAGGGAACAGTTTTTCCCAATGGATCATTTCCACTGCGATGATATAAAAAAGTAAATCAAACCATCGAGTGGATACCAATAAAGTCGAAAAGTTGTGATGTTATAGGAAATAAAGAGAGAAGACATTTATCCAAGTTTTAAGTCTTTGGGTTTTTCCAAACTTAGGATATTGGTTGAAATGTTTCGCAGAAATTTACAGAACCCAGTATGGACATGCTATATTGGTGTACCTCCACAGTACACCAATATGGCGGCTGGAAAATAGTGTAACATCTGGAACTTACTTTGGCTATTTGGGAGGGTGATTATCTCTACTGAACAAAGAAGCATTTACATTAGTACTATTCCTAATGCTTTAACTTCTAAAAAGGTCATAAATCATGAGATAAATATATATTTTTTATTAAACGCGATCGTAGCTCTGTGTCAGGGACTGCATGCGTTTCCAAATTTTCAGGACGGCTTTCAACATGACAACATTTAACTTTGACAGTTTGCTGTACCAGATGCCTATGCTTCTGGTGGTACCTTGTTATAGTAAACATGCAGATGTGCATTTCAGAATGCGGAGCTTATGTGAGAAGCCACTGTTCGTTACTATGTTGTGTTGGTCTCTAGACTGCTAAAAGTTTATTGTTTCTGGACTGAAACCAGCCTGATGAAAGAATAAGAAAAGGAAAAATAAAGATAAATGTGTGTCCCTCTTTACCCCCATCTGCCTTTCACTGCTGATGTAATGACTGCAATATCGGTCAGTGGTGTTACAAGTCAAAACAAAAGAATATTTCACTGATTTTATTGTGATTGATGAGTCCAAGCTCCATGACATGCAGCTCCAATGCGACTAAAACTTTTAACTTGGTGACTAAAAATTTGATGACTATGTTCCTCTGATAAAGAAAAGATTAAAGGTGAAAAACAATTTCCTAAGTTTTGTTTCTGCTTTTCTGCAAAAGTCCAAGAGTAACTAGATGCTCAAGGAGCATTCACTAGGGCTTCATATTGAACGTTTTGTTCTTGCATAGGACGACTGCATCCGCAGCATGAGCAGCAGTTAAAACGTAGCTGCCAGAAGATAGTACACTATTTTACCAGTTGGTTTAGCATTAGTGAACCACACTTTAGTGAAGAATGTTTCACCTCTTTTCTGGTGTGTTTAGCGACTACAGCAGGATTAAGATTGAGCATCGGACACCTCACATTGCAAGACAGTGTTTATCAGTTACATCATTGCCTTGTATTCTTATAACATACATACTTCGCATACCGAGATCTGGATGACACTATAACATAATTATGTTCATGGACATTGGTGATATTGACAACTTTTTCCAGCTTTCAGGCTAAAGAATGCGTGGAACGGCCCATTCCGAACTGACGCTCCACATCATTTAGTGTGGTCTATATTTAGTCCGCCATGTTTGATTAACGTTTTATGCCTTCGTATTGTACAATTCCTTACATGCGGTGTGACAGATGCAGTTGTTCCTGGCTAAAGTAACCCTGAAATGTTCCTATTATTTTCTTCTCTTACTGCTTAAGGTAAGATTTTCTTTCGTGTTTTCATGTTTTAAGTCATTCCAGATGGAATATTTCAGTCTGTCACACAACCGCAGCCATAATCTACCAGAAACCGAGTGCTCAACAATGCTAATTAAATAAGGCTCTTATCTGAATTCCTATTCTTATACCATCTGCCAACTGCAATTTTGCACTTGGCGACCATTTTTTCTTTGATAGTCGCTGAAGGGCGACTTGAATTTCTTTTTTATTTCAAGCCCTGACATGATTGACTTCTCTTCAGAGACAAAAGTTTGCACTTGGTCAAAATATCAGAGAATTGGTTACCGTGTAATCAAGGAATGCTCCTGATTTTGAATTCCTTTTTATTCAAACACATTGATTTCACGTTCAATGGATAATTTTAAGACTTTTATAGGGTAAGTTTTATATTGAATGTTATTATTGTGTTATCACCTATTACTAATGCTACATCTATCAATTTAAACTGATGTTTTGAGCTACAACAATCAGAAAATATAAGCTAAAACCAATCCTTTGCTTAGGCAGCTTCACAATGCTTGCCAATAAATTTTATTGCATGGTTTCAGAGATCTGTCTTTAATAGTTTTCAGAAATATACAAGAGGTTCTCCGAATAAGTCAGAATTATGAGAAATTTCACTTTTCACTACTCCACCTGCCAAGCTTTTTGAAAATGGTGTTGATGTTGTCCTGTTTTAAGTGATTACAATTTTAGTAATTGTCCATACTCAGATTTGATTTTACTATTTGTGTTAAGTACAATGATGTATCTGATGGTGGTGTAATTCTTCTCTTTGTGCGCTTAATATATGCTCGGCAGCAAGCATCTGAAAGAAGACTAAGGGCGCATTCTTTTTGAAGTAGTCTGGCTATTCTCATCCCGGTTTAGGGATAACGGAATACACGGAATATCAATTCCCAAAAGAACGCATATTCTAAAAACGGAATTCTGGTGGCGGAGGAGACCTGAAAACTAGTGTATCTGCGCACGCGCGAGCTTGCGTGAGCTGCAAGTTGCAATATGGATGAAGTATTTTCCGTAACTACCAGCTTTTTGGCTGTTTACTTGCTTTTTCAGGCAGCTCCATTTGCTAAAAACCTTTTAAAGGAAGATGAAGAATTATTTGTGCTGTTTACTGCATTGTGTAGTGCAGGACGTCACCGAAAGCTCGCTTGCATACAAGGGTTTGTTGAAGAAACTGTTCGCTTTATTTTGGCCACGCAACTGTAGCTTTTTTGGGGCAACTGGAAA
>OMLO01003724.1_pt1 | contig 12605 bp, 5 predicted proteins | sample 1674811 | NCBI WGS metagenome assembly OMLO01 (sample SAMN06265003, study PRJEB25207) | coral metagenome | isolation source: Coral host | place: Mexico:La Bocana,Puerto Morelos, Mexico | collected 2008-11-13
CCAAGACGTCATCAGCATTGAGTAGGTGGGCTCTGTCCTATAACCTAAGGTCACAGATAGCTGATAATACACACACGGTGTTTGGATTGCACCAATAAGACAAGTTTTCTCACAACGAATCTACCCCTGGAAGGAAAGATCGTGACAAGAAGGATAAATGTTCATTGCTCACCATTCTCAGGCAGTTCAAGGTATTTTCACCACCAGAAAATCCAAAATGTCTTTATAACATTGCCACTAAAGATGTTGTCACTGATGAAATCCAAGTCTCGCTGTTGAATGCCAAACAGCTTGGTCGACAACAAATGAAAGAATTCGTGCAGCAAAGGTTGCCAAGTGCCTCTCAACAGCAGCAAGATAGATCATCAGAAGTGAGATTCTGGGATGCGATGCACAAGAATAACGCTCCAACTATTGGTAACTTGTATCCAGTTTTAAAGAGCAGCAACTGAGAGAAGAACAAAACCACAATTTTAAGAGCCGACCGAAATGTTCAACGCCTTATCATTTCTTATGAAGCGGGGCGCAAAGTTGATCTCCACAGTGTGCTAAAATATGAGTTGTTGCCTGTACCAGTCGCGTTAGCAGAGATGAATGGAAGTCTCAGACCTTGGCAGAAATCTGTCATAGCAGACTTAATTACAAGTGGAATAAATTGCCCAAGTGAAATAGAGCTTCGAGGCAGCTCAGGACTTGCATTAGTTTCTGCAATTGGGAGACCATCTGGTGCTCAAACGTTTGGGGACTTTCAAGCAGCATTTCTTCAAGCTGGATCCCACTATCAGCAAATCCACGTCATATTTGATCGGTATCAAGAAGATTCCATCACATCAAGAACGAGAGAAAGACGCACAAAGTCCACTCGCCCTATCCGAAGTGTTATTGAAGATGGCAGTGTCCCTCTCGCTCACAGTTGGCCAAACGTCCTTGCATTGCCAGATAACAAGTCAGATCTAGCCCGGTTCCTATCGGAACACATCATCGTGAACGCACCCCCAGACAAAGTTGTTGTAGCTGCTGGAGGATTTGTAGATGAAAGGGAAGTAATATCATCAGAAAGAGCAATTGACCTGTCTGCTCTAAGGGTAACCCACGAGGAAGCCGATACACGTCTGATAGTTCACTGCGTAAACAGCAGTCTTGACAGCATAGTTGTATCAGCAAGGGATACGGATGTCTTGTTGCTTCTTATCGCACATGTTCCTCACATTCCTTGTCCTAACCTGTACATGATGTCTGGAACAGCCACAAAGTGAACGTATTTCAACATCAAGGCTATCTGCGAAAATCTCCCAGCTGGTTCTGTATCCGCTCTTCTGCCTTTTCATGCCTTAACGGGTTGCGACACAACGTCCTTCATATGCAACCATTCAAAGAAATCAGCTTGGAAAGTATTCCTAAAGCACCGCGCACTTCTTTCCTCAGTAGGAGAGGGAGAGCTAACCGAAGAAAAGACGAAAGAAGTCGAGGAATTTGTTTGTCTAGTGTACAAATTGGATAGCATTGGATCAGTTAACGACGACCGAACTATTTTGTTCTCGAAGAAGGAAAGCCAGAGGAACTGCCACCGACAAGTGATGCTTTATCCGATACATGTAAAGCATGTTCCCTCTAAGGAAATTGTATGGAAACAAGCTCACTACTTAGAGCCTCATCTCCCAGATCCTGAAACATTAGGGTGAAAGAAGATCGCTGATAACAAACTTCAGCGACTCCTAATGACACAAGAGCCTGCCAGGAAATCATCTCATGCTCATGCTCTACTGGATGTACAAATCTCCGCTGCAGTTGCAAGAGGGCGAAATTGTTTTGTACCAGTGTTTGTGGGTGCAAATCGAACAATGTCAACATACATTCCTGTAAAAACACTGACACCAAATGAACTCAGTGACGTATTTCACTATAGAACATGTCGTGTGTACCCTTATTGACAACAAAGTCATTAAGCTAAGGTTTGAAAAATAAACTTAATTGGGGATGAATTTTACCGATATTTATCGGTAACAGAGGCCATAGTCTTTAAACAACTAGTAAAGCCAGCAGAACGTAGGGTGTGTTTTCATTCAGTACTCAAATTTTGTAAATATTAAGCTAAATGTGACGTCATTAAGGACGTCACATGTTGCTTTGAATGTATTCTGCAATGTAATCGAAATAATTTAACTGGAATTAGGCGGGAGGCAGCTTATATGGTATTCAGAGGTGCAAATATAAATCAGACGGCTTATTATCTAACTTATTTGGCAAAATTAATACCACGATCACGTCATTTTCAATGTCATTTTTGTGACGTCATTTTGAGGCTGAAGATGGCAAAAATAATTTTGGTAACAAACATTTTCGCTTTCAGCACGTAAAATTACTATGAAAAATTCCTGTTACCAACTTTTACTAAGAAATGCCTCATAACTTTCAAATTCTGTGAAAGTCGTCTAGTCTAAAGGACAACCTAAACAATACAAAGTGTGGGGAAAATATCAAATCAAAGTCTGGCTGTCCTACTCTCTGAGCAAAGTGGAAGTAAATAAGACTTATTCATGACAGTTGCCGTGTTTACTTTCATCATATTGCAAGTAAGGTACGCCTTTGAGGAGATAAATAGGATTAAGGCAGCGTCCACACTAGCTTTATTTCCGAGGTTAGGCTTAGGAAATTTAAAACGCCGGCTTTTCGTTTACGTGTAAACAGAAAACATTTTGAAAACGGAGCTTTTCGAAAGCTTGTCATGACGATGATCACGTGATTTTCCTGGACGAGTCTTCCTCAAACACAAATCCAAAGTGAATGGTAATTGTTGTGATTTTCTATTTCTCCGGGGTAGTGTGGGTGTAAAACATTTGATCCGTTTTCAAATTCCTCCGGAGTAGTGTGGAAAGGGCCTAAATGAGCAAATGTCAACTTTCTTACGTAATACTTGGGATATTTTTTACGTAGCCGTGTTATGCTTTTACTTTTGTAAATGCCAAGATGAGAATCATGCCTAAACGGGAACTTTGTGGAACAGATAGATGGCTTTCGATCGCTTTTCTTAGATCAGAAGATTTTTTTCTGGAGCCCACGTCTGTTTCTTCAGACGTGGCTCTGGATACCTGCAATTGCCTTGGTGGACCTTAAGGGTTGTGGCCTTGGGGAGGGGAAGAGAATTCCGACATGTTGCATCTTTGTTTGACACCAGTTCTCACGTCAAGCTAATTAGACGTTCCTTCCTGGTCTTCTCAGTACAGCACACTGGAAAATTCATAGAATGTTTGTGTCATTCTAACCATCTTCTCTGGGATACAATACTTCTTCATGATGATCCATGGCCTTTCACAGTGGTTGAAATAAAAAGCTTTCTCAAGATCTACGAAGTTCAGATACGTGGGTCACTTACCATTCGTTGACCTGTTTAATGATATTCTGCAATAGGAAAACTTGTTCAGTTGTTCCTCTGCCCTCCCCTTTCATAAATATAGTCTGTTCGCATAACCGGGCGTGGGGCGCCATAACAATATTCGCAATTTAAGGTCAAATATGAAATACGCTGAACTTAAATAATGTTCTTTTCTTATCATATTTTATCATTTCTTAACTGGACTTGCTTGTAAGAAGACAACTGAGTCGCAACTTTCGCGTATTTTTTGACAATTAGTACTTAGGGTTCTGAAGAGTAGGTCAGAAGATTGGCAACAAAACAAGAGATATTGATCTGATATCTAGCGGGTTAATAAAAGATGACACGAAATACGAAAATTTACACATCACATCAGGCTGAAAAATATCTTGCGATTACGACAAATTAAATTCTTTCTTTTGCTAAAAGGAGGTCCAACTTTTTAAACAATTAACTATTGGAAGCTAGCTGTGCATGTACCATATTGTAAGTAACTTAAAGTTATCATTCCATAAGTGATTGTATTGTATCGTAGTATTAGTATTGTTCTCAGTAGTATAAGTATCGTTTTGTGGATGATATCGTATTGTAAGTACGTTTGTCAATAGTATAAATATTGCATTTGCAGTCAGCGCATGTGTCGTGTTTGTAAGTAGCACCGCATGAACATTCTTCGTTAGAAGTATAGTTTAAGTAGTGTGTTCCTCGTGTGCATTAATAAAAACAATAAATAAACATACATCGAGTTCCATTACCGAAATGCAAATGCATAAACCATTTACCAAGAATGTCTTACCTGTAAATATAAACATAATAATGGTTAAATCATTTTCCAATTCTCAAATTATACCCTGATTTTTTGCTCCAAAGACAACGACCACGAAAAAGTTGAGGCTGGTTCTTAACTAGCAGTGTGTGAGTTTCTTGGCTGGCCTTTTTTTGTGGAATCAAGGAGAAAGTTCTCGTAATGTTCTTACGCCGAATTAATAGTGCATTTTTTCCAACATACAGCGATTTCTAATGGGCGAGAATAAAGTTAAAAAGATCTCATTCTTCTCTCATTCTTCACATTTGTCGCTCATAGCAATTCCGTTTTTTGATGTAAAATCGTATAGCAGGCGGCCGATTAAAACTAGTGTTGTTTACAATACAAACACTGTTCATTCGTATGCTTCGGGATTTTTTCATTTATTTTAAAACTTGTTAGGAATACTGCTTTACAGTGAAACTACAGATACTTAATTTTTAAGCTTATTTTTTACGTTTACGTATCAGTTCAGGATGCTAATTTATTTGTTTTACGATATTGAATTACGTTATTTCATGAGAAATTTGATTTCTGTATCGTGCATCACATCAAATCAAGCATTAATAAAATGTATGTATGAGAATTTGAATACTTAATTTATATCTTTCTTAGGCTTTACCGAGTATGCTCTGATGAAGACAATGACTGAACAAGAATGCAATAGCCAATTACCATGACTTTTATTCATTTTTTAACAACAAAGCAATACAGTTACACACATTTCAGATTTTATGGTTCGATTTCTATAATGTTTGCAGTGCAACATAAAAACAGCAACACAAATACTGCACGAACATACCTGGCCTGCCCGTGCTGATACATTTTATTTTCTTGATGTAATTCCGATGATAATAATGGAACAAGATTCTTGCGGACAGCTTTGCATTATATAACACATGAACCTGCATTAGTTTGAAACGAGGCGTAGATATTTAAAGCAGTGACCTCTAAGAGGTACCAAGGTCATGTTTTGTGGGTGTGGCTTGAATCTTTTCACCCCATAAAAGTCCCAATTCTAAAACAACAAATTACCTGACACGTTCATAATTTTTAATAATTGGCGATTAAGTCAAAAGCCTCGTTATCCAAATTTTATATGCAGTCTTTTATTGATGAGTTGTGACTTACCGGTGTAAAGAAGACAATATCAAAAATCAGTTGATTGTCAAATATCCCCTGTCGAATTTTTTGGCTCAATACCCTGAAAGGTACCGCGGAAGCTCCGCTGTCGAACTTTTACGATCGTCAGCTCTCGGTCAATCCGGCCCAGGGGCGCCATAGCAATATTCGCACTTTGAGGTCAAAATTGATCTTGAATAATGTTCGTATCTTATCTTATGTTATATTATCTTAATTGGATTTGTAAGACGACATCTGGGTTTAAATTTTGTATTTTTCTGGACAATTCATAGTGATGGTTCCGAAGAGTAAGGCACGGTTGCAGCCTCTAGGTTAGAAGATTGTTAACAAAACAAGAGATATTGGTCTGTCATATCTATCTGGCTCACTAAAAAAAAGAAAATACTAAAATTAACATATGCTATGAGTCTATTTTGCAGTTAAATTTAACTAATTTATACGCGTAACTAAGACTGTCATAACCTTAATACAAATGTAAAAATGGGCTTTCCAAGAATGCCTTGTCTGTAATCATGTTCTAATTTCAACGTTGAAAGATTTCAATAGCTGTTATTGCAGTTATCAGCGGTTTGGTATAGAAGCTAGGCGAAAGGGTCAATAGAAAATTTCGATATATTAAAGTTCGTGCAGCTTAAAACAATAAACCTTGGCACGAGGCTCCGGGCAATAAACCCCACAGACTCTGTAGTTATTCCCCAGAGCCTCGTGCTGAGGTCTACTGTTTTAGGCGATTATTGCCTCGTTTGTATGCTTTATTAAACAAAAGCATATTTGATCGCAGACTCAAATTTAATAATAGCTATTGCCCTGATTTTTCCCAATATGGCCACCACCAAAGCTATAAGTGTGTTTCTTAGTTAGTCTGTGATTGCTTGCTGACTTTATTTGCGGAGTCACGGTGTAAATTCACGTTGTGCTAAAACGTGTCCATGTCATGGCTAACAAAAAAGCTGATATCAAAGAAAAAGGCTATGATTAACGAGCACTTCTTCCCGCAAGCTAATATAACTGACAAACGATAAAGACACTAAATATATGGCGTGGTGTTCCTACAAATTTCATCTGCAGTTTTTGGCTGGCTAGGAACTGAAGCGGCGTCCACCATGAAGCTTTCGCTTGTCATAGCGTTGGTGCTGGGAATCATGAAGTGTCAGGAAGGTTAGTTGACGGTACTGAAATGGTGATTAAGTAGACGACCAAGCACAAATTACATCGGCCTCCCACGGATGTTGTTACTCAATTAATAATACACCAATTCAGGCAGACAACGATTTGTAATTTGCGATAATACAGTTAAAAAGTAACACCCTATTCTTCAGATTGACCGCTGGTGTCAATTGGTTTGATAGCAATTAAAAAACGCCAGGCGGCGTATCAAAACTGGTGTTGTTTGTATAAAGACTAGTTCGTTCGCTTAAAAAAAATCTCCTTTGGAGTGCGCTCTATAATCTTAAGACTTATAACCTTAAAGTGGGAGCCTTTCTGCACCCAGAACTCGTCTAAGTTTCAAAAAAAGAGTTTAAGAGCCCTCGTGTGTGTGTGCATATTGTAGATACTGACTTTTTATATCTTTTCGGTTTTGAATTAAGATGGTTCATAATGAAATATTTTCTTTGATATTCTCTGATATTGTTATCATTTGAAAATTACTTTTGGTGAAAATAGCGCTAATAAATGTAATTATTAGTACATCAGTACTATAAATCACAAAATCTCGACGTGTGAAAACATTAGTCGAAGGTTATTTAATTGTAAAGGCAGAAAACCATCTTTCATTCTCGCTGTGAGTACCTTCACTTTCCTACCAAAAGAGGTGATATTAGCCCTTAAGTCCAAGGACATAGCTAGGTTTTTTTGTAATGGGCGGGGAGGTGGGCAAAGGAGGCGCAAGCCCGTAGGGTGGTCTGTGGGGACATGCTGCCCCAGAAAATTTTTTAAATCTGCAGACTTGGAAATGGTATTTTCAGCATTCTTAAAAAGACTCTCGTAAAAAATCAATCTCGATCAAGTGCAAAATGACAGGTATGATTAGAAATTACAACAACATTTCCGAAGTTTTAATCTTGTAATATTCTAGAGCCAATAAACCAGCCCAGACTCGAGAACGCAACTCTATTTTTAATTCAAGCGAATCACACGTGTTTCATCCGACCGAACTACTGGAAAACTACTGGAGGAGCGGTTACACAGCTCACAACATTCTACAAATCTGATACACATATCTCGGCTTTAGTACACCATGTGTATCGTTAACTAACCGGATTAGTATGTTTAGTGTGCTAAAGATCTCTTTAGTTGTATTTTCGTTCGAAAATTGTATCAATCTATCATAAACTCTCAAGTTCAGATTAATTGTTCCGAATAAAATAAAAGTGCTTTCTATCCTATTTGCAAAGGTAAACTAATCATAGTAAACTAGCTACACCGAACACAGAAAATTAAAAGGTTAAAAAAATCCCATTTGCATTTTGGGGGGCAACTGCACCCCTTACCCCTGCGCTAGCTTCGGTCCACTATACAAAGCCTTTTATCATTCTATCGTTTTTCTTTTTGTCTTAGTGCTTGGTTGTGGTGGTGGTGGTGGTGACTCAGGGCAAGGCGGTGGTGGTGGTGCTGGGGGAGGCGGAGGTGGCGGTGGCGGTGGTGACAGAGGCGATAGTGATTCTGGTGGTGGTGGAGGCGGTGGCGGAGGGGGTGGTGATGGTGGAGATGGTGGAGATGGTGGTGGTGGAGGCGGTGGAGGTGGCGGTGGCGATGGTGGTGATGCTGATGAAGGTGGTGGTGGTGGTGGAGGCGGTTGCGGTGCTGATGGTGCTGACGCTGGCGAACCTCCTGCTCCTAGAGGTGGTGGTGGCGGCGGAGGCGGTGGCGGCGGTCGTCGCGGTATTCCTGGCGCCCCCGGTCGTCCGGGTTGTGGTGGTGGCGGCGGCGGCGGCGGCGGTGGAGCTGGCGGTGGTGATGGTGGCGATGGAGGCCGTTAGCCTTGGTAAGTTACCTCCTTGTAATTTCTCAGTTTTAAGGTGTAAGAATACCTTGAAAGTAAATGAAACGATTGAAAAGAAAAAAATTAACATGACGTAAAATAGTTTTAGCGGAAAATAAGAATACTTAAGTTACTTCAATACGCTAATGATGTCATCGCCTCTCGTTGTACATTCTCTTTTTCTATCTTTTGCTATATGAAATTCTAACAATATGTCGATCTGGTAGATCAAAAATTTCGAAGTTAGCATAACACATGAGTTTTTATCACCACTTTTCTTTTGTTTTTTTCAGTCTACGCAAGCTGACGGAAATGGCAAGAGAGCATGCATAAATCGAGGCTTTAATGCTTTCCTTTAAACAAGCAAGCAATGCTGTTAAAATATTTGCCTCTATTTTTCAATTTGTCAATCGATTAGTGATAGACGTAAAAAAAAAAAGAAATGTAAAAACAAATGAATGTAAAAAACACAACGCAATAAATAAAACACGAACATGACCGGTCCGAATGCTTTTGTTCCAATTAAAGTTAAATTCACTTTTCATTGACGGTGAAGTACTCCAAATATACTCACTGTTTGTCTGGCGGTTATTTAGCGCATAAGCAAGTCATAGAAATTAAAAAGTGTTTTGCTCTAAAGACGACAACCAACAAAGGTATAACGCTGTTTTTTAAGCTAGTCTGTGATTACTTGATGATCGCATGAGTTTATTTGCGGAACCACGGAGTAAAGTTCTCGTTGCACCAAAACATGTAGCACCTCGCAAAAAACAAGCTGATATTAAAGAAAAAAGCCATAATTAAAGAGCACTTTTACCCGCCCGCTAAAATACCTGACAAACGATATACACACTGAATATCCAGTGTGGTGTTCACAAATTTAATCTGCGGTTCTTGCTAGGGAACTCAAGTTCTGGAAATCAGGAAGTGTTAGGAAGGTTAGTTGACAGTACTGAAAGGGCGATTTATCGGACGACCTGGAGAATTACATCAGCCTTCCGCAAATGTTGTTAGCCAATTATAATAGTTCACCTTTTCAAGAAGACAACGCTTTTTAATTTGCGAAACTGATTTAAAAAAATGAGGCCCTTTTCTTCAGATTGCCGTTCATGGCATTTGTTTTAAATTGATAAAAATGAAAAAGACTAGTTCGTTAATTCCTCTGGAATGCGCTTTCTTCGCCTCAATGTTGGACATCCTCTTACAATTGCGTTTTCATGGTAGATACTAGAGTTATTTTTTTAGTTACTTTTTTATAATAAATTTGTCCTTGACGCTGCCCCATTTGAAAATGCGGTCGAACCTCCGGTTGCGACCACCTCTCGTAAGAGACCATCTTTCGTCGGCGACCAGTTTTCCATAATACCGAAAGTTTGCATCAAATCAAAACACTATATTTGAAATCTGTTGTAAGCGTCCACCGCAGCCAATTTTAGAGCTAAAAGTTTGAATTTTCTTTTGTTTTTAACCTCCCATAAGCGAACCCACTTGAGAGATATTAGAGTTTATGGGAGTTTCGAATTAATCTTTAAGAGATGCTATTAGAGAAATCAATATTCTTTACATGGCAAGAGATCCTGAATCGAGGCTTCACTGCTTTTTTTTAAGCAAACAGTGCTGTTGCGAATTGCCGCTAGTATTCAATAAGTTAATTGAGAAGTGACAGACGTAAAAACAAGTAATATATATATATAAAAAAAACATTGCAATAAATGTAACACGAACATGACCGGTCCGAGATGTTTCTATTCCAAACGCAACTACACTTCCAATTGACCTTTAAGTACTCCAAATGTATTCATTGTCTGAGGCCACTATTTGGGGCAAAAGCGATTCATAGAAAATTAAAAAGAGAAAAAGAGCTCATCATATCGTGCCGATAGTTTCTTCGCGTCCCGATTATACACGCACTCCCCCTGGATCTCCGAGGACGTGGGGAGCGGAAATCAAGAAAGCAGATTTTGTTGCTGAACAAAATTAGTGAAATGCGAGGACGTGAGCTCGATATTCGTTACAGCGGATTGTTATTTCGTTTCTGATGATCTTTCCTCATATTGGCACAGGTTAGGCGATATCTTTCCATTATAACCCATCAAATATTTTCGCTAGCCTATTAAATATGCTTCTCTTAAAGTAAAATAAAATGAAAAACATGAGTTTATTCATGGATTTTAAAGTATATTCACTCACAAGGAATATTCAATCGTTTTACGATAATTAGATTATTCACAACCTGTTTAACTGTGTACATGTATAAATAGTCACAGAGTTGCATTTACTTGAGTTGAACATGGGAAATAGGAACGCAAAATGCCAGCAGGTCCTTATTTTCCAACCTTCTAGTATAGAACATAGCCATGTAAAAGTAAAACTGGGAAGGCAGAACGGAGGGTGCGCAGACAAAAACAACAACATTGATCGCAAGAAACATTTCCGCTGTCACTGTTGACATAGCAGCATTTACAAGTTTTAGATTTTTATTCTATTCTTACTCCTTATTGTCCTCTTCGTGGAATGGATACTATGGTAGATGGCGAAAAAATGGGGTCACCCAACCTCCCTTTTCGTATCATTGCTAACGTGCGATATCGTCCTCCTTCTCTTATATTCTCCCTTTTCCCTTTTCCCTTTCCATTGCCAAGAAGGATTCGCTGACATGACTTTCCCACGGGGGCGCTCCAACATATATATATTGGCTAACTCACTTTGAGCGCGAGATCGATCGATGTGTTGGACGAATTCTTGAATGATTAAAAGCTTCTGATGATTTGTCATCAGAAAGCAAACTCTGTGCTTTAGTAAATATTTTTTTCTTTAAGGATCGGGAAGGCAAAGGCTGTGTTTCAGTTAACATTTTTATATCCGATAAAAAAAGAATGAAGAAGTAAAAACAAAACAAACAAAAAATGTCGTGCCTCATAGGATTCGATCTACTTCACGGCGCCACCTTGGCTGATTTCAACTTATCGTTCAACTGAACAACTCAATGTAAGACTAGTTTCGGACACGAGGTATGAGTGTACTCGCATTACTTAATGAATAAAAAAACTCCATTCTCATCCTTTCATAAATCATATCCGAGTTCAGTGGCTCACAGCCACTTTGATTGTGAGCCGATAGCGCCTTGTAAACTCTAAGTAACGCCGTGTGCTATGTTAGGAGTCTGCACGAGTCAAGTGATCAACGACTGCGAGACAGACTAAATTTTAACTGGAGCAATATTTATAAGTCGTCAAATTTTAACTTGTCCTTAGTATCTGAGCAACGTACGTAACTACTCTACTCGAAGTGCCTCCTTACAACTCTTGAACCCACGTTCTTTCAGAATAAATATAAGAAATTTTGCCCAACTGTAATTGGATGCTATTATTGGAACATGTTAACCAGAAAACTCTTCAAAAGTGCACTTTACCAATATTATTCTGCTCAATACTAACTAATGCAGTATTTACGATTATTTTTTATTTTCTGTACATTAACTCTTCCTATCTTTTTCTTTTACTATGTTTCTTAATTTTATCCAAAAATGAATATACTTCGTTCAATTGAGTTTAATATATCCTGCCTTTTCCATTTCCCTGCATAGAATCTGTTTGCTGAAAGGTTTGTATCATATTGAAATGGAAAAAAATAAATGTAAATAAATTTATAAATTATTATTTCTGAAAACATAATTTCTAGAGGAATTTTGAATCAATAAATGTGGGTTGTTGACCGGCGTGAGGCCAAGTTGGCTGGGTATTGGCCAGGATTAGGTCTGATATTGGTGACGTGAGGTGACGAAGAAAGCAAAGCTGGCAGAATTTCACTTAACCTTCCAAAATCTGTGGTAATCTAAATTCTCCTAACAACATCAATACATTGTCAAGCTTACAAGTAATCATAACTGCGAAACCCCTTGATTAATCACTCAATTCTCGGAAATTATGTTACACGGAAATATATGGCTACCAGAAGGGAGAATTGATAATTGATATGGGGCTGTTTAATAGGCTCCAAACCGAAACAAAGAAACTGCTGGCTGTCGGGGTTTTGTCTTAGTACTGTTTATCCTCTCGAGCCTTTTACTCACTGGAGCTTTGCTTTACACATAGCAAGTAAAACAAAATCGTACCTAAAAGCATAACTGGCACTGCGCTAGAGTTTCTGTATTATTTTGTGCGTAAAATGTGAAAGGATATTACGCAGAAATGAATAAAGGGGAAATTAAAAGTAATGAATGCAAACCTCCAAGTGAGTCTAGAAGAAATACTACAAGATAAATATTTGCATCATTAAATGGGAACTCGGAAAAAACCGAG
>OMLO01003725.1_pt1 | contig 12604 bp, 7 predicted proteins | sample 1674811 | NCBI WGS metagenome assembly OMLO01 (sample SAMN06265003, study PRJEB25207) | coral metagenome | isolation source: Coral host | place: Mexico:La Bocana,Puerto Morelos, Mexico | collected 2008-11-13
CGAAAACTAAGACCCCCGAAAACTAAGGCCTAAGACCTAAGACCCATCTTAGTTTTCGTAATACCCGATCCGTCTCCAGTATAAATTGGGCCAGTATTGAGTTGCTTAAACAATCGAACTTTGATCTGTATTTCTTCAAAGATAGAAAATTACTTGTCATCTAAAGCAGACTTCGTTAGGCATGCTCATCAAGGTGCCTATTGATTGATCAATATTTGTGTTAGCGGGTATTTTGGTGTGAATGACGGGTTGTGTTCCCTGATGTAAAGGAGCTTAAGCAAACCACGAAAAACGCCACCAAACAAAAGGTTTACTGAGCAGAACAGTGGCTGTACGTGTGCGTTTTAATTCTTTGTACATTTCTTAGCCGTCCTTTGCAAAACAACAACTTGAACAACACTTAGTGTCGCGCTCTTATTAACTGAAACTAATTATTAAAATTGAATTATATGAATCACCAAGGAATTTGTCCCGGGAGGGGTACTCCCATATATGGGCTATATAGGTATGTGCCGCGGGATAGGGTATGGTTTTTGAGGTTCCCGATCCTTAAATAGGGTATCATTTTTCCCCGTTTGGCATTGGTTCCCCGGTGTTATCCCCCTTAGATAGGGTAGCTAAATTGTATCAGCCAAAACGTGCAGGGCGTAAAGCGGAGTTAAACAAAAAAGAATCGATCAGTTAAAACCAAACTACCATCAAAGTATTGCCAAGGAGATTTTAAAAAGATTTGTGTTTCGCGTACGCGCTTTGCCCCCTCGAAGCGGGGGGAAGCGGGTTGAGTTGACCCGTTCACGTCATTTGTTGTTTTTGTTTTTCCCTTGAATAGGGTGTCTTTTTCCGGGCTTGGGCCTTAAAAAGGGTATCAATTTTCGCCTCCTTTATCCTTAAATAGGGTCAGGGTTTAAGAACCTTCGCGGCACACCCCTATCCGAAATTATGGGAGTACCCCCCCCCCCCCGGGGTTAGGGACGAGTTATTCTATGGCAAAAAATTATTTGCGCACAAACAATATCAGAACTGCATATAATCTGACATAAAAGATAGCACCTCAATATTTTTTCCCACTTTGTGTATGTCTATGAAGTTTTGTTTCTTCTTTTGGTAAACCTGACGGACTAACGGGACTGGACAGTTGATTCCTCGTTTCGTCGATTGCTTGTCTAGTTCACCAACCCGAATTATCAACGAACCATTTCTTAATTTCATTTATGTTTTTAGCGATAGGGAGAGGTAGAAAAGGCTTGTAAAAGAGAACTTGAGATACCAAACATGTGTTGACACAAACTCTCCTCGTACATTCTCAAATATTCTACAATCAGCCAAAAGAGAAATTGATTTTTGGTCAGGACAGCTCCTTGCATCATGCTTTCTCTTTTCATGACTTCATGATTTGTTATAAAAAAAAGTAGCAAGAATTTACGACTCAATCACTGCTAGAGCATCAAACGAAGTCGTACAAGTATTGCACGATATCAAACTGCAACTGTTTGGCAATCTCTGAAATAGAAAGAAAGTTCACGAGGCATTTGTATTTGGGACAGTCTATCTGATCATCGGGTGTGATCTGAGTCAGCAGGTTCAGAGAGACAAGCGAGGAAATCTGGCAAAGAATGCTGGCTGATGGAGCCACGTTTTCTTCCACAATGCTGTAGAATATGGCCATCAACCTGTCCAGCTGAAAGTTCTTTGGACCTGTTACATACACAAAATAAAACACAGTCAACTTCTTGAAAACAGGGTCAAGTGTCCCATACCCCCGAATTTCTTTCCCTTTTCTGTAGCATGTAAAGGCTAAAGATTTTTCTCTCCTCGCGCTCAATTTTATAACAGTGATGAGCTAATAACAGATATACTTCCGTTCTAGCCCTTTCCGAGGAGCTCAGCGTTGCGTGATAGAGGGAGGGTCCAGAACTCGACTGGGTCTAGGACTTGCCCTTGTTCTGTCACGCAACGTTACGTTCTCGTGACAGGTCTGCACTAAGGTCTCAAGGAGTTAGTTTTGCGACGATAACGGTGAATGCCTCATTTGATTTTTATTCTGACCTGTCAGCTGTGTGTTGGATTTCTTAGCTTTGGCCGCTGCCTTTGCTCTGCTACTTAAACCTCTTCGTCCCTGTTTGGTGAAGAACCTCCTATCTGTGTGGGCAGGATTGTAAGACGCCAGGTAAGACGCTATCAAAAGGTACTTGGCATAGTATGGCAACTCGATGTGTGAGCGAACAGAAGTACCTACAGAAATAGAACAAGTTTTCAAAGATTGCCAAATTATTCTTTACCATCATAGGCCTGCAATGCATGCAGACAGCTATTTACGTAGTGATACAGAATAATTATATGGTTAGTAACCGGAATAAGCTCTGGCACTGATGGGCCAGTTTGCTCGTATGCAGAGTTTTAGTAAAAAAAACAGCAAGACGGATTCTTTTTAGCAGGAAGCAAATGATGGGAGTCTAGTCCATCAAAGCTTTTCACTGGAAGTTCTTCTAATCTCCCCTTTCGGCTAAGCTGGGAAAAATAGAGGTTATTATGAAGAGAATAATTTGTTATTAATGGCTAATCTGTTAGTTTGTATTTCAGGCACATTATGCTGGACAAGCACAACTTTGTGTTTGGGTATCCACACTGATCTGGTTGTCATCGTAGCTCATTGTGGTGTCACAAAATGACAGCCCTGCTCTTTCTCCATAAGACCTTTTTTCTCTCTCTTTGAGCCTCTTTTTTCTCTCTCTTTGAGCCTCTCCTGTTGACACTCTTGGTCCAATTCACATGCAGCATTGCCACCAACATTATTTTTCGAAATTCCCTCATCTTTTGCTGATAAAAATAATTTTCTCTGACAAACAATTTGCACATGTCAGCTACCATTTTCAACTATCCATATTCCACGGTTCCTCAGTAGGGTTGTGCTCTAGAAGGTCTTACATGCCACAGGCAGCTAACTTTTGCCTTTGGGCGACTAGAAAAAAACACTTAGTTTTTTCATATAAGCAGAAGAGCTGGGTACCCAGGATTTCACAGTTAAGAACCTTTAGGCTCCTTGTAATTTTTCTCAGACAACAGCCCTAACCAGTGATAGTGCCTCTTGGGACTTCAAGGGTATGAAATCACACATGTTAAATTATCTCAGTCAATTTTCCTTTCTCCCACTGTTCTTTCAAAAACATTTCAACTTACGCCAGTTTTCCCCGACTCAAAAAACAAAATCTCTGACTTTTCCCTGACACCCTGAGTAACTGCCATAGTGAAGTGTCTTATCTAAGAACACAACAGAATGTCCCTGGCCAGGACTCAAACCCGCACCACTTAATCAAGTATGAATTGATTGTGCTAAACATGAAGCCACCCGGCCTCCCTCACTGACATGTTGTACTTAACCAAGAAAACTTTCACTAAATGGATGAAAGTTCATTTCTTACCTTGCCCTGGAAGGTTCTCGCTGACAATTTGTGAATCTTGCCCAATAATGTTCTCCCACTGATTACTGGACACCTCCCTGAGGTAAACTGTATGGAGGGCCTTCTTCAGGTGAGGCTCGATGTTCCGCCAGAGTTTGCGACTGTCTGTTAACTGTGCCTCACCAGATGTGACTGGCTCACAGTATTTTGGAAAATGAAGAAGAGCCTACATTGTAAAACAGCAAAAATGTACATTAAAATAATTATTCATGATGTGAATGGCACATGACTTGTCATGTACACCCTGGGCAGGTTTAGAGATGAAAAAGGCTATTTTGCACTGTACTTCTTCTACATATATTGCAGTAATTTGTGTTTTCAACATGTACTTAGGGCATTTTGAATCGCACTTTTGTCCCACTGTGTGATTCCAGAAAATATCAATTTTTGGTTAGTTCCTTAATAGACAGAAGTAAACACCAGTCGATTGTGTTTTGTGCATAGTCAAGGTCATACTGGTAATAAGTGAACATGAGCATAAAAAAGAACTTTGGTGGGCTTCATATCCATCCCCTCTATTATTAGCTATGCATTACTGGACTGTATTAGTTATGTGTATCAAAATGGCTAACATTTTTTCTGCCTAGTTTGGCAAGAATGCTAAAAATGCTGCATGTTTTTCAGAGTCTAAACACCTGCATCTCCTGTAAACTAGCACCTTAATGGTTAGTGTACATTTGCCATATCTATAGGCAAAAATGAGAGATTCTGTTGCTGGCAATAACTCTTATGATTAGATAGACTCATAGATGACGAGGTTGGTTTGTAACAAATCAGGGCTGTCAATAAGAGCCTAACCCTGACATCTTCTAAGGCTGAATGTTGATGGGCCTTTCATGTTAAGGGTGATAAACAAGAAACATACATGTACATGTATTTGCTATGGGTGTAACTAATTAATTCTTTATTGAAGTAAAAAAGTAAGTTAAGTCTTCATTTAATGAGCGTACCACTAAAATGTGAAGATCAAAAGCTGTAGGTGATTTAGAACTTAATGACAGCCCTAGCAATGTCTACCGTACTACTGGAATCATTGTTAAGGTCATTCCATCACAGGTTTCCTTTCAGCAATCCTAAACAATTACCTAACAGTATACACTTAAATTACCACTCACCAGATGCCGTAGCTCATTCAAATCCTTGCACACCGAATAAAATACACTCATGAGAAGTTGGCAGTAGGCCTTGAAAAATTCTACTGGATATGATGCTGGGCAGTCTATTGCCATGATTTGCAGCAGTTCAGTCTTTGAATAATCCGGGAAATGGATAATAATGGGCTCGTAAAATCCTGTTCCGACTTGGAACTTCTCCCATACAATCTGACTAAGCAAAATCACACAAATATTGAGCTGTGTAAGCTCCTGAAGTCTTAAAAATGCAGGAAGAGCATTTGCCTCAATGCCTCTTAGTCTCTCTGCTTTGTCCAGAACAATGTAAAATGTTTCATTTGTGAGTTCCCTTGATAAAAGGTTATGTTTCAGATGTCGCAGGAAGTCTGTCATGTTGTCACATTTAGGGGAGGCAGTTAAATCATCTTCTTTGTCTGAATCTTGCAGCTGGTATAAAACATGTTCAAAAATCAACCTTGCTGTAAAACTTTCCACACAATTCACCAATACATGTGGAAGCTGTATGGTTGAATATAGGAAAGAAAAAGAGCAACAAGAAAATCAGTCAGTCTAAACTCTCCCTTTTCAATAACATAAGAATATGGAATCTGCATTGAAAGTTTCCAGCATACCATAGGTGGTAGACTTCTTAAAGTTAACACCCCCCAAAGTGACTAATAAATCCCAAAACAAGCCAACCCCCAAATGTAGCAAACCCTCCTAAAAAAACAATCTGCATCAGTCATTAAAAAGCTGTACATGTAAGTGCTTCAAATCATTTCCAACACACCGTCCCTGATAAACATTGCCTCTCCCTATTATCTCCTCTCTAAACTAGAACACCATGGTGGAAATTTCTCCATAATCTATCAGTTCTAGCCTACCCCACCACCAGCCAAAGTTTTATTTTAACTCATGATTGATGCTGAAGCTATTATTATTCACAAAGAAATAGCTGTTTTGTTTTGTTTTTTTTTTCCAGCTACTTACTTGTTTGCACAGGTCAGCAGGGAGGGCAATGAGAGTGGGCCTCAGTTACATGTAGAGTCAGTCTTTTAAGTTTTGTACCATTGGCAATTACAAAATTTATAACTAAACTAGACAAGATGTGGCAGTATTTAAAAATTGTTGTTTTTGATAATGTTCCATCTTAGGACTGACTATAGCTGTATTATAGCAGATACCCTATCCTGGGACAGGATAAAAAAATGTCAAATGTGTGGTAAATTCATTTCCACCTCACCACCCTCACCCACACCACCCTTTGGGAGTGCAGGTATTGACCGAGCATTTTATATTTCAAGTGATCATGATATTCAAGAGTTCTATGGTTATTTTAAAATATACAAACTAAAAAGCTTTAAGGAGTGCACAACTCTCAAGAAAAATTCTAACTTCATAAATTGAGTATTAGGAACTCTCACCTCTAAATCTTTCAGCAAAGTTTGCACGAGGAAAGATTTTCCGGTGGCGGTGTGTCCACAAACAAATATCGCTGGGCAGGAATATGACTTCCTGTCTCCCATAAGAGATAGCAGTGTATCTATTTCAATCTTTCGGCGAATAACTTTCTTGTAAAGATTCTGCATACTGTCTTCACTGTATCCAAAGAACCCACCATTCGCCGCCATGTTTATTTTGAACGAAAAGAACTGGGGAGAGTAGCCAAACGCTTAACTCTCTAGGGGTAGGTGCAAGTATCATACTGTCCTGACCGAAGATTTTATTTTGTTGTTGCTTTTTTTATTTCTATTTCTATCGAAAACAAGGTGAAGGCCTCATCTATTCAGTGAAATGATATTTCTCTCAAGGTTCTTGAAGTAAAATGAGTTTGTAAGTGGCTTCTTTGTTAGAAGCTTTCTTTCCACCCCACCCCCCGTTGAGTTGAGGTATCAGAAAATTAAAATGGCTTCCTTGCTGTTTACAGCGCTGTATTTTCTCTTGATATCTTTGTTCCTGGCTGCCTTTACTCTCGCTTTTTGCTTTTTAGTTTATCTGCATCATAAGCATAAGACACTCGACCACATTCCTGGCCCTAAACGGGACGGATTTTTCTGGGGAAATGTGAAGTTATTGCAACGCTTGAAAGAAGAGAACAACATGAATGGCTTTCAAGTCTTACGACATCTGGTCCAAGAGCATGGTCCTGTTATGATTATCTGGATTTTTCATATCCCACTCGTCTTCGTTTCAGATGCTGATATAGTCAAGAAAGTGCTCATAACGTCGAATTTTCCCAAAGACACCTGGTCGTACGATCGACTTGGCTATCTCTTCGGAGAGAGGTTTATGGGGAAAGGGCTTGTCACAGAGACGGACCATGAGAAATGGAAAAGCAAGCGCCTTGCAGTGAACCCTGCATTCCACAGGAAATATTTAAAGGAACTTCTGACGCAGTTTAACTCAAGCTGTGACACGTTTTTGGCGAGGCTGACGGACTTAGCGGATGGAAAGACCGAAGTAAAAATGGCGGATGAGTTTAACAGAATTACTTTGGATATAATTGGAAAGGTAAAACGAAATTACATTTGATAATGTTTATCAATTACTCTTGTGATCTCAAAGAATGACACTGATGGGGACATTCGTGGTTTTCTATTCACTCCTTCCCTGCCCCTCCCCCTAGGGGAGGGAAACGGATTAAAAATGGGAAGCACACACATGATGTACTCCTCCCTGGATGAGATGCTACTGGTAGTCCATTGCAGGGTTGCTCCCCCCCCCCCCCCCCCCCCCCCCAGCATTAAATTTGCCATTACCCATTTATACACCTGGGTAAAGAGAGGAACTGTGAAAGCAAGGTGTCTTGTCCAAGAACAACACAATTCCCTGTCCAGCTCAATACTGTGGTGAGAGATGCCTGGACCACTTGATACAATTGCAGTAACTACTTTTTTTTATATATGAGACAACCTTATCAGTGACTTACTTAAAGGTAGCCTTATCATATTGAGCAGTGGAGACAGTTTAGTAAAATTGGTCAATTTCTTTTCCAGGTGGCCTTTGGAATTGATTTAAATGCAGTTGGTGACCCTGATTCTCCTTTCCCCACTGCCATAAGGGAATGTCTAGCTGCCCCAATTTGGTGTTTGTCTCATCCACTTCACACAATTGACTTTACAAGTTATGGATATCAAAATTCAGTTGTGTCTGCAGTTCACTTCTTACGAGATACAGGAAAGAAAATCATTGATGAAAGAAGGAAAGCTATAAGAAATGAGGAAGAAGTGCCTTCAGATATTCTTAGTTATATCCTTAAGTCCGTAAATGAAGACTCTGATCTGGACTATGAAGAACTGCTTGATCACTTTGTCACTTTCTTTATTGCTGGTAGGTATTTATTGATATTTAACTTTATCTTTCATTAGTAGCCACTCAGCTAATGGCAATCAGTGAATCTGATTGACTAGTTCTGTCATCATTTTCTATTCTCTGATAGACAATGTTCATACATGTTTGTGCACTGCTCTTAGGTAGGCCTAATAAATTAAAATACATTATTTTACTTCAAACAATGGCAGTTATAGTATATCAGTGTTAAAAAAATGTATTCTCTGTTTTACTTTTACAGGTCAGGAGACTACTTCCTCAACACTTTCGTTCATGTTAGCAGAGGCCGGGAAACATCCCGAGGTTGAGAACAGGTGATTCTCCAATTATCAGTCCTTTAAGTTAAGGGAATTAAAATTCAAAACAAGGAGAATGAATAGAGATTTTCATTGACATGTTCTTATTTTCAAATCTACTGATTAGGTTAGTCCAAGAGGCTGAAGACATCCTTGGTTCTCACCAGTTTGTGTCACATGAAGACCTTGGCAAACTAAACTACACAGGTCTTGTGATGAAAGAAACGCTTAGATTGCATCCCAGTGTTCCTGCATTCACTCGAGTCATGAAGAAGGATGATGAGTTGGGAGGACACCAAATCCCTGCCGGTACACTGATAAATGTTGGTGTGTATGCCTTGCATCACAACCCCAAGCACTGGAATGATCCTGAGAACTTTGATCCTGAACGATTTTTGTCTCAAAAAGATGACAGTGACACTGGCTCTTCAACACACTATGCTTATATTCCTTTCTCTCTGGGTCCTCGTCATTGTATTGGTCAGATGTTTGCAGAGTTTGAAGTTAAAGTTCTTATGTCACGCTTTTTTAAGTCATTCAAATTTCAGCTGGTGCCTGGTCAGGATTATGGATATGAAGATCCCAAGGCCACTCTAGCACCAATAGACAGAATACGCTGCACCTTGACTTTGCGATGATAAATTATGTAAAAATGTAGACTCACCTGATAAATACATGTAAATATTTACTTCCCTGTATAATTTGTGTAGGTACAAAAACAATGAACCACTAAATTTTTGATGAGGTTTTAGCAGTTACCAAAAATAACCTGCACAAAATAGTGATAAACGAAAGAATAGTGCACAGAAAACCATACAAAAGACACAAATGAACAAATGAAAATGAAAAATGCTTGCATGTTCTGAACCAAAAGAACATTCAAGATTGCCTGGAAACCCCCCCTGAAAATATAATGTCCATCACTTAAGAGCTACATGCACCTTCAAGCAAGTAATAAAGATTTTACCAAAAGGAAACATTTTGAAAATTCTAACTACATGTTCGTATAGAAAATACAAGCAAAGCTCTCTGTCAGTTAGGTTTATTGTAAAGTTCATTGACAAGGTACTGTATGACAAAAATATGTGATTCTATGATAAAATCAAGCAAGTCAACAATCAGTGCTGTCAGTAAGGGCCGTAGCCAGCCAAAACAGCCGGCTACTGGCCAAACTTTAGCTGTCTACTTTTGTTTCACTTTATCCTAAATTTTGACATGAAACTTAAAATAATGCAAAGATACTGCAAAAATATTGTAAGACATCCATTTCAAATGTCTGACTGGAAAATGCTGAAAATAGCATTTCCAAGCATCTAAATTTCAAATTTTCCTCAGGGGGGATGCCCCCAGACCCCCCTACCAGGCTGGCGCTCGCAACATACCCGTCCACATACTTTCAAACTCTGGAAGTCTACTTCAAAACTTATTGACAGCACTGAACAATAATTATTATTATAGACCAAGGTTGAGGTTAGACCTAAAATTTATGGTCTCTTTGAGGCCAAGTGAACCATCCTTAAAGGTAATTTTGTACATGACCAAAATCAGTCAAAACACCAAGCTCTGAGCCTAAGCTCCTTTCTCAGTTGAATTATCTACTAGGTACATGTAATAACCACTTTGAAAGTACTTTAGCAGGCAAAATGAGTAATCCTTTGGAGAGTCATGTCTTCTGAACTTTGAGGTACTCTCATTTGTCACAGCCAGCAGTTCAATGTTTTCTTGTAACTTTCTAATGTTCAAATTCTTGCCACACTTTGTGACAAATCATAAAATATTATAAAATACAAGGCTTGGCCTTGTTAGGTATATGTAACCAATGGAAATACTTGGTATATACTAAATCTATCAACTATTGTGATGACTATTTAACAGATTGTGAGCTCGAGATTTCTATGAGGTGATAGCTGATAATAATAATAATAATAATATTTAACATTTATATTGTGCATTTTCTATAAAATAATCAAATCGCACTGATGAGCATACTGGTTGAATCAAATAATGTGTGAATAATTTATGTCATATCTCTGTCAGTGACAGCTTTCCAATGCGAGTTTGAAATATAACATATTTGTTTGTTTAGACCTAACGTGAGCTTAAATGTCTTCTGACTACCTGTAGTTTGTTTACCCTGTCCTTTCTAGCACAATCACATGCCTAGTTTAACACTGTACATGTATGTTCACTCTTCAACTAAACTTTTATAGCTACTCGGAATTTATCACTTTCTCTCACTGTTTTTAAGCAGCTTTCATCTTTTTAATGCATAATCAATAATCAGCCTGTGGGCATTACGGCTGCATAATGACCGCTCAATTATTATTAAAATAATTAAATTAATTATACAATACAGTTATACTGTACTAAAGTGAGCTCTTCCATCTTTTCACATTGCCTGACTCTATAGAACCTGAGAGAAATAAATATTTTAAAATATTAGAATTAAAACAAAACTCCCACATCCATTGCAAGAACCTTTTTGCAAATTTATAAGGAGTCTGTCTCCTACAAGGAACCTACAATCTTTGTGGAATTTTTCTTAGCTGGTTTTCACACCAGGTACTCTATCCTGATTGAATTGGAGTTTGGAGAATTTGGTTTTTGTGGAGGGAGGAAAACTGGTGAACCTAGACAAAAGCCCTTGGAGGAAGGCAAGAATCAGCAACAAACTCAACCCACATAATTATGGCATCGGGCCAGCATCAAACACAGGCCGCATTGGCAGGAGGTGGGCACCCTCACCCCTGCGCCATCCCAGCTCCCCACTGCACCATCCCCGCTCCTCATTACATCAGATAAGCAAATAAATACTGGTCAACAACTGCATTGTAAAATTGAGTTTGGTTGTCTGAGATGTCCAGGGGCTTGAACTGCTTGGCAGCCAGCTTCATGATACATGTAGATGACTCAACTGACTGGCCAATCCTGGCAGCTCAGCCCATGAGACCTCAAATAGAAGGGAGGATTAACTATGCTAAAGAACCAAAGTAAACTTACAGACTCGTCCTTCTTTCTCTAGTTTGGTTAGATGGTGATTGACATTATTCTCTGCTGCTCTATGAAGGTGCCATGGAGTATCCTAAAATTAAAAAATGTATTGCAAAATTGTCAATAAAGTTTGTTCTGTAATATTACTGTTAATAAGTTATTACTATTGTTAGTAATAAAGTATATTACTAACCGTAATACATTCGGTAAAGGATCAAGTCTGCACACAAGCCAAGAACTTATCCCAGTTTTTGTGGCATGAAGCAACTAGGAGAATTTCTACTCCCCCCTGGATGGGATGCTAGTCCGTCACAGGGTTACCCCCAGCATTAAATTGCTGGTACCCATTTATACACCTGGGTGGAGGGACACTGTGAGAGAAGAGTATCTTGCCCAACACAACACAATGTCCCTGGCCAAGGCTCAAACCCGGACCACTCACTTCGGTAACATTTATTTTTAATAAAAAAAGTTTCAAATAAGAAGAACAGAAAAAATGTTTCAAATTACCTGGGGGAGGAGGGGGGGTTTCAAAGACCAAAACATTTCAAGAAATGTATCATGAAGCTTAATAGGAATTTCTAGAGGGATGGAGGGGTGGGGGAGGGGGGTGGGCTTGAAAAAATCCATTCACTAGGGAGGTATGGATATTTTTTGAAATTACACATTGTATATCAAAACAAAGGATTTTCATTTATTTACCAACTGCAACAATTTAGTGGTTACTTGGGAAGAAAAGAAAAGGGGAGGTGGGAATTATCTTCTAATATCATTTTACCCTGGCTACTCCCAAGCCTCTTTCTTACTGGATACAGTTAAACAATGGCTGGTGAAATTCTTTCTCATGGATAGGGTGGCACATACAGCAAAACTTACTCCTTAGCATAGCATTGATGTCAATGGTGTGACACTGTCCAGGGACCCTAAGGCAATTCCGACGAAAAATGACACATAATTATTTAAATAATTGCGTCATGAAATTTTTATAGTATTGTGTGTGGCATTCCTTCTAATTTTTATATTGTCTACTTTGGAGATAAAAGGCTGATTTCTTTGACACTGTTTTCATAAATACAGACATACATACATTAGGTTAATATTTAAAGATAAAAAATAATAAAGCAAAATAATATTATCAATATCTTACCACATATACTTTCTTGACAATATCCATGGCAGTTATTTCATTTTCAGGTTCTTTTCCTAAAGCTTCAAGTATCTAGAATAGAGATTTAGTGTATCATATAAATACAGTCATGTAAGTAATAATTAAAAAATGATTATTTCTCTGCTTGGTAAATAATTTAACAGGCAGACATTTGCTATAGTGATTGAACAAACAAGAAATATCACCACTGATAATGACCAGACAGTGACAGAATTAATCATCCATATATCTGTGAAATAACAGTTAAGT
>OMLO01003726.1_pt1 | contig 12603 bp, 5 predicted proteins | sample 1674811 | NCBI WGS metagenome assembly OMLO01 (sample SAMN06265003, study PRJEB25207) | coral metagenome | isolation source: Coral host | place: Mexico:La Bocana,Puerto Morelos, Mexico | collected 2008-11-13
CATTGTCATTGTCATTGTCATTGTCATTGTCATTGTCATTGTCATTGTCATTGTCATTGTCATTGTCATTGTCATTGCCATTGCCATTGTCATTGTCATTGTCATTGTCATTGTCATTGCCATTGTCATTGTCATTGTCATTGTCATTGTCATTGTCATTGTCATTGCCATTGCCATTGCCATTGTCATTGTCATTGTCATTGCCATTGCCATTGCCATTGCCATTGCCATTGCCATTGCCATTGCCATTAATATTCATATTATTATAAATGCTATTATAGATTGCTTCGATATATTTCGTGATGAAAAGCTGTAAATAGCAATATATAAAGCCGTAGCCCAGATTTCCGGTTGCATATTTTGGAATGTTCTGGTGGAGACAAAATATTTCTCGTTTCATTCACTGTAGCAGATGCGCAAAAACAAAATAGCTCACGAACATTTTTCATCATATGTTCATATGTTTACCGTTGTCAGTTTGTATTGTTTGATCTATAGTAATCCGGCGATAGCTCGCAGGGAATCAAATTGTTTCACCTCAAATTACCAATTTATATACTTCATAGTTGATAAGGATAAACTGCATGTGCGCTGATCTTCCATGGTCTCGCTCATATTTCTCCTCAAACTCATTAATTGATGATGCACTTGACTCTTAAGATGACTAAGGCTAAACACAGAAAGCTAAACACATGACAACCGCAACGCAAAAAAGACGACAAAGGTTGAATATAATGAATCAAAACAGTCATTAAGAATCTCCCGCCTGAGTAGGTGCTTGAAATCCGTTAAGGATGGGCTAAGTTTGATCGCGGGCTGCAGCTCATTCCGCAAAGTGCTTGCTCTATATTGTAAGCTTCTTTGACGGCTAACAGTGCAGAAGAGTGGTATGTTTAAAAGCTGAGAGCTCCTAACAGTCCTTGACGAGACGACGGATCTTCTGACGGGCTTAGATATTGAATACTTGGGAACATGATACGACATCAAATGCGAAAAAAAAAAAGGAAATTAAGTTGTTGCCTGATTGGTGACCTGCAGCGCAAGTTCGTTTAGCAAATGAGTTATGTTATCACATTTTTTAGCGCCTCACAAAACGAGACAAGCGAAAGTCGGTCCTGCGTGGAGCTTGTCAAGATCAGCTTCAATAGTTCTGTCCAAACAGAAGAGCTATAGCATGATTTAAATTTCTAACAAAAATCAAGGCGCGTTAGAAAAAACAAACAAACAAACAAACAAACAAAAAAAACATGCTTAATGCAGTCATCGCAGGCGATGCACTATGCTAGTTAGTTTTTGTTTTAAGGAGGCTTGAAGGGGTTTATTGATCAGGCGGAGAAAAGCTTCTAAGATACACGCGAGCAAGTTACCGACGCGAAAAACGAACGGCATCCGCGTGCGAGTTGCAAACAACTATGGCCGCCTAGAGGAAATTACAAATATCGGATCCCTCTTCTGTTTCTGTTGGAAATTTGCGTTTCGAAAACAGTCAGAGAAGGTGAAAAAGATATTTAAAGAGCGAAAGGAGAATAGTGAAATTAGCAGCCTCGCATCACGAAATCATGAAATGAGGCCTGACCATAACACCGGGAACTATATGCCCTATATGCCCTATCTAGACTTGTAATTCCTAATAAAAGTATTAATGATCAAGAAACGTTCTTAAATAACCCAGAGGAAGCTAAAAAAAGAAAATGAAATAATCATTGGGTCTAGGATCGTGAACTTAATCAGCTTTATGAAAGAAATGAACAAGTGTAAACCTTGTCACGAAGGTAAACATATTCACTCAAGTAAACACTGAGAAGTTCGTCTGAATGTGGCGAAGACTTTATTAAAAGTTGAAAATACTTACAGTAATCACAGACAATATAATAAAAACAAAATATTTCGATTTTTCATTGCACACGCATTGTTATCGGCGGAAAGCCTGGATCCCAGATTATCGGTCGACCAAGTATTGACCAATGTGATAAACACCATTGTGCATGAAATTTCATTCTTTCTCTTCGTTGCAGTTAAGCCATGCCATGGGAAAAAAAAAAAAACACAGATAATCTGCAGTGATTATTTTGATTATTTCTTTCTTTGCTTACAGTTGTACTTACCTTTGTAAACGTAACTGAGGGAGTAAAGATTTTGAAATTGTTTCCATGATTGTAACTAAAAATTAGGCTATTTTAATGCTTTTGACAATTTTCATAATCCTAAGAACATGACTAACTGATGGATTTTCGATTATGAAGACTCCGTGATTTTCAGCAACAGATGCATTATGAATAAATAGAGTAATGAAACAGCCTGACACTACTTTGATACAAATTTATTAAATGGCTTTGGGGTGAGATTTTGCCTCACGAAACAATATCTGATGTGCTTGATACTGTATTTTGTTCGCTGTCATTTTAAGACGAAAAAGCTCATGAAAATTATATCGAATCTTGATGAAATATTTACTCTAACCGTTGATCAACTTTTAGCTTCTGAGCATCAATGCCAGGATAAATCGGATTTGGGAGCGTTATGAACTTTATAAGGAGAAAACTTGATTTGCTCTGTAAAATGGTTTGACGCTGTTGTTTAAAATCGACTTTTCGACACATTTACGCCAAGTTAAGGTTTTCTTTCACGCATTGTTAAAGATACCGTTATGTTCAACTTTGCGTTTCGTAAAGTTAGCGTTAAGGGGCGAACTTTACGTTACGTTTCCGTGTCCTTTACTCCAGCGTGAATTTGGTTTTTCATGTGGTGACCGTACTCATTATTTTTGGCTCGTTTAGCCGCTTAGAAAAAAGACGAATTGTATACGGCTAAGTTAAAAACATACAATTGTATTGTATTTAAAATTTTTTCAACACACAAAATAAATATTCTTTTCAAAATCGTCTCCTTGGGCTTAGCAAATTTCAGCCTCGATATTCTTATTAGACGTATTCTTATATTGAATATAAAAAGTGTACCCATGAGGCTTATTTATTATCTGACAGCTTAATGTTCTGGACCGACTGGGGAGCCAATGCAAAAATTGAACGAGCTACATTGAGTGGAGGTCAAAGAATTGCCATCGTAACGACGTATCTCTTTTATCCGAATGGTATCGAACTTGACATGGGAAATAAACGAATCTTTTGGGTAGATGCGGGAAATGACAGAGTGGAAACCATCGATTACTATGGCAATGACAGGAGGCTGCTTCATCACCTGAGTGGGCAACATCCCTTTGGACTGACGCTTATTCCACCTTTCTTGTTTTTTACCGATTGGCTTACAGCTGAAGATATCCATCAGCTGGACGCTTCTACTGGAAGAGTGATCCGTACGTCTAGTGTCAACGGTGGAGAACCCATGGGAATCGTAGCTTACGACGGTTCACGACAACCTTCAGGTATTGAAAAAGCCATTGAACGTATCAATAATATTTTATGTGAAAGTTTGAAAGTGATTGTTGCACATCCTGTATGTTTACGAGAAGGTTTGTTGTAGGCTGGAGCCTAGTAATCGAATATTGTACTGTTAAAATTGGGCTTTAACACAATTATGAAAGCACAGTAACGTAATGGCTCCAAAGGGCATATTTTATGTGGCTGCACAAATCGCCGCACAAGGACTGCGAGGGTCATGAACGGCCGATTACCTCTTTGAGATGCGCCTGCAAGGAATCGTGGTAGTTTTATTTATCAAACCAACGATGAATATAACTACCAGGATTCTGTCGCTAAACTTGGAATTCACTTTAGCGGGCCATGTCGCCACTATGAAGATACACGACGGTACATTAATAGGAGACACTTTTTCACTGATCCAGTCGCCATTCGCTTGCAGAGAGGTCCCCTTTACGTAGGCGTTTTCTTTAACGATTGTTTCCTGCTACTTGAAGGACTAGATCACTCTTCACCATAGCCACTGAAAATGTGACAGTTTTTGCTGATATGTCGGGTTTTGCCCCATATTTATGTTGATTTTACAACTAGTGGAAAGCGCAATTTTTGTGTTGTCTTACTATATTTTCTCGTCTCTTGAAGCTCCAAATCATTGTGCTGCGAACAATGGGGGATGCAGCCACTTTTGCGTAGCAAAGTCATCGGGTTACGAATGTGTATGTCCAACTGGTTTCCCTCGGAAACATGATAATATGACATGTGAAGAGGGTAAGTATTTTTTCTTAGAGGTATACCATTCTTAGTATTGCTTAAACATTGATGATTTAACGTAGAACAGTTTTCACATATCTAGATCTATATAGGAGACCACCATTTACTACGCTCTCATAGTTTTGAGTGTTCTTTCAGCCTCATGGCGCCAACTGGCGCGTAGAAGCGGGGAGATAATAACAAACCTCCCCCCTTATACGAAGGCGCAGAAAAAAATTGTAGTTTCTTGTGAGTGTATCGAGTTGTAAATCATCATTTTGGCTTACGAAACACTTACACCTCCACAAGAAAATTTGCCTACACAAGAGGATATTCACCCATAACATGCTTTGCACAATACAGCTGACTCTGATTTTGTTTTCGTAACTACAGAAGTCAAGAATTTTATTCTTTTCACCGACGCCGAGGACAAATCCACTAGATTGATTTCATTGGACGTCGTTTCTTTCGTCCCTCAAACTTTATTTTACCATCTTGGAAATCACCAACCTATTGCTCTGGACTTTGATCCTGTCGAAAAGCGAGTGTACTGGTCGGACATTGCACAAGGTCGTGTGTTCAGCGCGTTTTTAAATAGCACTGGAGCAAAGGTTTTGTTTCATTGTAATGTACAAACGCCTGAAGGCTTAGTTATCGACCATGTAGGACGAAATATTTATTGGACTGATACCGGGACCAATATGATTGTTGTCGCTCGGCTTGATGGAACAAGAAGGAAACTGCTGATCAAAGATGGACTTGACGAGCCAAGGGCAATTCTGCTTGATGAGAGAAATGGGTAAGTTTAGACGTAGAATGAGATGACTTTTAATTCTTTGCCATCACAAGAAATTTGAAGTACAACACAACCACGAAATCCACTTGACCTAATGCAATAGCACAAGAGTGTATGAAAACCAATGGACTCTCGCGTTTTCTCTGTTAAATGAAATGTACAAATTTTCATCGCCATTATGCGTAAATTTGTCCACGCCTCCGAGCAGAAGAAAACTTGTTCATTCGAAAATGGAGAAGAGTATTGAAGGTCTTTCCATTTTTTTTATCGGTGTGGGCTTCCTTACCCCATAAAACCTTAAAAACAAAGGAAGGTAAACGAGGCAGGGTTTTCGTGTTCTGAATTGAAATAAATCTATTTCGAGTTCTCCGTACTGGACTTTGAAAGTAGCTTCCGAACGACACTAGTGCGATGTGCCTTTATAAATGCAAATGGTTTCAATCTCTTTTTAATTATGTTCTCCACCCAATCCATTTTTTGACGGTTTTGCTTGCGGATATTTTCGATATCGCTGGTCGTCATTTCCTATCACTCGCTAGAATGTTAACCACGCTTGCTTGGCAATATTTTTGATCCGCAAGGGCACTGAACGCGATGCCGCTTTAACAACTTGTGAGAGATTTCCTTGGTAAAAAGGTCTGTGGGAGGGGTGTGTTAACTATGGAATCCTTGTTCCTCTTTTTCTATCGAATAGCTCTATCCATAACGGCTAGCAGGATCCAGGTTGCTTACTTTTCGTTAAGATTTGGAATGATTTCAAAGGTCGCGCGGAACTGACGGGACCATTTTTATTTTCTTACTTCCAGCATGATGTACTGGACAGACTGGGGCGCCAATGCAAAGATCGAGAAAGCTGAGATGGACGGTTCAGCTAGGCGAGCCATTCTAACAAGAAACCTTGTCTGGCCAAATGGGCTAACTATCGATCAAGCTTCAAACCGTCTGTTTTGGGTTGACGCTAAACTAGACATTATTGAGGCTTCGGATTTAAATGGATTGAATAGACATGAAATAGCATCATCTACCACTAATATCCATCCGTACGGACTGGTTGCATACGAAAATGTGCTATATTGGACAGATTGGTATAACAAGAGCATTGAACGCTTGAATTTAAGCAGTTTGAGCCACGAAACAATAGTTACTGGACTAAAGAAACCAATGGACATCCACGTAGTTGGGCATTCTTTGGCATATCCAGGTACCAAGCTCACTTTGATAGTATTGCTGCTACTATGAAGCTGTGGAATTTGATATTGTACCCTAAACAGGGTCCTAAAAGACAATTTCAAATTGAATTCCGAGTTAAATAATGCACTTATTAACTCGAAATCCAATTTTAAATTGGACAATAATGGCGTAGAAAATATATCTAATTCTGTAGCAAAATTTACTTAATAAATTTTCAATTGCAATAGTTTTGAAGGAGATATGCCATCTCTTTTACAATGGGACTACTTTTACCTAGGCCAATCGACAAAATGTATTACACATTTAACAAAAAAAAAATAGTAATAAAAATAAATAAACAAATAAAAAACACACTTGGAATATTATAAACTAAACGAGCTGAGTAGTTTCAATAAATTATGAGCTTGCCTTTTCTGGGTTTTAGCACACACCTAGCTTATAGAGTAGATACGAACATAAGAAGATCACTCTAATTAGTGTAAAGAAATTAAATACATCTAGGGAAAAATTAAAGAAAAAGTAGGGAAATGAAAAAAAGAAGAAAACGGTATCAGATAGTAGTAAAGTATTTATTACTTTTTATGTTTTAAACAGTGACAAGATAAGACTGAATTGACAATACCAAGCAAGCATTAAAGTGCCACTAAAATCAAATTCTCGATATCCATTTTTTTAACATTTTCGAACACAATAAATCTTTCCGAAAGATCTTGCCAAATTTCAAGCAATTACGAAGATCAGAACTCACGTTTCTTGGAACTTTATTTCTGAGAATTTACGGCCGCCATTAATTTTCCTTGTTCCAAGTCTTGGTTGAGAAGTCATGCTCTCAAAAATACCACACGGGTTGAAATTACAATAACAATTGATACTGCAATTCTCATAAAGAATAAGAAAAAAAACTTCGCTCTTATATTCGTACAATTTTCTACATTAATTGTGATTATAATTTCAACCCGTGAGGTATTTTTGAGAGTATGACGTCATTTACTCCAATTCTCAACGAAGACTTGGAACAAGGAAAATTAATGGCGGCCGTAAATTCTCGGAAATAAAGATCTAAAAAACGTGAGTTCTGATGTTCGTAATAGCTTGAAATTTGGCTAATGTTTCGGAAAGACTTATTGTGTACGAAAACGTAAAAAAATGGATATCGAGAATTTGATTTTAGTGGCACTTTAAACGTGGGTAGATAAAGGTTCTTTTCATCATTTCTTGCTTAAATAAATAAACTTCTTCTTCCGAATTATTTAAAACAGACGGACCAGCAAAGTGTAAACGTGTGTAAAAGTGCATTAACCGTGAATTAAATTTACAACAAATATCCAAAATGAATACAAATCTTTGTAATGTCTCTGTAATGTACAGCGTAATGACATGGACAATTGTTTAACCATTGTTAACTAACCTCCACGATTTCTATTAGTTAAATCTGTGGATAATTTTGTTTGGTGACCTTGGTTGGAGTAGTCGCATTGTAATAAGCAATGTTTAAAATAGGAAAAACTACTAAGTAATGTAATATTCGCCTTTCTTTTTGTTTTTTCAGGTTCCCATGCTTGTGCTAATGGTGGATTCTGCAGCGATTTATGTCTTCTAAGGGCTAGGGGATATCGGTGCGAATGTCCAACAGGTATTCAAGTCAAGCCAGATGGGAAGAGCTGTGATTATGGTGAGAACAAATCGGTGCTGTATGATCCTTAACAAAAAACAATTTAGAACATAGAAACATCCTCTTTGATTGTCACGCGCGGATTAATGTATACCTTTAGAGGTGTCTCGCGCCCAAACGATATAGCGCGTCCAGCTTAAACTGTAGATATCTAAATCCCTATATCAAAGTTCCGTCAGCGACACGACACCGTATATAGAGAATAGTCCCCGGGACACGAAGGCTTCCTGAGTTTACAATATGCCCCGTTACTAGGCCTGGCATTTAAAACGCCTCTTTTCCAACGAAATTCTAACTTTGTTTACAAATTGTTGTTTCCTATCATAACTATTGTGCGTTCAAGAATAAATAGTTGATCATTCGGTAGAAGACTCATAATTAAACAAAACAAACAACAAACAAATTAAATTCTTAAAATATGTATTGAATGTAAGGGGGGTGCGAAACCACGTTCATCGAAGAGAATCGTACTTGTATCTTAAGAATCAAAAGCAGTTTTCTATTGCATTTATGAAACCTTGGGAGGGAAATTTTTTTTTCTCAAACGGTGCAAAACACTCCAGAGGTAATCGTATATTGCAGAGGGCAAACTCTTTGTTAAAATATCTGTCTACTGATCCAAAAGGTTCCTTTTTTATCACAAAAATCAAGCTACTGATGATGATGATGGATATTTATTTCTAGCTTCCGTTTATACTTCATGTGATTCCCAGCAACAATCTTTGTTTACATATAATTTATGTAGAGATATTGTCTCCAGAATTATAATCGTCGGTGACTGGAATGCGTCCATTGCAGGAAACGAGTTACAGGAATTATTTAAGTTTTATGGACCAGTTAGGTCTTGTTGATGTTTATCGAGTCCTGCAACCCAAAAAGAAGGTATTTACGTGATATATAAACACGAGAGACAATATTTCATATTCAAACACCGAGAAGAGAGTCGAAAAGTCGACGCTCAGCGGCCGGATTGTTTTTGACCATATACGAGGTGTTTGGATATCTCGAGTGTTTGATATAACTTCTCAATCGAAAAAAACCTAGGGAGTAAACAGAGAACTAAATCATCAAAATGTAGGTTAATTAAGACCCGTTATCCAAACCTCCTTCACGAATGTGATTTTCTTTGTTTTAACTTTATTGAACAATCTTTGAAGCTTAACATAAGAACAGCAGAAATCCGCTCCTTAATTGCTCCGGATCATCACGGCCCAGGTACATGGAAATTCAATGAAGACAAGTATCATGTTCTTTTACTTACAAGATGTTTACTGAGAATTTTAGCATTAATTAAATCAGATCCATCAAATTTTATTGGATCTCATTAAGATGGGTTTTCACTCTGAAACCATAACATACTCGAAAGCTGAACGCAAGGAACAGGGAAACCTATCGAAAACTCGATGCCCTTGATAATGAACTATGCAACGATGACGACTATTTCAAGTACTCTCACTCTTAGATAAATACCATTTCATCAAGACAGAACGCAAAGATATTTACGAAAAAAAGGCAAAGAAGTCATCTTGCGCAATAATCTTTATCGTTATTGCGCAGTTAAAAGTCGGGAATGGCAAAATTTCGTCAGACATGAAACTAATCAACAGAGGAATAAACTCATTGTATGGTGATTTACTAGAAACAAAATCATCCGGCTTTCCTTCCAGGAATTTAGAGATAACTTTTTCGGCCTGTTCAAGATATTCCTAATTTGTCTCTTAAGGAATGAATCAATGTCTCTAAAGTCCGGCCTAACACGTTATAAAATGAAAACATGTTTTAATATCCAACATTATTTGACGTAATTGGCTTACATATCCTTAATTCATATGATGAAGCTTTTGCCAAAGGGCAACTGTCATTATCTCAGAAGCGTGGGGTATTTGTTTGATATCAAAAGACGACTCCTGCCTTATTGAGCTGTCCAACTGACAAACGCTAATTCTCTTAAACGTCGATTACCAAATTTTGCAAAAGCAATTGGCTAAAGAATTGAGTCAATGCCAAGACCTCACAGTTTGCGGAAGTACAGACCTGATTACTGATGAAAATAACACATCACTTGGAATGCCACTAAAATAGCTATTTCATTTGGAGTATTGCCCGCTTTGTGATGAAATAGGAATAAAAAAAAAAAAAAATTTCTTTCCTCTTTGGAAGAACTATGCAAAGCAAAATCTCTAGCTGTGTCAAGAAACAGCTATACAAGGAACCGAACGTGAACTATTTCCTTTTCTATGGAAGAATGAGAGAGAAAAGATCAAGCGACAGGTTCTGTTCTGTCCCTCATCTAAGGGTGGGCTAAGCTTTCCCTGCCTCAAGAATGTTATACAAAGCGCTACGTTGGATAGGTAAACTCGATCGTAAATAACACTCATGGAAACTGGACGAAAATACCTAATTACCATTTTGATAAAGAGGGCGGACTCCTTTTTCTTCTAAACTATAACTACAATACTAGTGACGAAATCAGTTGTAACACCTTTCTTTCGTCTTTTGTACCACTTTTGTACGTTGTTGCAATAATGTATTTTGTCTGTATCAATAAAATAACCTGAGGAAAAAGTACAATTAAATGTACAGCTTTTTAACTTACGTAACGTGTCGATAAAGTTTTTGCTTTTTATCCAAGAGTTGTTCAACAAGGCAAGCTCCGAAAAATTCATGATCTTTGCCGAAGCGGATACCGGAGAAATTTACAAGGTTCCTCTCGACGTATCTGGAACCCCTTGCTTTCCACTGGGAATTCACACAGATATATCACGACCTGTGGCTGTTGACTACGATCCAGTTGAGGGAAAAATCTACTGGACAGACGTGATTTTGAAATTGGTAGCTAGAGCATTCCCCAACGGGTCTTCCGTTGAGGTCATTGTGGACAACTTGACTATTCCTGGTGGGCTTGCATTGGATTATGTTGGACGGAACCTTTATTGGACCGATGAGGGAGCTAGTAAAATCGAGGTGGCGCACTTAGATGGGTCATCTAGGAGTCTTATCGCACATAGCATTGAAGAGCCAAGAGCTATACTACTAGATGCTGCAGGCAGGTGAGGCATTGCATACATACAAAGTACTGCTGGGAACTTTTAGTAATACATATTTGACACACACTGCATCTTAATTTCTAGTAAAGAAAAAAAGGACAACTGTGGACTGATCTGCAGGCACCATTCGGCTAACAAGGCGGATCGGTTGTTACCAATGATAATTTGGCTATTACAAAAAAGTCCCAGAGTTAAAAAGGTATTGAAGTGATGTAACTGTTTGTTAAGGTCAAAAAGAACATCAGTAAGCGATAAAAACTCCATATTTCATGATTTTGCTCAATGTCCTTCATGCAGGAGCACGTACACACCTTTTTATTTTCGTATCTTGGATTCAGCGAATAGTTCTATTGATCTTAAACTTAAAGAAGCCTTTTACATAAGTAAGAATAAACCTGTCCTTACAAAACAGTTACATCACTTCAATACCTTTTTAACTCTGCAATTTCCGGTTTCACTGTATTGTAATACATATTGTAAATAATTTATTCATTTTGTGTAGTATATAACTTGTATCACGTATTACTTGTCATTCTACTTATTTAAACTGAAGACGGCATAAGCATGCCGAAGCATGTCTTTTAAAACAGGTGTACGTTTTATTCAATGAATAACTAAATTCTGATAAAAGTGCCGTCTATTCTAATAAACGGCACGCAATGCATGCTGAAGCGATGACGTTTACAAATTATAGAAGATTGGAACATAAGCAGACAAACTGATTCTTGTGTTTTGTAAAATTTTAGGGGTCCATTTCTAGGGTAGTCCAACTTTAGGTAGCTTAACTTTACACCACACTGTTCTCCATTAAACCTTACCAATATTTCGGTCCACAAGTAAGTTTAGTTCAGATATTTCAGTGCTTATCCAATGCTCATTTAGTGCTTTGACAGTACTTATTCAATTCGGTCCTTTCATTTCGTTGTTTCGGGTTTTAGTACATTGCAAAATCTTCAGCCTTCGAACGGCTGAGCCATCCTTTCACAAAAAATCGTCAGCCGTTCGAACGGCTGAGCCACATCCGTCCACCAAAATATCTGCATCCGTCGATAGCCGTTTACTATCCGGCCGTGAATGGCTTATACGTTCATAACCGCTTTGCTTATCCCTTCAAACGGCTTAACCGCTGCGCTTGTCAGTTTGTCCGCTCTCAAGCGGCATAAGTAAATTAATCCAACCATTAGAATAAACTCTTTAAATTTCCGTTCAATGTAGACACATTTCATCACAATAATCATTCTGCCGTTGGCAAAGACAGGAAAGGTTAACAGTTCAAAAGAAAACTTTCAATATACTCAACTACATGGCGAGGTTCACCGCTTTATCATTTTGTGAATGGACACGGACCTCGTTTTGATTCAGTCGGTTGTTTACAACAAGTTACACCAGATGAAAGTGAAGAATGATCATCGCAGTTAATTTTCCAATTTAAGCAATTGGAAAGAAGAAGCCTGAATAAATAGAAACTTTACATCATATTACACCAGAGTTACGGACTTTATCGAAGTCACCGAATAGCGAAAATTGTCGTCTACGAGAATAATATCGCACAAGTTGTAACACAGGACAGTTTTCTTGCAATTATTTTTCATGATTAATCGGCGATTAATTCTTCTCCTACGGCAGAAGTGGAAGACATAATCGTTATTATATTTTGAAGTTTCCATAAGGTCGTAATACTAGCAATATAGATCATTAGTATATACCACACAAGTGAATAGTGCTTTTCGCGCGTGCTGATTGGCTAGCTCGGAGGTGATTAGCCAAGTA
>OMLO01003727.1_pt1 | contig 12602 bp, 5 predicted proteins | sample 1674811 | NCBI WGS metagenome assembly OMLO01 (sample SAMN06265003, study PRJEB25207) | coral metagenome | isolation source: Coral host | place: Mexico:La Bocana,Puerto Morelos, Mexico | collected 2008-11-13
TTCTATTAGTATACTAATGCACATGCTGCTATTTGACGGTCTTTGATTGGTTGACCATTGGTACAAATCTATTAGTGTACTAACGCAAGCCCTGCAATATGATTGGGGGACCAATCGTTAGACAATTCTATTAGTATACTAATGCACATGCTGCTATTTGACGGTCTTTGATTGGTTGACCATTGGTACAAATCTATTAGTGCACTAACGCAAGCCCTGCAATATGATTGGGGGACCTATCGTTAGACTTGCCAAAAGTCGACTGCGAAAGTGCGAAAGCGAGCGAGTCTCAATCTAATCTAGCGGAAACGGGCCGCTGGGGCTTTTCAGTGGCAATACAATTAAACCAAAAACGAAAAATGCGTATATTACTTCCAAGTTTTTACTGCTTCTCGTATGTTGATAGCATCTTATTATCAGCAACGATCAAATCCTGACATCTCTTTACTATTCTAATAAGAAATTAACAAGACAATGAAGATCTTGATGGCGAGAACTCAAACCTTGAAATTGATTCATATCCTCACAAAGAAACTGCGATAGGTTGTCCACTAGAGGCTTTGGATTCAAAGTGCTAAGGAGGTTTCTTTAAAATTTTTAATTTTTACATACTGAGCTAAATGTGTGCTGTTTTCCTCTTAATTTCAATTGATGTTAATTTCTTTTCTTTAAATATTCTATACGAAGTCTATAGGACATCCTTACACTATACTCTTATATTCCGTTAATACCTGTCCATTGTTTATTCCCATCTCTGCAAAAGAAACACCTATTCTTTGGCGGATGCCATGATGCCACGAGCTCGTGTATCTACACAAGAAGGGTCAGACGGAGATGGAATATAGGTGGGCCTTCCCTTCTCTAATAGGTGAAGAGGAGCTTTACCCCTAGATCCGCGTATGCTTTTGAACTATACTAGAAACAATGTAAGAGTCATTTCCAAGGAATAGGCCCCTAATACGTAAATAGATTCCCAGCTTCCATGAAAGAGACGTTCATGTAATGTGGTTTAAACGTATTACAAGTTCTTTAATGGCTTATAAGATATGTTTTGTATATATATATCATAAATGATTTGTCTTCTCATTATGATTAACGTTTTAACGTTTTAAATACCTAATATGAGTTTTGTTACTATTAGTTAAAATTGGGCGCGCTAAAAGGCGCATCGCTGTGACTGGAGGAACGCAGAACTTGCGCGAGGTTTTTCCATTTTTGACAGTCGTCGAAAACAAGTGATTTGTCCCTTTTCCTCTCAGTATTTTCTACACTAAATAGACGACATTTTCTTTGAATTCTACCTACTCGTTCCTGTAGATCGTTAGCTCGTATTAGTGCCAAGTGCGGTTTTGCGTGATGAGTAGCTGTGCAATGTAATGAAATGTGAATTAGTAAAAAAGGCGTCATGCTAGAGACGATAAAATGATGGGGAGTAAGTTAAGTGTTATAGCGTGAGAATTCAGAAGGTTGTGAATCATTCTATTATTGCCTGATGGTTTGATTGATTGATTGATTTGTTAGTTATTTGTTGTATTTATTTATTTATTTATCGATTTATTTATTTATTTATTTGGAATTTGACTTGCAGCTTGCTGTTTTCGAGCGGGTATGACTCTTTTTTCTTTCTTCAGGATCTGGCCTTCCTTCTTCTTTCTTTCGATTAAAGTTTTTTTCCAAAACAGGAGCTGGCAATGCAACCACCATTATTCCGCTCAGAGAACAAACTATCCCTGTTAGACGTCCCACTATACTCAATGGCGTCATATCACCGTATCTGCAAAGCAAATTAACAGAGTGAATGATAATGCGAAAGGAAAAAAAACACAAAAGCTGCATAGGGAGGAGTTCGGAGACCCTATCGGATACGTTTTGCAGAAGTAGTTTGCAAAAGAACATTTTGAGCATAGTTGCAACTTACCCCAGTGTTGTCATGGTAACAATAGTGTACCAAAATGTAGCAGGAATACTGGTGAAATTCGTGTCTTCATCTCCCATCTCAGCATAGTAAATAACAGTTGAAAACAATATGACAAGAGTTATAAGCACAACAAATACGAAGCTCAGTTCGGAGAGGCTGGCCAACAACGACGACCCTGCCTCGCGAACCTTGGTGTTATGCCGCGACATTTTGACGATGCGAAAGATTCTGAAAACGCGAAGAACTGTGAATGGCCCGCCTGCGGCGTTAGGAAAAACCAGAGCAACGTAGAACGGAATGATTGCCACTACGTCAATAATGCTTAAGAATTGTTTCATGAACTGGAATCTGATGGGAGCAGCGTAGAGTCTTGTTAGGTACTCCACGGTAAAGACTATAACACAGGTGGACTCGGCAATGTAGAATTGTCCTTTGTATTTATCGCCACAAGACACTTCACCACACTGTAAAGTCTCAACAGTTGACGTCACCACGCTTATCAGAATCAGAGCAGCAGACGTGTAATGTATTAAGAGGGCAAAAATGTTCTGGCCTGGATCTTCAAACCACTGCCACATTTTTTGCCTGATTGTCGTGGGAATTATTTCTTCTTCAGTTGGTTTTGCATGACGCTTTTGATAGTCCTCGAAATCGTCGTGTTTTTCCTGGAATACTTCATAGCAGCAATCACCGAAGTGGTTTCTGACGATACCAAAGAAATCGAGCTCCCCAGCGAAGCAACAAGCACATTCGTCTTCAGGGTAATGAAGTGTTCCTTTGCGGTAAAACTGAATGATGTATGTAAAGAGATCGGGATCGCGATCAAAGAAGTACTCATTTTTGGTCTTGTCAAAGAAGACATCTCTTCTGGTGCTTCCTAGAAGGGTGTCTGTGAACGAAACAAGTAAGACTCTAAGTCTTGCTCGAGCGGCTTGAGGCTCCCGACCCAGGCCCTCGAGGGTGACGGGAAGAATGAATGAGCCTGGCCACTCAGTCTACTTATTGACCCACCGTCCTTTTCTTCAGCATTTTAATTCCTCTTAGACGTAAGTCATAAGCGGACACTCTTGGGAATTGGAAAAACTGTTCGTTAGTAGAGATGTACGCTTACGAGAATCATCCCCATGAGCGTACACCCAAGAAAAATATGGCTGATCTTCTCTTACGGGAGAGTCACATTAGCAGGTCTTAATTACATGTTTTGTTGGGTTTCCAAACATAGCAACTAAAACTCTTTATTGACGTCGAATGTAAACACCGAAAAAAAGAAATATAGAGTGCACGGTATACATTCAACAAAAAGTGGAAAAGGGCTTATGTGGGTGTCCGCTTACAAGTGAGCGTAAACAAAAGAAAATCAATTTTTTCATTTTCAAAAGTGTCCGCGTCCGTTTGTGAGAGAGTGTTTGCTTACGGTAAAGTGTAAATACAGAGTTTGACTGGGAGAAATTGAAAACAGTGTCCGTAAGTAGAGCTGTACGCTTACGAAAGCGTCTGTTAGCGAAGAGTTGACTGTATCTGATTAATTTGTAACAATTATTACCTTAACATCCTTGCATGAATAAATTATTACACATTTATGGTTCTCAGCATGAAACATGAAGAATATAAAACGGAAAGGAATCGCAGCTTCTAGGACTGAATACATTTTCATACATCTCGATATTTAAAATCAAGCTCTTTTGACTCAAAATTCCTGAAATTAGGAAACAGTAAAGAGCTATCTCTGTTATCTCTGCCATAAATATGGAATTTCTAAATAAATCAGTTATGACTCACGACGCCCATTTAGATGTCCGATTTGATGAAAATACTGGTTTTGTAAAGATATCGACTGTGAAGTCACTGAGGTATTATCATGCACTTGCTGTCTGAACTTAAATAAGTTACAAATTATTTTTTTTCTTAAACTGCATTGTTCAGTGGATATTTCTTAACTCTCGCAGGATACCTTATTGTATTACTTCAGAGGACCGGTGAAAAGACTCCAAACACGTCTCAAATATGTATTTGTGGGAAGAATTAAATAAAAAGGCAATACTTGATCGCAAAAATAGTTATAAAAGAACACCCTATTACGTATTCGGCTTAACTTTACTAGCCCCGAGCAATGTTCATCTTTTTGCAAACATTAATTAAAATAAGTCCCAGTATTCTGTCTATGCGACTATTTAAAACATAACCGTTAATTTTTTTTATGATATTTATAAAGCCAAAAGCAAACGAAGAAACATGAGGCCAGAAAGATTATTTGCCATCTGTGCGTTTACGAAGCTTGGTGAACATCGGTTGAATAATTTTGTCTCGAAACAAAACCATTTATTTTATGTTCGGGTTTCATTTAATAATAGCTTCTAAGGAATATTATAACATTTATTTCCCAATCGCACACTTCTTCATCCAATTTTCATCTTTTTTGGTTTACTGTTATTATGACGAATTTCATTACACGTAGAGGTAATGGATATTTTTTAAATAAATCCTTCCAAGCACGATAAAGTGGAATCTGAAACACTTGTATTCGGATATACAACGGATAAGGTAAGACATTATAACCCTTCGTTTCGACCATATTCCCAAGCTTGATAACAATCAATGTAAGAAAGTTTTAGAGACGGAATCTGAAAACTCCAAGTAAAAAGAATATTCATTATAGCAAAGCGCCGTATCTAGCTCACATTTACCTGGATGTCGTTCGAAGATAGAATTGTCCGCTTCAAATCGTCGACCGCTTACATTGATAGTGATGAAGTCACCTTTACAATTCTTTTTGAAAGTCACCCGAGGTCGAATAAATCTTCGAGGGTTTGTCTGCGGGGACAAGACCACCGTTTTATCTTCCTCGCCTTTAATCCCGTTAACAGCCATCGCACTGGATTACCTGCAACATGTCAAACACAACAGTTTTACCTCAAATGCGTGTCAGCTAAATTCGTTACCATCAGTTCATTTGCCTGGGGTATTTGACGACCGTAAAAAACTTATCACAACGTAGACACAGATGGAAAATTGTTTTTACCTCAACCACAAAACCTTAGCTGGTGATTTCAAGTTGTATTTGTTTACAAACTATTTCTTTCGGCTTGAGGTCTAAGTTGAGTTTAATTCCATGAAGACTTGTGGTCCGTGAAAAATATATTAGCTAACATCCCGCAAAGATGATTAGAAATTCAAATTTGCACCATTAATTTATACGGAGGTGCACCTGTCATAGGTTTCTTTTGTTGTCATATTGTTAAAACTTCGACAGCCTTGTTATTGGTCCGCAGGCGGTAGTTCAACGAAAGCAATGTTCAATCGCTTCCTATGAAAAGTCTTTAAAGGTACCGTTTAACACTAAAATTGCACCGTTTTGGTTTCGTACTCTGTAAATATTTCCGTTTCTTTGTCCTATTTCGGTACCTTCTAAATGTATATTTTTTAAGGCCACCTATTGTTGCCATCTATTAATAGCTGGCATGACGAAGGCGACGTTCTTTTGTTATTAAGGAGCTTCCATTTGCTACAGAATTGCATAATTATTATAGTGATGTGTTTATTAAAAAAATTGATGAGTTCCTCGTTCCTCGGTAATTTTCGTAGCTTTCCAGTTTACGCTCTAGCTTCACGTTTGAGAAATAGAAGGAGCAGTTGATCGGAAATGTAACTTCTCTTTAGGTTATATTGTCAGATTGGTAATTGACATCTTTAAAAAAAGTTGTATTGTAAACTACATGGAAACCAATTAGTATTCTTAGCCGGAGAAATTCTAAGGCTTAATTTGAGATGGATGATATGCAAGTTAAAAGACGGCTCGTTTATTATTTCTGCAGTTGGGGTAGATCACTTTTTTCGAGCAGTTTGGCTTCAGTTGTGCATTTATAAACTTCTCAGTACAACTAAATAACTTTAGGGGGATGTCTTTTGATTACCAGCTCATTAATTTCTTTTCTGAATTTTTTTGCAAAAATATTAGTTTTACATAGTGCCTTCAAAAAGCAATTATTCCGATTACTGGATGAGCTAAGAGTTCTATTCCAGAAACTGGCAAGCTGAATCCAAGGGCTACTTTGTTAGTTACAGTGGTATTAACATATAGTCAAAAATTGTTCGGCGTTGTTTAGGGGTTTGTTTCCTTCAAACCAGACGCAGAGCAATTTGTTGATGAGGTATTTTGCGAAAAATGAACAAGTTTAAGTCACATTTTGTCCTCGAAGAACTTCCTGACCAATGCTGTATGTCTGATAATAAAAGCATTTAGCCAAACATGGCCTTTACTAATATTCAAATTCTCGATGCAATTTCATAAAATATTAAATTGGTTTTCAATATATTTTGGGTTTCCATTTGTCTATATTCGTAGGTAGCTCACAGAACGTTGCAATTTTTTCTCTATGAACTGATATAAAACCAAGCTTACGACCATGATGCGAAATTATCTTCTTAACCTTTGTCTATATTAATTTTACTTCCAGTTCTCTTCTTACGACGTATAGTATGTTGATTTTGGCAAAATGGTTGCAACCAATATTTCTATTGTTGGTTAACTGGCACGTTTTTAAAATACGTTTTTGCCCATTATTTGAACTTTTCTATTTGTCCATAGGGTTTCACTGACATCACGCTGTTTGTGTTTTAAGCGTAGAAACAAATTGGACGACTGAGATGCGTCATGACTACCAACTGTTTATTATTTTGTTTTATAGTGCCTACTATGCGTGAATGTGTCCACAACTTAGAAAAAAAAAACATTCCCGTTTTTGCAAATGTGCTTGAGAGCTTTCATTAAAAGAGTAACACAGTAGGGCTTCATCATAGCTTAACTCAGGTCTGAGTTTGGTGATGCGGGTAAGCTTTATCTTGTTTTGTCACAGATATCGCAAGGTTATCAAGCTGTCTATAGCCAAAATAGCAGTCCGCACATGCGTCCCCAAGTAAAGCTCCGACGAGAATTGCAGCCCTTCGACCCCCACTTAACTTCTTAAAAAATATTTTAAAAATGACCAAAAGTTGTCTGTCTGATAACTGTGTAATGGATGACCGTGAATAATTAAAGGTTGATGAAATATGTCACTCCATTTGATGTTACTATTTTTTCAACGAGACTTTCTTTCTTTTCTATGAAGAGAAAAGAGAGAGAATTTGATTAATAGGGGTTCACGCTTGGGAAACGTTTCACTCTTACATGTGTGGAACCTCTGTTACATCTGGCACACGTTTGGTACCGGCGTCTGAAAGAAACTTAGGGCTGGTTTATTTTCGAAAAGCACTTTACGTCTTTGCAGCTGTTATCAGATTTAGCCGCACACATACAAGTGCAAAGCATGTTAGAATATAATGAAGACTGATCTTAGAATACGTTAAAATTACCCTAACACAGATTTTTGGGCCATTAAAATACGCCATACTTCTTGTATTGATTTTTTTAAAGGAATCTAACCTGACTACATTATTTCGTCGCTGCAAAGATGAAATCCACCACAGGGTCCACACAGTGAGCACAAGAAAGTATGTGGGATGTATGATACATATGTCTTTTGTATGATGACGAAGGCTTACTATTTCTTACTAGCAGTGCACTGTTTTTCAGTCAAAAATCAATTTTTTTTCGGTTATTATATTTACCTTCCATTATGAAAAATTGATAAGTGAAGCTTGTCCATCGAGACATTTCATGATCCGTGGTCAGTGAAAATTAATATTGAAAAAGGTTAATGTAATTAATTTTCATTTATAATTCTGGCGTTTATCGCATTAAATAAGGTAGTCAATTTTACCGCAAATGTACGGAAAATAATGAAAAACACTTATTTTTCATTCTCAGTGACGCAACCAGCTTTTCTCCTTCAGTAATTAAGAAACAAAGCAAAGCTTCATGAAGCATTTCTTGAAAAATTAAATATTCTCAAAATTGATCAACATCCAGTGTTTTATTACAATATAAATACAATGCAATGCAGCCTTTCCACAATTGCTTCTACAAGCCTTTGTTATATTGTTTTAGAGGTATCAAGACTGTATAGCACTGCAATTTAACCGTAATTTCTACTGATTCTAGAACAAAATTTTCATCTCTGCAAGATTCCATGTTATGAACTTCCATGATGCTACTGAATAACAATAATACACGTAATAGAATTATTGCCCCATGTTTACAAGTATCGGTGATTTTAGCTGAATATTCAAAAACAGCTGGCAGAAATCACGAACAAAATAGCACAGTGTCTATACGAAATTGACTATAAGAACGCCAGAAAACCGCAGATTGTTTTGTAAAATTTTAAACTTTTCTTCTAAACAATTTTTATACAATCGTGTTTAGTATTCTCAGAACGTTAAACAAACAATGGTTACCAGGCTGATCAAGAACACACCGTTGAAGGACATAAGTTATCAGTTTTGGAATGAAGTTCTTCAGTTTAATTCAATTTTCAGCACTAAGGCCAACATTATAAGGTAACTTGTATTTTATAATTACTGTCGGACTGGCAAACCAAGATCCACGAGTGATAACAGAGAGACTGAGGAGACTAAATTGAATAAAACAGAGAAATAAATTAGGGTATTTGCCATATTAGAATAAATTGAATGATGAACAAGTTATATTATGCCCAATTAAATTAGACCAAAGCACTACAGTAAGAATTTGGACGCCTAAGATGTTAACTTGTATCAACACCACGAAGATAACAAGAAACAACAATTTGTATTGTGGCATGAAGCATTCTATGTTCTCTTGATATCTCAAACAGCCTCCGATAAACACGCTGGTTTATTATGTCAATTATTTCAACGATTTCTGGAAAATACTCTTCAAGAAATTGAGGGAATATTCGGCAATCTGCAGTATCAAAATTACGAAATCTGGAGATCTTTTAACCTTCAGAGCCGATGGTTATGTTCCTTACTATGTTTACAATACAATACCGATACTTAATTTTGCAATAATAACCAAAAAATATTCAACGAATTTTAGCATTTTCTATTGTAAGTTCAAATAAACTCAAAGTGTTTTAAATTTGCAAAAATGTTGTCATTATTAAATGGCGCCATTCAAAGCAGGCTGTACTTAGCATTAAAGCTTTTAAACGAGAAAGTATACTTAGAACAAAAACAAGCAACACAAAAGCTTCACTGGATAAACGTATAAATGAACGTGCATTGATAAACAGTGACTACTGAGGAAGAAGATTGTAAATGACCATGGCAAATAGTACGCGTCTTATTTAATTTTTCTATTAATTACCTCCACCAAAGGATTTCTTCGTGGATATCTTAATTATCTTACTTTGGTTGTGTAATAATCCGTTTCCTGCGTCCGCCGTCGATTGTGTCGTCACAAAATTAAAAACTCTCCTCCAATGGCTTTACGAACTTGGCCCGGGGAAGACGCGGATTTAAACGAAAACAAACCTATTGCAACGAAAAACTGTTCTGTGATATGATATTCTGTGACATGGTAATAACTCCCAGCAACTCTGTCACTTCGGCATATCAGTGGGCAACATGTTCTCGTTATATTTACGTTACATTTAGTATAGAATTTTATGATTCAGGAGCTTATCGAGGTGTACTTAACTTAAGACGAAACACTTTTGTTTGTGTCTCATGTTGGTAAATAAATTCAGAAAATAGCTCGAGAGTTGTCTGAATTCCAATGAATCACAGGAAAATTTACCGAGATTATTAAACTCTTTCTATATGTATTCCGCAGCGGCCTTTACGGAAGACAAAACGAGAGAGCTAAGGAATTAATTATTTACAACATAAAGAAAAAAACGAACGATTGTTACCGGGTTGTACCGATGTATTTTCAAAAACGATAAACCTTTGATTCAGTTTGAAGCAGGAGATTAGAACAGCCATATAGTTCTGTTAGTATCAAAAAGGAGATACTAGCATTCTTTGTTTATAGACAGTGGACGTGGTACGAGAATCAGTGGATTGCAATCCAATATTTTGCAATTGTTATTTCTTAGTTTCCTTTTGTTAATAAGGTTAACATACTTACGTTTTTATCCTCGTGTATTTTCGTTGTTAGTTCAGTCGGCTTTGCTATCAGTCCCCTTGATGTCTTTGCTACATTCCTGTAGTCAAAAGCTCAAATTGTAGAATTGCTCGATAATATATACCACACAATCCTTTCCGTAATTATTGGCGGCCTATCGCCCGTGAGGTTAGGGTCATGCACCTGATCTTCAAATGGAGAAGAATTCAAAATAGTCTCTCACTAGCAGATTAAACTCTTGACAAGAAATCTAACACCTTTTCAGTGACGCGCGTTTCCTTTATTGTAATTCAAAAAGATAAAAATGAATGCTTATTAGTTTTAATATTTCATGTTTGCTTCTTTCTTAGAACACAGTGATTTTATTAAGAACTAACCAGTTTCTACATTACTTTGGTATTTTGACAACAATGTTTCTCTTGTTATATTTTCTTAGAGCATTCTAGTAAGTTAATTTGTCGACTACGAATACAAAATACGTAAATTGTTTTAAACATCTTTACATACAGTCAGCAGGAATTATTAGAGTTGGTTTTCTAAATTGAACAAATTTTACAGGCCCCTCGGCGTGAAGTCAATTGAGCGGGATTCACGTCTAAGCACGGTTTCGGGAATAGTCTTCAACAAAGTAAGGTGTCAGCTCTTATGGAATAACATTTATTATGCAAGTTGATTTTTTACATCCATATACAAAAACAAAACTAAGCCCAGACAAAATACTAGGCAGTTTAAAACCGCGACATACTATTAAACGCCCATATAGTCGCTATTAAAACATTGTACAGATTGAGTTGAAGCAAGCTCATAACTTATTCAACTCTAGATCGACAGAAACACCTCGAAAACAAAATGTAAATTCTCAATATGCCTGCTGGTATCCAATCTTGGTTTTAGCGGTTTCGTGATCCAGTCGATTCGTATGGCTAGGTCTACTAGGGGGGTTCTCAATATTTTGTCACGAATTTTGCATGTCATTGCTCTACACCTCGCTACACAAAAATATATTGCGTCTGAACCTGCCGCGCTGATCACTCAGAATGGCTGACGCGCCGCAGACTATAGAAACCCATTTAATACTCCTTTTGAATGACAAGGCAAACAAAAAATGCCAGACTTTGAGTCTCCACGACTGAGGATTACGCAACAAGAATAATTACGTACAAGAACAACTTTGCTACTCAGAATGCAGCTTTAAATTAATACGTTTTCTTTCTGAAAGCTTCAAAAAAATGCAAGAAAAGCAGTCCTGACAATTTTCTCCAGGATATGCCACGTGATCGATTTCCCAAGATGCAAAGAGAGAAAACGCCCTTGAGCACGCTTTTGACGCTTTCTTTTATTTTCCGTCCTTAGCTCAACTGTAAGTTTTATTGTTACCTGTAATCCTTTTTTAAAACAACATTATGGGTGACATAGATATTGGAAAGCGAATTTTTGTCAAGGGATTTTCCCCGGAAACTACTGAAAACGAGCTAAGAGCTTATTTTGAAAGATTTGGCACTGTCAAGGAGAGCAAGGTCGTGCGAGATCGCAACGGGTTTAGCAAAGGATATGCTTTCATTACATTCGAATCGCAAGAAATAGCCGACAAAGTTCGCGACCAAGATAGCCTTGAATTTGACGGCAAAAGTTTAAACATTGGGAAAGCGGTCCGTAGAAAGAGCAAGCGAAATTTTGGAAAATACTACTATCATCGACAAGACGTGAATGAGAGCTCAGGCCATGGCAGCTATTATGCATTTTCGACTTCAGATGGAAGCATGTACTACACCATGAATCAACAACCGCACTTCGTTTTAGTGCCAGCATATTCTCCACAGATGCATTATCAGTCCCAAAATCCATACCCTCAGCCTTCCCATTCAGCTTCTCAGCCGATCTACACAACGACAGCAGTAGTGGGAAATTCTTATCTGCAGCCTTCGCCATATTCGTTTCCACACGGACATTCATGGAATGAAGTTGCCGCGGTGCCAGTGAACGCCGCCGTTGTGCCAAAAGTCCACCACCAATTTCCTGCAGAAAACCCGACAGAAATTGCAGTTGCTAGCACTCATGGCCAGGCAGCTCAGATAGTTAGTTTGGCCATCCCCGAAGGAAATTATGTACCAGATGTCGGAGCTGTTTCTGGAGTAGGAGAGGTGAGCTTGTTGTTTTTGTGGTTCGCGCGCGGAGCAGCTGCAGCAAGTTTCACTAAAATATGGAATTCGTTCTCAAATTAACGTTCAGATCATATCCGGATAGTTTTAATGCCTCTTCAGTTGAAAAATTTAATTCGTGTTTTTTGTGAGTAAATATTTCGTATAAGCTCGTTTTAGTAATGGTGAAATTTTGTTATTTCGTAGCTGGTGTTTGAAAGCCCTAAAGGAAAAGCAGAAAAGAAAGTCCAGGCCATCAAGTTCTTAAAGAAGCATGAACCATCAAGTCCAGCCGGAATGTCTGTTCCCCCAACTGCCACCATTCACGTTATTAACGGACAAGTTCCATCGACTCAGTAAAATAACCAGTTAATGTATTACCTGTAAGTTGGTAGATCAAAATCGAATTTCTCCTTGCTGACGTAGGCAAAATTCATTTCGCGTTGCACTGAGAACTTCCTTATATATCACGGTAGTATGTAATAATTAACAATTATTCACCGAAGTGGAGGTGAATAGTGGTGGATATTTACCAAGCCGCGAAGCGGCGAGGTAAATA
>OMLO01003728.1_pt1 | contig 12602 bp, 7 predicted proteins | sample 1674811 | NCBI WGS metagenome assembly OMLO01 (sample SAMN06265003, study PRJEB25207) | coral metagenome | isolation source: Coral host | place: Mexico:La Bocana,Puerto Morelos, Mexico | collected 2008-11-13
AGCCAGACCCCTAGTTATTTATTGTTTCTATATTGGTATTATCTTTTTGTAATATTTAGGGCAAATAAAATTTGTTGCTGCTGTTGTTGTTGTTGTTCTTTCAGAAAGGAACAGTATCGCTTTTCCTTTAACGTTTTCTTTTTAAACATGGCAAAAAGGGGTCAGTTGTATGGTTAGGAAATTGAAAGCTCCTTTGGAAACAGCACTTCTGGTTTAGCATTATTTCAACGCTGCAAAAAATCAAAAGAATTATTCCCGGAAAAAAATTGGTCAAACAATTTGCTCAAAATCCAAGACTTAATTCTTTTTCAGAAAGAAAGTTTAAGTGATTTAAAAGGGGCAAAAGTTACTGCAAGAGAATTAAAAGGAATCGTTATAAACAGTATTATCCTGCATTCGTTAAAGAAATATTGCCTTCGATTTTTTTTGACAAGATCGAAGTGTCAAGAAAAGTATCATAAGAAGCCTAACAAGTAGGTTATGTCATTTCCGACCTTGTTTACGGAAAATACTGTTTACGTTTTGTTAGAAAGTTAATATTTTTTACCTAGTGTAGAAGGTGACTGAACTGGGGTTGATGCGCTAGGTGGGACGACATTGTACATATTTCTCAACAGCCATGATTTTAAGTGTCGAATTTTCGAATACACTCCGTACTTTTCTGCTATGGCACAACCATAACCCCAGCTGGTGGCTCCCTCCAGATACCAGGTACCATTGAATTCGCACACCAATGGTCCTCCACTGTCACCTTGGCAGCTATCAACTTGCCCGGCATCTAGACCAGCACAAAGCATGGAGTCGTCAATTTGGTACGGATATGAAATTTCGCAACGATGTTTTGATACCAGTGGCACTTCTGCCTGCATGAGGGAATTTGCCGAGGGTCCTCCAGAATACGTACTTCCCCAGCCAGTTATCCAGCAGTTTTTAGTGGTGTCATCGAGGGGAAGCTGATGATTGGTTTCTGGCAGGCAAACAAGCCCAACGCCTACTCCAATGCCAGCCGAACTCGCCAGATGAAGAAGAGCAATATCATTGCTGTATGTAATGAGATAGTTATATTTCTCGTGCACGATGATTTTTGCAACTCCAATGTCTTGTTCTGTTCCGACACTGCTACTCGTTCTGTAATGAGCCCCTAACCTGATCGTATAGAAATAGAAGATGATTATCAAAATTAATTTCCTTTAATTTCAACTGGTCATTCTTTTAACTTTCGGGTGTTCAAAGAGGTAGGGGAAGCTTAAAATTCAAAAAGATGATTTACTCTGTAATGCTTAATCTGTCTGGAACTGCTCATTACCCCCTTAAAAACATGTGATGTGTCAACTGTCTCTATATTCCACTTAGCATGATGGATCAACTTGCTCTGTACCTCGCTTGATACTGCCATAGCAAGCGAATTTTAACATGCACGAAAATCGAAATTACCTCTCTTTTACAGGATTATTCTTTCTTTCCCTCTTTCCTTGAGCAGAATTTCATATTTGGTTGCATGTTATATTTCTCTACCTTTATTATTTTCTGACTTACCCGCGTCACATAGAGTTTTAGTGAGAATAACATCACCTTATTTTGATACTGGAGGGCAATTTTCCATTCACACAGTGAGCTGCAGTCACTACCCAATATTCATCCACTAAGGAGCCGCCACAAAATTGACTTCCATAACTGTTTACCAACATGGCCTGCCATGGCCAGCTGTTGACTTGCGCCACGGTTCCGCCAACGATTCGGGATAAACTTGGTCGAACACCACAAAACACTAAATCAAGTAGACAAAAACATTCATTAATTTAACACACAAACTGAACTAAGCGGTGTTCATCTGAAGCGAATTGAGAAGAGGAATTCTTAACAAAGAGATGACACTATTCTATAGCAATCGCTCCAGAAAGCTGTGCAGAAGTTTTGCAGTTTTCGGGCTTAAGAAGATTAAGTTTTTCAGACACCTTTAACGTCTAAGACGATAAAGGCGTATGGCTGGGTATGAAAACACCTGTAAGACGCATGTAAGTGCATGACCTAACCATTTTTTAAAGAAAAAATGGGTTCTTTACTCGAAGGACGCTGGAATCAAGCAACACTGGAATCAAATTTAGCGCGCCAGTATACGAAAGAATCTAATATCTGATAACATGGCATGGCAGGCCCTCACGTTTTTATACCAGACAGATTTAACCTCTCAAACGTTAAAGGAGTCTGATAAGAGCCTCGTTCAGGCGCTCTCAAAAAAACAACCTTAAAATGACTGTAAATGGACCAGGCATTTAACCCAAATGTTCATACCTGCTTTCATAGTGACAACACTTTCTAAGCTCTTGTACGGTTGTCCAATTTCATCAACTCCAAAAATGACCACACGATACGTGGATGATGGGCTCAATCCTTTTATATTTGTAGAAGAAGTGTTTCCTGGAACAGTTTCCACCGCTAGCAAAACACGTTCGGCACTTTTTACCTCGATTAGGTAAAACCCTGCGCGACGGTTAACGTTTGCATCGAGTCCGGACCATTGAAGGATAAAGCTGCTGGAGTCAGCGTTAAGGATTGTTAAATTCCATCCCGCGACCAGTATGGCTGAGGAAACGAATGAAAAACAAATTACCAAATGAATCACATGACGTAAATGACACAGAGCTAATTATAACAATTACTTCTGCAACGGATGGTAGTATTGGGTGATATTTTCGGGCGATAAAGTTGGATAACGGCATGCGCAGTGACAGAGGCGGCGGTGAGCATTGGTGGTTAGTGGTGGTGGTGGTAGTGAAGGTGGCAATGGTGGTCGTAGTAGTTATAGTAGTAACTGTGGCAGACGCAGGCGTTAATAGCAGCTGATATAGCGATAGACGTGGCGGTATTGAAAGTGGAGATGACCTAGGTAGGTGTAGATGGCAGCTGATGATGATGATGATGATGGTGATGATGATGATGATGACGATGATGATAACGATGCGTATTCGCTGTTCTGTCCTAGTATAATTAGTAGTTCTTATTTACATACCTGACGTCAGACCCTTCTTCAAGATGGCGAACTTAATGTTGATATTACTACTTGAACTTCCTGTATATACTTGAACAGTGATGTTGTTTGAGAGCCCAAAATGAACATCCGTGAGAATTTCTGGAGCAAACGGTCCAGTACAACCACTGTGATAAAGAACTTCAGTGGAGTTCCCTACAGTTATCTTAGCATATTCGCTGAAAAATCAAGAATAAGTATACATAAGCGCAAGTAAAAAGTATCCTATAATGTTACTTGGTATAAAATCGTGTTTCTATAACCAGAGAATGAGAAACACAGAACAAACACGAGCTGGCAAAAAGAGATCGCGAGCAAAGATAAATTACATTTTGATAATCAAACTAAACAAGTTGTCTTCTTTTTCTCGTTACCGTATTTTTTAAAGAAAAAGAAAGAGAACACATGTGTACCGCGTTTCTATCGAGTTATAGAAACACACTTGACAAAGAACAAAATTTCAATTTCTTAAATTATTACATTACCTGCAATATTGAAGATTTATTTCTTGCACGGAAATCAAAGCGATAGCTTCGCGGATGCCACCGTTCTGAATTATCCAACTGCATCGAAGGTAGTTGTAATTCGTTCCTGTGTAGTCTATATGGCCAAAGCTTTCATTAAAAGCGATGGAGCAACCTTTACGAAAAGGCAAAAGAACAAGTACTCTTAGTAAGGAAAACAAGTAGGTTTGTTTGGCAGATTCCAAAGTTATAAATAATGATTTTAATAGCGCGAACAAGTCAATTATTAAGCAGATGTTTCGGGGCTAACCCTTCTGCAGTGCTTTGTTTTTAGTGGTAGGTTTGGCAGGTACCTACCCACCTACCTAGCTACCTGACTACCTCTTGACTAACTACCTACTCCAGCCCATCAGTTTCATTCTTTCCGTTCCATCCATTTTTTCACCATCGAACCAGTAATTCTGGGTTTTTACATGATGTATTTCCAACCCTTTTGATGTACGCCATAAGAGGACCAAATCGGATTACACATGTAGCTCGGATGGTTTGAAACTACTCTAGAGTGAGCACGCAGAATTTGAGCGCAATGTTCCGTAATTCATACACAACGAATTTTCTAATAAAGACATACCTGTGGTCGCATAATAACCGTAGGTCCATGGTCCTTCTCCCTTTGACGTATAAGCGGCTACATAAACTCTATATTGCTGCCCTGGTTTAAGATCTTTCAATTTAGCATGCGTAGGGTAGGGACTACTCGTGTTCACAGTTTGATATGCTGACCAATAATAGCTGCTTTCTCTGTAGTAGATCCTATACCCTAAGAGCTTGCCATTGACGAAGTTCTGGGAAAGAGGGCTCCACTCCACCAGAAGGTCGGATGTAAATTCAAAGCTGGTCACCCGCAGCAAATTAGGAGCCCTACTAGGAACTTGAGGAAAATAATGATGATTATTATTATTATGATTATTATTATTGTTATTATTATTATTATTATTATTATTATTATTATTACTATTATTATTATTATTATTATTACTATTATTATTATTATTATTAACAAGGGTATGCCACTCAATTTAGAGATAAAATATGTTCTTTTCTTTCTTCCAGTAATCCAGGCTTTGGCTCTAACACAGCTCTGGCTCTAAGCAAGAAGCCATTTTTCAGAATATGCTTACCACAAATTACGATTTGCCAAAATTACAACAATTTACTTGGATTAAGCCTGTTAGTAACGTATCGTGGTGAAGTTTTTCAATTAGGGATCCTTGTTCAATGTTTGCTTCTCAACTGTCTTCCTGTCGAGCTAATTAATGACGCCACCAAAATCGTACTACGGTAGGTTTTTGTTAAAATAATTCTTAAACGCAGAAATTAGTAAGCTAGAGCAGATTGAAACACAAAATAAAACAGCAAAAAGTGCTTAGTTTTGAAATGTTTAGTACTCACCTCCTTCGTCGGTCGAGACCAAGACATCTGCAGTTTTTAACTGTGTGCCATTAGTATTCATGGCCACGACACTAACATTATACTCTGTGTATGCTTGGAGGTCCGTTATCTCCGATGTTGTTGTATTTCCAGGCACTATTTTGCCAATTGGTTCGCTGCTGCTGTTGGAAGTTTTTGCAAGAGCAACATAAAAACGCACTCCATGGATAGGGTTGTTCCATATTATTTCGATGCTATTCGTGGTTCTGTTTACAACGGTCACGTTCAAGTCGGCCAAAGGGAAAGCTGTAGTATGCAACAGTTAGTGCAATTAGTTAACCAGACAAGCCGTTTTGATATTTATGTTTAGTTTTGTCAAATACATTTCTGTTTTTTTTATAAATATGTCTAACTTTTGGATTTAGGCTGAACGTTCTTAGCAGGGCGAAAAAAGGGCAGGCAACCTTCCACTGATGAGGTCTTACCATGAACTATCTAAGAGGCAAGGTCGTTTCTGTTTAAATATCTTCCTAGCAGCATTTGATTATTGGGCTATACAGACTCAAGCTTTACATTTTATCACACTTCATTCTCTTCTTTCAAGGCGTTGTCAAAATAGACCTCCTCTAGTGACTCTGGGCCTGGTTTTATTCTTAAAATTATTTTTCGGTCTTTTTGTTCTTATGCAAACGCTTGTTTCGCAGAAAAGATTGCATAGGTGATGTTTTGGGTTTAGTTTTTAGATCGAAAGGATCACTTGCTCGGTACAGCGTACTATGTGTTAGTCCCAAAATTAAGATGATTTAGTAATTTTATTGTAAACCTTACCTGAATCCAGGCCTTGATTCAAAATGCCGTAGTCAATTTTGACATAACTCCAGCTGTAGACAAGGGCAACTTGTATCGTGATGTTTTTGGATTCTCCAAACGAAATTTCATGAATTGTTTTCTTGGAGGACGAGAGCCATCCGCTAAGAGCAAAGACCTCTGATCCATTTCCATCGAAAATTTTGATGTACTCGCTGCGGGACAAAATGAAATATCTTTGGCACTACTTACTTACAACAAGCAATGTGCAGATCTCGGTACAGATGAAGAACGCGACGCCGGGAGCGCGTCTGCGCCGATTGTCGACCGACAATCTTTGTCGGTATCTTTGTAATAATATCTAATATCTTTGTCGGTAATCTTTGTCGACAATCTTTGTAGGGCCTTTGTCAGGAGTTTCATTGAAAATGTTAACAAACTCTAAGTAACTCTTGATCGGATTGTTCGAAAGCCGGTTGACGCTAACAAAAGGCTCTCTTTTCTCACCTAACAGTTCGTTTTTCTGTCTTGTAGAGTAACAACGGCTTATGTCGAAGAGACTATTTGTAAACACACGTCTTTCAGCTAGAGACAAACCTTGTTTAAAAGTATTTTCAACCCCGAATTATGTTAACAGTTACAGAAACAGCATACCTGCTATATGCAAAGTATATTTGGTTGATCGCAACAATAGCTACGGCCTGAGTTTTTCCTGTGTGCGAGATTATCCAGTTACAATACGGGTCGAATTTACTCGCATATGTGATGTCCAGTCTGCCAAACGATTTGTTCACGTTTTCCGTGCATCCTAAAGTAGGAAACAGACAATAGACAGCTGAGATGTGTACTGAAATGCATCCATTGATACCACTTTAAATGACTTTCTTTTCGACAGTTGAACTATCTATACATACGATATAGAGATATTGATTACGTGTGATTTTAGAAACTTGAATTAGTATTTTGGGGCTCTAGATTGATATTTTGATGTTAGCATCGTAATTAGCTTTTTAAAATGTGTATAGTCTAGTCAATGTATCTTAGTGATAGTATTGATGTAAGAGGTTGATTTAGGAACAAACCGAGTATTGTATGAGTGTACTGATGCTACTGTTTGAAATTTCAAAGGAAAAAAGAAGAAGGTTATAGTAATGGTGATACGTGAGGAGTGCATTAACAAGATCAGTCAATATAGTAAGGACCTCTAATTCCTTAAAAATAGGCTCAGAGTGTTCAACTCGATTTGCGAAAGTTATAATGCGTAAAGCTCTTAGTTGAAGAGTAAATTAAGGGTTTAAGAGAAGTACCCTAGGTACTGCCCTACTTTTAAACCTTTAATACGTCCCCTCAAGAGAGCTATACGTATTATAACTTTCTCAAAACCAGATTGACACTCCGGACCTCTTTTTAAGGGATTAGAGATCACTCAGAAAACCTCGTGAGTATAATTCCAGACTTACCTTGGCAGATGCCAGCGGTAATGGAGACGTCATCGATCGCAATATCACCTCTAAAGCTTGTTCCGCTTATCCCCTCAAAGGTTATCTGCGAGCACAAGAAAGAATGCTGATTACCATAACCATAGCCTAATTGACTTATGACCAATGGCTCTGTGTATGCTACTCACTTACCACAGTAGCGAGTTTAAGGTGGCTTCTTATATGACTGAGAAAGGCCTTTCTCTTAATTTATTATTTCGTTTTATATTATCTTTCCATTACCTAGTTGTACATCTTGTAAAATAATATTCTCCACATGAAAACAAAAAGATGTATATATATTCAACTAGCCTGCGTAGCAAGCGTTTCCGTGGGGTTTGGGAGCAAAGCAGACCGAGGAACGGGATCTTCGGTGTTTTTCCCGCGCGAAAAATGGGACGAGAGCCCAAAAACGAAAGAGGGGGGCGGGGGAGGGGAACCTTCCCCTCCCCCTCCCCCTGTTGCCTCTTTTTGGCTCCCGCACCATTTTTCGCGCGGGCAAAACACCGAAAATCCCGTTTCTCTGACTTTCCTTGCTCCCTAACCCCACGGAAACGCTTGCTACACAGGCTAATATTCAACTCACTTTGCTCCCCAAACTCATGGTAACCTTGGCCTTCAGCCATTGGTTTCCTCGGTTTCCTGATTGGGTAAATACTCTTGTATTCCCGTTAAAGACGTTGAGAGTATTCACATCGGTTCCATACATGTGGTAATAAAACTCCAGGCAAGATAATTCCCCAATGTCAGTGTTTGACACTGAATATTCGAGTTTGGCGTTATCACCATAATACCGTGGTGAGGAGGTTTCGATATACATGTACCTTCCTGCAACAAAACATTCCAGTTTATATAAATTATACTAATTCTTTATTCTAATTAGCAGCTGTGATTTTTAGATGTAATTTCTCGTTGCATTTTATTTTAATTCTAATTACAATGGAATCCTTTTGGTCATCTCGTTGTTGCAGTCTTCTCGTAATTTTTCCCCCAGCGAAGCGCCGATACATTCTCATAAGAAAACCCCGTTAATACGGCTAATGATCACATTCTGAAATCCCAGCTCATATAATCGTTTTTTAACTCGTTCAAACGGCCACTCAAAACAGTTATGTTCATCTTTCCATAGTTAATAGTATGGTGGCAATTGAAGTTTCAATTGTTGAACAATAACCTGTATTCTGTATGCTAATTAAAGACCAGTTGTTTGGAAGTGCAATTGTGAGTATACAGTTAGGACGTCGATTAATTTAGACCAGTCATGAAATTTGAAATTGTTCTTCATTTCATGCATTTCTGTCATTTTTAATGACCGGAGTGTTTTATCGCTAAAAAAATGATACTGATACCATAACGTTTTATTTATATTGGAAAATTTCTATCATTGTGACTGGCCAGAATATTTTTATCACCAAAAATGATACTGGTACGACGACTTCAACGTTCCTTATTGCTGGAAAGCTATTCCGGTTATCCAGAATGGAATTGATAACTGAAGAAGTACAATTTAATTTCCTGTAGAACACTAACAACAACATTAACTAGTAGTTTGATTAACCTACCGTAGCCCCCATGGTCAGATGAAGGCCCTGTGGAGGAAGACGAAGTCGAACCATACTGGTTTGTCCAGTCGAAGTCGTCATCCAGATAATTTTGTCTCCAGCCAAAACACAGACCATAGTTAAAGTTACAGCCTAATCACGGAAAAAAGCAGGAAGATTACCATACAATGATCTTTTACATAGATATCCACAAATATCACAAAATAACAGCAGTAGTAAATTTAAAACAGGATAAATCGATTTCATGTCAACTACGGTTTTCTTTTTAATGAGCCGTTGCATGAAAAAAAGATGTAAATTAATAAATACTAAAACAACCTCTAAAAAGTGGAAGCTTGCGCTAAACGCCAATAAAAAACACATTTTGTACTTACTGTGCTCAGCGTTGGTCAGTTGCACATAAAGTAGAACAACTAGGAAGGAAAATAAAATAATTTAAGACAACTGAATCAAGGGGCATAATTCACCCAATCTGTGGGCGTAGCTAGCTTATAAAATTCTTTTTTGAATCACAATATATTTGCTGTCCTTTATCACAAGTTAACTGATTGCGATCATCATTAGCAATTTGAACGAAACACACTGAAAACCTTTAATTTCAGTTTTTCATGGATTATGTATTTACTAGCTTCATGTTATTCTAAGGGAGTGTTGACATCATGTTGTTAAACTTTTGCTGATTCATGATTATTAGCATGTCGTTAAACGATTGCTGAGAGGGTTAGCAATCACTGTCAACATTTTATTGATTGTGATCATTATTTTTGCATAATCGTTAACTATTTGAGCAGACCATTCGAAAACAGCCTGGAATTTTTATTTGAAATCAAAGTAAAGCTTCCCTATTATAGTCCACACAAGACCCACTTTGTAAGGCAGATGACTCGCATGCAGTACGTTTCACATTGTTTTTTAACAAAAAGAAATCAAGATTCTATTTGGCTCTGAATCAATTTATACGACTGAACTGGAATTGACAGAGGATGTGGCGGTTTCCAACGAAATGTTACTATACTGAAATGAGCTAACCAATATCAAAAATAAACGCAAGCAAGGTCCAAGCGTTTCACAGATACATAGCGAATAAATGTAGGCCTAGAGAAATTAAAGTCGGCTTGTTACTAGTTTCTCGACTGCTAACACAAGAGAAATAACGGGACAAATCACTTTATGCGATATAAATAATTTATTAGATAGTCACAAAGTTTTTTACAAGGTGCTCGTATTTTCACTAAGGGACGCACAATTTATTTTCTTAAAGACCCATTAACTGAACGCATTGTTTGCTGGCAAAGAAAGTCTTAAGTGCTCCTTAGAATACCAAACAAGACTTACGTCAAAGCAACAAGGTAATTAAACTGTTAATTGTGCCATAGATTTCGAGGCGGAAGTTCAACTAAACCAGTCAGTCGGAGCAGCCGAAGTACTGGTGAAACTAAAACACAGCTACAACATTTATGGACATTCAAGACCCATTTTCTTTGATTTTCAGAGTTCAATCTGTAACAAAAGATTTATGCAAATATTTAAAGGGATATGCAATTTTAATAAAAGAAAAAAAAAAAATATTCTCGATCTTCGACCTTTTGAATATCTGAAAACGACACGCCACCAAAACCGACCAATGAGTAGCTGGCAGTGATTTTATCACTCAGTGAAACAGCCCACGTTCGATATGTTAATATTCTAACTTAACATGGCTCCGGGGCTTTTGTAACAAACTTCTGTTTTGGTGTTGTTTTCTATATATTGAAGTCTCTTTTGGTAATGAGGCACAAGAGAAACTTCACAAATTTGCAATTACGTCCTAAAATCCTCGGAGCTATGTTAGAAAATTGATTGATATATCGAATTAGTATGGAAGAATATGCTATTTGTCAGTTGGTGAACCGCACATTTTTTGCAAGTTAACACCATGTACTGTACACCAGCGTGAAGCTTATATCTCTACATGATTAATTCGAAATCAAAAATAATTCTGACCCAACACGCCACACATTTAACAGGGTACATTTTGATTTTATGGAAATGTTTCCGAACTTTGCCCTGTAAAAATTACGAATAGACCAAAGGTATATTGAGCAGTTCGCGTTTCAGCATCATGCATGGTTTTGTCGAATTAAAAACTAGCAGACCGAAATTATGAATGACTCGTGTTCTTTAAAATTGGACTAATTAGATAAACACCGTTATTTTACAAGTCGCGAAACTTCCAAGTCTATGATATTGCTCTTTTGGCGGATTCCATAACGTAATGTGAACGGTTTATGCTATATAGTAAAACTAATTTTCGAACCTGACGGAAGATATAATCTGAGTGAGTCCAAAAGCAAAGAACATCTCTAGGCCCGGATATTTTATCACGTACAAGAGCGCACACCAGCATATCTAAAAAGTTACTTTTGCGAGTAATCGAATATGAAAAATTAAACAGTACTTTTTAAGTATGTACATACTGAAGACAGTCATTCCCAGCTGTGTCACTCAACTAAATCCATGGCCAGGTTATATATATATATGTTGCACATTCTTACAAAGTAAAATATTACTAAAACTTTAGCAAATTAATCCAAGATCAGATACATATTAAAGGCAAAAAAATGTTTATTATTGGAGGAACGACTTAAAGAGGTAGATGCAAGTGACAAAAGAGTACAGAAGTCATAAGAGTCGTAATCTTAAGAACTGGTAAGTGTTCACCTCGATGCGATAGTATACCAAGAATAATGATTATTCAACTTCAGCTAAACTGTGCCTCGTTTTACTGTTTTGTTTTAAACTTGAGGCAAGCATTTAGGGTTACTTTAGTGAAAAGCTCGCCACACGCACTGCTCAACGTATGTAGAAATATCACTAATATATTTAGACGACATACGGCTGTTTCTCAAAACCATAGTTTTGCCCAGCTAAAACAGATTATTTTGTGTAATTTATTTGATTTTTCCTGACAGAATTAGATTGCAATGTAGGAGTTATGCTCTCCATCATAAATTAACTTGTTTGTTAATTGTTGTGCCATACGGGTGTGTGTGTGTGGCTAATTGCCATGATAGGTTTGTACACTTGAACATATTTTTTTTCACTTTTAGCTCGCAAAGTCGGTACGTAGCCTGTTTTCAACAGGCAAAATTCAACATTCCCTTAGAGAAGAGTAACTTAATCCCATTAGCTTCCATTTTGACTTCTCTTATTTGTTCCTAATTGTACATGTTCTACAAATATTGATTTGTGCCGTGGCAAGATCTGTAAGTTAGGCATATGGTCAACTTTGTGAATCAGGCTTTTCAGTTATCATTAAGAAATTGCACAGTTTTGCATCATTCAACTTTGCTCACGAAACTCCAGGTTCCGTTTGTGCCAACTGCTCAATTCCAACAAGAGTATGTGTATGTGTATGAGTATGTATGAGTAAGGCTTCTACGCAACTTTCTGTGACTTACCGGTCTGAAAAAGCCATGCATGTAAAAAGAAAGTCTTCTTTTCCTCGGCCATTACGGGGCAACGTTTTCTCCTAACATGCGAGAACGTTTACGCCGAGGCTGTTTGACACAACGTCAGATTGAAACATGCAGCACCACAGAAGCGTAAAATGAAAGCGTCTGTGGGCCAATATACAAATCAAGAAGAAAAAAACAGTGTAGACAAGCAAAGGAATTTGTGTGATCAAGTGAAGCGAGCCAATTCTTATGCGCGTATGTGTTTGGGCAGATACAATACATGCTTGGCGTAATATAACATAACAACAAACGCTACATATTAACAAATAGATTCCATGTTGCCGTGCGTCTGTTCAGTAATAGATCACAGATGACGTCAAAATGTGGTAAGAACA
>OMLO01003729.1_pt1 | contig 12602 bp, 7 predicted proteins | sample 1674811 | NCBI WGS metagenome assembly OMLO01 (sample SAMN06265003, study PRJEB25207) | coral metagenome | isolation source: Coral host | place: Mexico:La Bocana,Puerto Morelos, Mexico | collected 2008-11-13
CTTATGACTTGAATAATGTATATAAACAGATTATCCTAATCGCGCTAACCCGGGACACGTCCTGAAACAAACTATTCCTATCAGTTCCCGCTCACCATGCCCCAAATGGACACACTATGTCACTAACAGCCCTGATTTTTCAGGTGGTTGTTCGTTTCGAATAAGGTGATTTTCTATTGAATCATGATTATGAGGGGAAGAAGAGTACGTGTATCATAAGTTTTGGATCTACCCCCCCACCCAGTAAACAGTCACCACCAGGATTATGACTGGGTTTCCGGGGTAGATCCAACATGGATTGTTGAAGTGAGAAGACTTATATTAATAATTGCATCGCCCCATCTAGGCTGTGATATTGGGGGAGCTAAGGAGCCGAGGGCGATCTAGCCATTTCCCTCGAGCCTTCTAGTGGCGTGGCTGTATCCTGGGGATCTAGTTGAGGGGCGTTATTTATGCCATGTTGATTGACTGGATTGACAAGATGTTACAACAAGGTGAATGGACCATATCGTTATCGAATCTGCAGAAGGGTTGCTCATACAACATCTATGCTGTGGATATTTCATATGATGGCGTTTTTGATCATGATCATCAATTTCAAGGGAAGATTGATATTCCTTCGGGGCAATTGCAAAGATGTTGCATTGAAGCTCAGGGAAAAATCATCAATGTGATTTTGAGATCGTGAAAGTGCATTCACAGAAAGTCGTTTTGAGAATCCCAGAAACGTCCATGACCGATGATCAATGCAAGATGGTTGGCACAATCGGTGTTGCCAGTGCAATTTTTGACGGGGTGGTTTTTCATGGCTACAATGAAAAGGCGTTATCCGGATTTGATGACATTAGTCCAATTTCTGGAGACAAGCAGTGTGGAGTGAAGAATGGAGAGAAGAGTGTTTGCATGTTTTGGGCGAAGAGTGGAATTTCAACTGTTTATGCAAAGCCGTGCATGATGAACATTCCGGATTCAATTGTTGAGAAATATTCATTGATCGAATTGTTTGCCGGGGGTTTTGCTGGTTGGAGTCAAGCCGCATGTGTTTTACAGACACTGGGTGTGGCATGGGAATCAACAGTAGCAGTTGAGTTGGACAAATGTATTGCCCAAATGTATGCTGACAACAGCCGTTGTGAGATCATTGATGCAGATGATGTCAATTTCTGTTTGGATGAATCCCTTACTGCTGATAGGAAAGGTTCGGTGATTTTTCGGGGTAGTGTTTGTGACCGTAGGTTTACTAGACTTGTCCCATGGATGCAACGTCAAGTAGTCACCATTCCAGTCCATGCCCGCCTTGGACGAAGGTATCAGTGAAAGATGGATTAAATCATCCTGATGGCAAGTTGTTCCCATACACAGCAGCTGAAATGAGATTTCTAAGACCTGATGTGATTGCAGCAGAACAAGTTGAGACATTTAGATCACATGAACACTATCAAGGTGTCATCGATGCCTTTAAATGGGCTGGATATCAATTGGTGTGGGAAACCTGCAGTGATCTGAAAGATGTGGCGCCTATTTCACGAAGAAGATGGTTAGGAGTGTTTGTTCCGGTGCCTTTTGCATCAAAGATTGGTTGTAGAATCGATTTGATCAAACTCCCGATCACCAATGTCTTTTCTTTTCACTCGCTGATCAAGTTGCCATGTGAACATGAAGAAGAATTGACTCTCACTGAGGATTTGTTGTCCACATACTCTGATCCTTCGTTGTGTAGATATGGTAAAGGGAGAGTTGATATCAAAACACGTGAACATGTGTTGCAAGAAAGAATCAAAGGGCCATTTGCGCAATTGAATGCCGTTATGGCCATGTACGGAAATCAACATGGATTGCCATTGAAGACATTGAAAGAAAAAGGCCTATTTGCTGAGTTGACTCAAGGCAATCATGGCATTCGATTTTGGTCTCCATTTGAGTTTGCAATCTTGCATTGTAGAAATACATGTTTGAGCATTCCCAAGATGAGTCGATTAGGACACATGACGATTGGAAATTCCATTGCAGTGCCGCATGCTGTTCTTGCGTTGTCTGTTGCAAGAAATGCCATTGATGTTCATGCACAGTTGGATCCTGCAGAAGCAGCCATGCAATCGGTGTTGTCGAGATTGAACTCCAGGAATGCACACATCGTGTCTTGTGGTGAGAATTGGGTGATGGTCCCAAATTCAGGTTGCATTCATGAGCCAAAACACCATGATTATGCCTCAACACTCATTGATGATTCGTCTCTTTACACTGAGAATGAAAAGATGGCATGTGATGTTTCGCCCACGGTCTCCTTTGAAGTGACATGTCAAGTGCATTGTACACATCCTGATGGAGTTGAGCATGTTTATCAAGTCCAGCGTGGAATGAGTCTTGCTGAGATTTTCAAGCAATTTGAATGTGGTTTCTTTCGTGAAACTACGGCAGTTGCGACCATCCAAGGGGATTTGATTTCACATGATCACATGGTTGATGATGACATGAGAATTGTGGTTCGATGGGCCTGCAGAGAATTTCGTGAAGTTGTCCTCAAAAGAGGTACTTGGTTTGTTGTCCCTGAAAACGTTACACCACAAGCATACATGAAGAAGTGTGGCATTCATGATTTTGGGCTACAAATCTTTGATGTAGTCTTTAATGAAGTTGCCGGTGATTCGTCATGTACATGCAGTAGGATGTTGTTTGCACTTGAGATCAACGTTGCAGAATGGAAACCATGGAAGCCGAGTAAAGTTGAGATTTGCAGCATTCAAGATTGCATTGATAAATTGCATTTGTTCATCCCGAAGTGTGACGTCAATCCTCATGAGATCAGCTTTCATGCCAATGATTTGTCGTGCCGTGATGACTTGTTGTTTGATCTGAATTGCATTTTTGCACCGTTGGAACCGTTGTTCGGAGCCGCTGGATGGGATTGGAATAATCAAGTATCAAATGATGAATATCATTCGGGTAAGCTCGGTTCATTTTATCCTGCCCACATTGGTGCTACCCCACATCACACTATGATTTTTCCCCTTTTGCGGAATTTGGTGATGGGATCCCTGAAAGCAAGTTGTCGAAACCCTTCCATCATGGTGAAGATCAAATTTGCTGGATATCAGGTTTGGTATGCATCCATACAGGTGAATCAACTACATGCGTTGATTAATGAGATTGGTTGCAATTTGGGTTTTATCCAGACTAGATTGGTTTGGAAAGGAAAATGCAATTGGTCAGCCGAAACATTGAAGGAAATGACTGATGGGAGTGTTTTGCGTTTTCATTTTGTTTGTGCTCTTCATGGTGGTGGGGCGAAAATTGATACATGGAAAGAAACCAAGAGTTTGTTAGCCAAAGAGTTGATTCAGCATGGTTGGCCAGTGACTGGCCTTGAGAATCTAACGAATGATTGGTGTCAACGAATTGGGGCTGGCAAGTTGCATGCAGCGTTGAAGAATGGTAATGCTGAGAAACGATGGGTTGCATTGTTGGATTGTGCCAAATGGCATGGTTTGCCTACTATCCCTGATGACCCGGTGAAGATGAAAGCCATTCATACCATTCAAAAGGCATTCCGTAAAGCACTACCAAACAAGACGTTGACAGAAGCTTTGCAAATCGCTCCGGGTTTTTTCCATCAGCAAGATGATACACCAGCGCAGGTTCTTGAGAAGTTGGACTTGAAGTCATCCGGTGTTTGCTTGGTTGATTTTGATCTTGCAGTTACTTGGGTGAGAAAGGATTTTCCATTGGTACCAGATGAACTTGCTATTATCACATTGTTCCGGGCAAATCTACCTAGCGATCTTCCCACCCCAAAGGAAATCACATTTCCTGTTCTGGATAGTCGTTCCAGGCAATCTATCGCAAGAGGACATTTGTGGCAGTTGGGAGAAAAAGCAATGAAACTTTCCCCGAATTCTCAGCCTATTGTGACAGATGATACAATGGTGTTGGCATGTACTATTTGGAAAGATGAATGTACTGATCAACAATGGAAGCTAGCATCTGATCATTTGGTGAAGACTGCATTTCAGATGATTGACACGGTGGACACTAAAGGATTGGTGCTTCAAGTGTGGGGAAGATGTTTCAGGGACCATCAAAAGCGTACTGAACCAATCAATGCTTTGTCGGGCCAATTTCATTTGAGAATCTTTACACGAGATGTCGAAACGTTCTTGAAGGTTAGTGGAGTGAATGCAGTGTACTTCACACCAAAAAATGAATCCCATCTCTCACATCCAAAGTGGGGTATGATTTGGTTGAAGGACAAGGTTGAGGTTCAGATTGCATGTGAGAAATCAACATGTCATTCAGGAATTGCCAGGACAAAAGATCGCTTTGCATTGAGGGTTGTTGCGGACAAGATTGAGGCAACAGCAAAAGAAGTGCATCCGTCCAATCCCCCAAAGCATTCTTTGCCAGTTGATCGATTGTACAAAGTTGAGCCGATGCCTTTGGGAACCACGCCACAACATATTGTGACATGGGCACGGAATCTTGGTTGGGAGGTTCGAGTCATTAAGATGCTAGGTAGATCGGCTGCATTGTTGGGGACAAGTCATGCACCTCCACATGAACATATGTTGATGGGTGAAAATTCTATCTTGATTAGGCCAGTGAAGACTGATCGGAACAAGCCATTGAAATCGTCATTGGTAGCGGGTCCACGTCCAGTTGTGAATCAAGCTCCCAAAGATGCAGGCGTGAACTCCGGCATTGATGGAGTATTCAACAATGATCCATGGGCAAATTTCAAGGGAGTCACTCATGCGATGAATGGTTCAAATCAAAACACGGTGGCTTCATCTGGCAATGTTTCCCGTACGGTTGATGGTCCTACCAATGCAAAATTTCATGCTTTGGAGGAACGTTTGGCCAAATATGAGACTGCATTGACTGAGATTCGAACTGAGCAGAAGCAGGTTGTTGAACATATCAAGCAACAAGATGATGCTGTCCAAAAGAAGATTCAGGGTGTTGAAACCAAGCTAGGCAATGTTCAGCAGAGCTTGGAGCAATCAATGGAAGCAGCCATTATTCGTGCCATGGGAAGTCAGGAGAAACGCATGGATGTCAAGTTTGACAAGTTGATGGCAGCCATGACCGGACAAAAGCGGCCAAATCCAGAAAGTGATGATGATTCAATGAATGGAACGCCGTCAAAGCACCCGGTAGCGAAACGTTGATCATTTGTTGAAGTCATTGTTGCGTGAAGGTTTGATCCTTCTTTATTGTGATGACAGTGAAGAAGGAAATTAGTTTGTTGAAAGTTGCTGTCGTTAACCCGACTTCACTTGCAAATAATGCATCAAAATTCAAGTCATTAGATTTTGACGTTTGCTTTGTCTCTGAATCTAGCGCAACAAAATTGGTGAAACAACAGTACGAAAAAGCATATAAAAAAGAGGGGTTGCATTTTGTGTGGGGTTGTGATGTACCTTCATTAACCTTATGTCGAGATGCTAGTGAATCCAAAAGAGGTTCATCTTTGGGTGTTTGCATGCTTGGTAGATCCAGTGTGACACTTAGACCATCTAGAGATAAGTTGCCTGAACATTGGGACCGGACATGTAGAATCATGGTTAGTTACATGCAGTTACCTGCTTTCACGGTGCGTCTTGTGTGCTTGTATGGGGTACAACCGAGTGCAGTCGATGCTTTTGTGAAAAATAATAGTTTATGGCAGGCGGTTCTTCAGATAGTATCCTCCTGTGATATGCCAACATTGATTGCCGGTGATTTCAACATGAAACCACAGAAATTGCAGATGTGGCATTGTTTTGAAGAAATGGGGTACAAAGAAGTTTTTGAGCAGCATGAGTTGCGTGGTGCTCCGCTTCCCCCCACATGTAATTCGAAGACTTGTCATGATACCATTGTTTTCAGTAAACACTTTATTTCCAGCTTTCAAGGTGCCAAAGTTAACCAGGAAAAACTCTTTCCAAATCATGATCCGATGATTGCATGTTTTCAGATCCAAAAGTCGATGTTTTTGTACAGGGATTTGCCAATGCCAACACCTCTTCATTCGGAAGTGTTGGATTCAGATGTGTTTCAACATTGTCAAAAGAAAGCATTTGACTTTCAGATGATTCATCCAGTAAGTACGATGGCTCCAAATCTATCACATGAGATTGTCACCAAAAATCTGGAGGCTATTGGTAAGGCGTTTGAGGATTCATACCGTAGTGCTATTGAGATTCATAATGATTTCTTGACCTCTCATGACAGCACTTTGCAAGATGATTCTCATCCATATCTTACAAGTTTGCCAAAAGACGTTTGTGGTAGACTTCGACCTCGTGCTCCAAAAGTGTTCCATCCCCGTAGGAGTCCCAAGAAAGGAAGACAGGGTGTTTATGAACCTCCGGGTGAAACGTATTCACTTAAGATTTCTTCATGGGTGAAACAAGCAAGACGTTTACAAGCATATGTGATTAGATGCAAGAAGTACCACGACGCTTGTATGCCTGAGTCCGTGAAATTGCAACATCAAAAAGAGTGGCATGCTATTTTGGCAGCACATGGATTCAAACCATCTTTTAGTCAGTGGGTATTGTATGAATTGCACTCACAAATTTGTTTTTTGCAGGAACCTCCCCAACATTGGGTTGAAGAAATCTATGAACTTCTACAAGAACGTATCAAAGACTTGGTACAAAAGGAACAAAAGCAAAGGCGAAAAATTTTCCAATTCGAGATTGACCTTAGTTGTTGTCATTTTGGCGGTGCACTGTCGCATGCACTACTCAGAAACCGAAAGCAGAGCATTATTCATTGTTTTGAGGTGGTACATAAACAACGAGGTTCTAGGATCAGATCTTCAAAAAAGTGTGCTCCTCAGATTCAGGTGGAAAATGCAAAGCAATTACAACTTCATAACCCGATCTATCTTGATGAGAGAAAATGTGAAATTGCTATTACATCAATTATTGCTGATGAATGTATTGAGATTGACCAACTTCCATCAAATGTTGGACCTAAATTTACACTCATGCAGAAACAGTTTGTTTCTGATCCCGAGCTGATCCAAAAAGCATTCTTCGAATTTTGGGCACCTTTTTGGCTTCGTGATGATTTGTTTCATGCTGAATCACCTGATGCATGGAAAGATTTTCTTGAAATGACTAAATTCTGCCCAAAACTTTGCGATACCGATTTATCCTTAGATCATACTGTGGATGAGTGGATAGATGCAATATCTACTACAAAAACACAGACTTCTCGAGGCATTTGTGGGTTTTCGCAACCAGAACTTAGAGCGATGCATCCACAAGGGATTCGATACATCATCGATTGTTGTAAATCCGTTGAACATTGTGGACTTCCTGATTGGATGATGATTGCAAAGGTTCTTTTATTACCAAAGTTCCAAGGAGCAGTGCAGATCAAGGATATGAGACCCATTACAGTGTTTAGTTTAATAAACCGAACGTGGTGTAAGGTTGTTGCTAGACGCATGTTACGTCAATGGTCTTCAAGTATTCCTAGTTGTGTTGTTGGCGCGCTCCCAAAGAGAAGCTGCTCGCAACTTTCACTACAGAATGCTATTTTAATCGAAAATGAACTCAAGATAGGTGCTGGAGATGTAGGTGGCTTTTATTTGGACATCTGTAAATGCTTTAATGGGTTTGGGCGATTGCCCGTGGTACTCTTCATGCAACATTGTGGCTTTCCAAGACGATTTGCACTGTTTTGGAAAAAGTCACTTGATAGGATGTCTAGATCCCTATTTGCACTTGATACATTTTCTACACCTGTTGGTGCCAGTACAGGCCTGCCTGAGGGTGACCCCCTTAGCGTGTGTGGTATGGCTGTAATTGGATATGGATGGGCTAAATTACTCGAATGTCTTCATCTCATTGTATCCGTCTATGTAGATGATTGGAGCTGGATTGGGTCATGTGCTCGTCAACATATCCTGGCTATCCGTATGACGCAAGATTATCTCAAGTCATTGAAGCTTCATGCTGATCCTTCAAAGATTTGGGTGTGGGGTTCTTCGAGGGAAGCTCGTAAACAGTGGGAAGCTATTTCATTGGAGATTGCTGGTACCCCAAATGCATTTCGGGTTGCTTCTGCAGAAAAAGAATTGGGAATTTATTTACATTATACCAGACAAAAAACGATTGGCTGTCAGCTTGACCGTATAAATTCTGCTTTAGAAAGGATTAAGAAACTTAAGCACTTGCCTATTTCAATCCAACAAAAAGCAGGATTATTGCAAACTAATGTGTGGCCGGTTGCACTACATGGTTGTGATGCTACATATATCGGTCAAAAGCATTTTACTAAACTCAGATCCTTCGCAGTTGAAACCCTGATCACAAAAACCAAGTTCACCAATTGTTTGTTACCACTATGCGTCTTGCATCAGGGCCTCATGGATCCCTTAGTGTATGTCATCTCATATACTTTGTGCTTGTGGAGACGTTTGTTGATAACTGATGATAGCAATGGTGATCTCTTTGTACATATTTTGAAGAATGCACAAGCAGATCCAAACCGTGCATATGGACCTGCTACAGCATTGTGTTCTTATTTACAAATCATCGGTTGGAGCTTTAACCAGTCAGGTGACGTCGTGGATCACCTTGGGGTTGCTTTTAACTTGAAAAAAGTATCTAGGTCTACAATTCTTCATTTGACAAAAGATGCATGGAATCAAGTAGTCAGCAAGTCGTTAGATCAACGTAGTGATTTTCAAGATTGGCCAGTTCCACTTTGTCAGTACACATATGATGATAGAAATTTTCCTGATTCGAGATCTGCCGCAATTATCGCTATTCACCAAAGTTTAGGGCAACAATTTGGAAGTAAGTGTGAAAACTGGGTAGGTGGTGACGAAAACGTTGATCATCATTGTCCATTGTGTGGATGTGAAGACACTCGTGCACATTTTCTTCTTGAATGTCCTGTTCTCCAAACAAAAAGAGATGATAATCATCGTCTTCTGCAGAGAATGAAAAATGATTTTCCGCATCAATTGTTCTTACCTCTCGTTTATAAATCACCCCAACCTGATGTTGTGAACATTATGAATCGTACAAGAAGTTTGCCTGAAATTCTCCCCATGGATATTGATGGAACTTCTATTGTCGATAACCGGGTTTTCTATACCGATGGATCTTGCACATTTCCCAATATCCCTTTTGGTAGGCTTGCTGGGTTTGCAATTATAGTTGATGTTGCAGAAAATGATGAGGCTAGGTGTAAAGAAGCCGAAAAAAGCAATGGGGTAAATTTATTCCCTGCGACGTTGAAACCATTGAGTGCCGGTTTACAATTTGGTGAACAAACAATCAACAGAGCTGAACTCACAGCCGTGATACAGATTGTCCGTTCAACAATTCCGCAATAATCGTCACAGATAGTGCATATGCAGTCCGAATATTCAAACAAGTTCAGTTGGATCATAATCCTATAAACTACCATGGTTTTGATAATTACGATCTTATCTTGTTGTTGCGCAGTTGTTTTCATGAGAAATCCAATGTTTTTGCTTTTCAAGTGAAGAAAATCGCATCACACCAAGAGGTGGAGGATACCCCTTCGTTACTTGAAAAATATGCAATTCTTGGAAACCGAATGGCTGATCTTATGGCAAAAAGTACAACAGTTGAAAATAGGTCGGATTTTCATCGTGCATCATGGTCTCTCGGAAGAACATATGGGAAGCAACGTCAAATTTTAAGACAATATTTACGGTTGTTGGTAGAAATTGACATTCTTAGGCAAGATGTGAAATCCAAACAAAAAGACAAAGATAAAGTCCAGTCTTCTCGAGCATACAGATGACCTTGTGAATTGGGCACCCGCAGTTGTCCACAGACCTCTTCAAATTGATCTGAATGATGAATTTCTGTCGGGTTTTTTGCCAGGGGCAAATGTGATGATTGCAATGATACGGTGGGCTCAGATGCTACAATGGCCACAAGAAGAGTCTTCAGCGTGCTTGGGAATTTCACATGTGGAACTTGTTATAAATTTTATGGTGGTTACAGCTCAATCTTTACCCTCAGTCTTGCAGCGAGTTGGTAAGTTTTCCGAATATCGCGATCCGATTCTTTTTCCGGAAGCGGCTTTGTTACCGCACAATATTTGGGATGACGTCAGAATTTTGGAGCATTGTATTACATATGTTCGTAAGTTCACTGGTGTCGATTTATTTCCAAAAGATGTGCATGCAAAACGTCGCTATCTTGGAATTTTCGGATGTGGCAAGTCAATTCAAGGATATCGATGGAGGCCTCAGCTCCCTTTACAAGCAAAACACATTGATTGGATGAAAAAGTTAGTCAATGGGGACGCCATTTCTCGTCCCGAATCATTTGATGAAGATGGCATTTTCAAAAGAGAGAAACACCCGTTGGACGATTTGAGTCATGCTGAGCGTTACAGAGTTTTCCGAAGGCTGGAAAAGAGAGTATCATGATTGGTCGAAATTTAATTGGTTCGTTTTATGTGGCAATAGCTGCATGATTGCAAGTAGTGGCAACAAAAGCAACACGATGCTCTTGTTGTGAATAGTTGCCTTTCTTTTCACTTTGTTCGTCACGATGTGTACAGTTCTTTCTGCGGTAGTACTCTGATGGCCTGCTACAATAGCCAGCCTCAGAAGCGTCAAGGATCCGACAGCAGTCCGCAAGCCGAGGGCGATCTATTTCCCTACTATTTGGGGAGCTCAAGAGCCCCAGAATCTTCCAAATCACAGGGTAGCCATTGTTGGGACTTGCATCCATTTTAATTTACCTAGGAAGCTCGGAACACAGACTGACATTGAGAAGCTCACAAATGCTTAAACGCACATGAGGGAAACATTACGCACCGATAAACCGATTGATTCAATCCGGTCAAATTATAGCGACCTCACACGACCTGGGCGCCAAAAGGGTAGCAACATGTAGCTTTTTCGGAAGGGAAATGGGACCCCTTAATTTCAAACAACAGCTGGGTTGGTGATTATTCCATTTGGCGAGATGGGGATAGACGCATCATCAGCCCAATAGTAGGCTAGGTGGTGGTTTCAAACATTTTTTTTTCACCCCTATTTGGTGAAGATTCCCATTTTGACTAATATTTTTCAAAGGGGGTTGAAACCACCAATTAGTTGGGGTTTACATCCCCATTGCAAGGATTTCCGTCATTTTTCAGGTGGGATAACAAGACCCATCCCCAATATAGCGAAGTTGAGTTGATCGACCTTGGCACGTACAAATGATGGACGTTTGGACAGATTCAATATGAAAAACAGGGCCCGTGGTTGTTTAGGGTTCATATAGGGGATGAAAAACTACCCAGTTATATAGATTATATAGGGATTAGAAAGCCAATGTCAGGATCCCAATTAACAAACCAGGATTCAATGGAAAGTACCCCGCAAAAATCTAACATAGATACCAAAAAATGGCCATATTTAAAAGGAACCCCCTTTTCCAAACCCTCATTTTGGGTATCCATGTTATTTTTCGGGGGTGTCCATAATGGTTTTCTTTTCGTGGCTCGATAGGTGAATGGGTTCCACGTTGGAAGTCCTTGGCCACCAGTTTTTGGGAAACTCGTTGCCACGGCAAGGAGTTTCGCGAATATTTTTCAACTGGGTTGAAACCCACCAAATAGGTATGGAGTTTGCACCTATATTTCAACTGGTGGTGGTTGTTATTTCGTTTTTTCGTGGCTCGGGATCAAATAACTTCGGCAGCGTGACTCGTTTCTCGTTGAAGGCTGGTGGAAAATGCCTATCCTGTGTATATGCCAGTGGTTTATCCTTCCTATGCAGCCGGCCAGGCAATGTGAATTTGTGGTGGATTTTGGTTGGAATCCTACCCCAAAATGGCCGAAAAAATTCAGGTTAAGGATTTATGATAAATTGCCCAGATACAGGTAGTTGAAACAGGTTTGAAGTAATGATCAATTGTTGACATTCAAATCCAAAAGGGAGATTACAGGTGCTTTTTTTCGAAAACTAACAGCAAGGGTGCCCTTCAAAAATGTTAGGACTGAAAGACAATCCTTTCCTTTTGAAAGGGTCCCTTTCTAAGAAATATTTTTCATTTTGCGGCAGCATCATCCAATTTAGTAATTGGTTACTAACCATGGTTAGTTTTCAGGGATGTAAATCACATGTCGGTTCCGTGTACCAAAAAAACAAAAAAACATTTGCCATGATACATTAAAATGTGTACGATTGAACATTCTTGAGATGTAAAAAAAAAGGGAAACACTTTCCCCTTAAGAACCGACCCTACGTTACTAACGAGATGTCTAGGGGGTGGTTTCAAGTATTTTTTAATTTTCACCCCTATTTGGGGAAGATTTCCAATTTGACGATCATATTTTTCAGATGGGTTGGTTCAACCACCAACCAGATGTTTTTGTTCATTTTTTAAAAAATCCGGTGCCCTTCTCTCGGGGCAAACTAGGTTCAACTTTGGGAGTGATATTTTTTGGGTTGGTGGATTCAGCTGCTGCCTGCTACTCTTCATGGGAATCCTAGGCTACCCCCCCAAGGCTACCCCTCCCCTCTAAGGAATAAGGCCTTGGGAAGGGTTTCCCTTAATAAGGCCTTATTAACCCCTTATTCCAGGGGGGGGGTAGCGTTGGGGGGGGTATATAGCTAGGAT
>OMLO01003730.1_pt1 | contig 12601 bp, 4 predicted proteins | sample 1674811 | NCBI WGS metagenome assembly OMLO01 (sample SAMN06265003, study PRJEB25207) | coral metagenome | isolation source: Coral host | place: Mexico:La Bocana,Puerto Morelos, Mexico | collected 2008-11-13
CATTGAGTGTAAACAAAAAATGCTATTGAGTTGAAATGGGGTCTTTGCCGCGAAAAGTCGCTGGGGAGTCAATGAATGATGAGGATTATGACACCTTGGCGATTTATTAATTTTTTTTAAAAAATCTCTTTTTGTCGATAACTCACGTGCGTTGTTATATTTTACTTACATTTTTTGTGAAATGATACCTTAAATGACGAACTTAAATTTTATTGAAAAAAAGCAAAATCGACCGATGTAGCCTCGCGAAGGTTTGAAGTAATCTTAAGCGACTTGGGGTTTGGTGGCTTAAATTTAATGGAAATTTCATTCATTCGCTTAACTGAATGATTTAAAAAAAACAAATTGAACAAACTAAATTGATATTTTAGCTATATAAGGAGCACAGAAAAAAAAATTCACAAAGTTCCATCTTTGAAGGTCTACAGTAACCTCAAATAAAGGCTGTCTGTGTCTGTCTGCTTTACATTTTCCCTCCATTTTGGAGCGTAACAAACTAGTTCCCAAGCCCTCTTCGTAAGACAAATTTGATCAATACAATGCTATCAATTGACCTGTGTTTTCTCTCCTTCAAACACTATTATTTGAAGGAATGTTTTTCTCGACTCAAAACCTATTTTTTTTTTTTTTTTTTTTTTTTTTTTTTTATTTTTTTTTTTTTTTTTTTTTTTTTTTTTTGCAAATTCATTCGAGCTGTTTACTAGAGATGGATCATCCGCTAGATATGTGGTTACATGGGCCGGGAAAATACAAGTCCAATGCCTGCCTCTGTATATGATGATACGAGGACACGGTACCAAACCTTACATAGACAGGCAACAGGCTACTGAATCCAGCACAACTGTACAGAGCAGATCATTGATTAAGACTCTTTTAGGAGACACTGCATCCACAATTAAGTCATATGTGCCCAACAACAACGATAACCTGTTACACCTGAGTATGCTTGACTTTCCCTAAATGCTACTGTTGAAATTGCTTGTTGTTGACAGAATTAATCCACAAAGGAACAAGTGTGCTAAGGTTATGGAGAACAAGGCTACAGGTGACTCAAAAATTAATGACAACCCTGTTTGGTATCAGCTTGAAATAAGTATTTTTGCAATAATTATTTGTGGTTGCGCTGCTTGAACATTGAAGAACAACAAATTGTGAAGAAATTATTTGAGTAATCATTGTTAAGTTTCAAAATCAGTTTGAAAAACCTCCAAGTTCTCTAGCATACACTCTGAGGCTGACTTTTGGGAAACCTGCATCATGAGTGGCTACATTTATTTATTTATTTATTTATTTATTTATTTATTTATTTATTTAGATGCTTATGGGCCGCAAAATATTAATGTGGCCTGCTTACTACCAATGTGTTTGATGCTTCACCTGTCTCTGGTGAATGCATAGTTTGCAGAATGCAGATCAGCCTCTGTGTCATGCCCAAGTACAATATAGTGAGTCTCCAAGTTCCAAAGACCTTTGATAGTACGATGGGATGTACTCGCAAAATGTTTTCAATTCTAGGGATCACAGTACAATAGTTATATCTATTATAGTCATAACAAAACAACTACCAATTCAGGGAGTGGCATTCTTTCTAACTAAATTTCATGTTTCATAAAACCCAGTCACAATTTAGGTAGAAACCACTGTCACATTTATTAAATAAAATGTTACACATTTTTGTCTCTCATAGACCCCACTTAATCGAAATTTAGAGAGCTGAGATATCGACAATGCTGCTTGTAGTTCCTCGACGGAATAATTTATTAGCGTGCAGAATTAAAATTCCGTTTAACGAACCTTTTAATTTTGTTTTGATTTATTAGCAATATTCATATACATTGCGTGTGTTACAATGTCATGTTTAATCTAACGCTTCCTGTAGACTGAATCTACGCTGGAATATTGAAGTGCACTAACTGTGCCTGGCGATAAAAGCAAGGCCTTATATGGTAATTAAAACTAAACTAGTTTTTCTAAGCTGAACTTTCGGTAGAGTGAATTCTTGGAAACATGCTGAAAGTCTATACTGACCTAAACATCCGTAATCACAAGACGCGGAAATAACTACGGAGTAGTATTGGACAATTATTTTCCTCAGCTTTTAAGCATAGCCAAACCTTCAAGCAGAGTCTTGTTCAACCGTCGCAAGGAAATGGATAAACTGACGATTTGAGGGAGTTTATTTACAAATGTAGGATTAAAAAAATGTCATACATGTATCTTGATCGCTAAACATAGTTTAAGTATAGTTTAACAATGAAGCCATTCCACGGTCTACTTGTATTTTCATAACACAAACGCTTATTGGTTTGGGAACGTATTCCGAATTCGATAAAAGATATCGATAATGCTGCATGCCGCTATTTTTCGTCGATGCTTCATTTGCGACTCTAAACCACAGATCAAATTTGTGGCCTTATCAAGTGCTTCTTTTAACATCTATTTTAATTGCGTTTTGGATTTTAAGCCTACTGACGCAAACAGCCTCAAGCACAAGCAACTGAAATAACTTCGAAATGGTATTTATTCATCAGCTCTAAAGACTGAAACCAGCCCTTCAATCGTCTTGCTCGTCGTTCTTGGTGGATTATCGATAAAAGTGACTTTTTGACGATTTTGGATAACTTTCAGTAAATGTAATGACGCATTAATGAAACACAGCGCACGTGCTGTAATTCGACGCTAAAATAACTTAGGGCTAATTTATAACCAGGACCTTAGTTTTGTCTCCCTTTGAACCCTTTTTAATCTCCATAATGATTAATTGCGCACTCTGCATCTGATTATTTTAACTCTAGTTTAATTACCCAATTTCTAAGACTTCCTGTACGTAGAGTAAGCTTAATTCGAAATAATGCTAAAAATAAGTATGTCTTGGGTTGAAAACAAAGCCTTTCATGATAAGGCAAGAAGAGCCCTTTCCAACTGACTTCTTCAGTGATTTTTGATCTGCCTCTTGTAAAAGAGCTAATAGCAAACTGACGCAAACAACCGCAAGCACAAGACACGGAATAACTTCACAGTAGTATCGAATAGATAACGTTCCTTGCTTTGGGGAATCACTTCTTGAAGCAGACTCTTGTCCAGCCATCGGTCTTTATTGTGTATAAATAACACTTTTAGGAGATTATTTACGTATAATTCATGCAATAACAATATTAAGTAAACACAACACACGTGTTGTAATTTGAGACCAAAATGACTTTCTATAGTCAATCAGAACCTTTTTGGACAAAAGGGAAACAAGAGGAGGCGCTTACACACGTTTTGTGAGCCTTCGTAATCGTAAAAGGTGGATGGCGAAAGCTAGCCGAGAGAAGGTCGAGGATAAATGATTTCCTCACGCACGTATCCTCCTAGTAAGGTGACAAACTTTGCCCCCGCAATCTTGCTCTCTAAATGTTACGCTTATGCACAGGGAAATATATGTTATTTGGAATAGTAGAAAACTCAACCCGCACTTAGAAGACTAACTAGATATCTCAATATACTTCTTCGTTTTGTCCTGATAATGCTACAATGGCATTGATTGTAAATTTAGGACGTCAAATAAAAACTTTTCTTGATTGATTATTGCATTGTGCCATGAATGCCTTTGTTAGTGCGAGATTAGTTTCTATTTCCGCTTTGTCATGCGCTTTTGCTATGATGCTGAAACGACTAGCTCAACTATTCGATAGTTTTGCCTTGCTCAATTAGTTGGCATCATTTCTGTCGTTAAATGAATTATGCTAATATAATGCTCTATTTAGATAATTGGCAAGGAAAACTGACGCCCATACAACAGGATCGAATACCAAGGCAATTACAGTCAATTTTATTAATTTAAAGCTTTTTTGGAAGTTACAAAATATAACACTTAGTCTAGTTGCCTGAAGCGTTTTATATGACCAAAATAGAAAATTAGAGGGCCTTGCTTTAAAGCTATATTGCTAACGATCGCACATACAAGGATGGCATCGTTGCACCCTTATACCGGGCTCTTTCTGAAATTACGTGTGAAATGTCTTCGCGACTACGAATATTTTCACTGAAATTGAAAATTTCAATGGTAGTCTCATGCTCCAGTATTTAAACTTCCGCTCATCGAGCCACCTTTTGTTTTGCAAATTAGATTTAACTTTCGAGTCTTGAAAGACTGCCTTGAAACTGGCTAACGATTTCAGACACAACAATTTCGAATAAAAATTAACACTGAACGTCCTTAGTAAATCTGTAGCTATTTGTGCAAGCACAAAGCACAAGAGAAACCATTTATTCATTAAAACAAACGCTATGTGAGCTTTCGTAAAAGATAACTGGCAACATGTATAGCGGAGAAGAAATCGCGATGTAACTAATTTAAATTTCATCAAGGATCAACGTTTTCCTCGTGCATGTATCCTTCTAATAATCTGGCAAACTTTGTCATCAAAATCTTGCTCTCCAATTGTTAAACTTATGAATAGGGAAATCGATGTTATTTTTGGAACAGTGGAAGAAGAAGACCAATATATATATCCTATTGTCAGTATACTCCTTCGTTTTATCCCGATTTTGCTAAAATAATGTTGATTGCAAATTTTGGACCCAAAAAAAAAACTTTTCTTGAGTGGTTATTGCATTGCGCCATGGATGTTTTGTTAGTGTGAGATTAGTATATATTTCCACTTTGTCATGCGCTCTTACAATGGTGCTGAAACGAATGCAATTGTTCGATATATTTTTTGTTTGTGTCATTAGTTGCCACGAGTCCTGGATGATTATGAAACATCTTTTCTTGTCGTTAAATACATTATGCTAATATAATGTTGTGTTTAGACAGGTTGGCAAGGAAAGCGAGTATTCAACAGAATCGCACACTCAAGTCAATTGCAATTAAGTGTATTGATTAAACCTAACTAAGGCTTTGGGACGGCTTTGAGGAGGTTTACATTTATTTCTTTAAATGTTAAAGAATGTTATACATAATTAAGTTGGCCTTAAAGTTTTATATGACCAAAATGGCCAAATAGGACGGCCTTGCTTTAAAGCAATATTGCTATCATCGTCGGCATTCTTAAATCGATGGACGCACTAGCGTTCCCTTTCTGAAATGATGTGTGTAAATGTCTTCGTGACTACGCGTATTTTCGTTCAAAACTGAAATTCTAAAAGTAGTGTCATGCTCCAGTAATTAAACTTCCGCTCATTGAGCCCCCTTTTGTTTTTCAAATTAGAAGATCTTACTAAATTTAGCCTTTGATACCTGAAAGGCTGCCTTCAAACTAGCCAACAATTTCAAACACAAAGATTCAAGTGAATATACATCGAAGCGTTCCTAGAAAGTCTGTACGATCTAAATTAATAGCACGAGCTATTGGGTGTCCTGAACTTGATAGACGTACTTGGCGCGAACCCTGCTTTTTCTAAAGTGCTCTAAGCAAGAAACAAACCATTAAGAACAATCTCACCGCACGGCGTGGAATAAAAACGACGTATTACATGACTATTTTTGCTTGATAAATTATAATTGAGCTCTGATTTCCAGTACCTCTAAAGGTAAATACCTCGTCAGTGGCTGTCAGCACAATCCGTAGCCGGGGTTTGCCACCCACTAGAAGCATAAGCACTTAGGAGCGAGAATACCATCTTCAATGCACTTTTTGCTGTGATTTATTAGGATACACAGTGTGTTTATCAATTGCATAACACTTTCCACGATGATGACTGACTACGCCGCAATTAATACATATAGTACCTTTTGCAAACCTATTTATCGTCCCATGCTTTAACGCAGATGAACAGTCTGATTTGTTCAAGTCTCTTTTTTCGGACATATATGACAAATGCAGCGTTAAAACAAAGTATTCCAGTTATTAGTTACTAAACATAGTTTACCTAGCAATGGGGCCATTTCACGGTCTACTGGTCGTTTCGTAACAGGACGCGTAACATATACAGACGCTTGTTTGTTGGGCTGAGAACGTGTTCGGAATTTAATGATAATACCGATGATGTTACATGCAATTGTTTTTTCCTCGAGTTCTCATTTGTTATTCTTAATTGCAGTTCAAATTTGTCTCCTGATAACTTGTTTAGTGTCTTATGTATTAAAGCATAGTAGGCCTAAACTATACGGAGTTAGTCTTCTTTCAAGAGATCATCATGTAGAGCAATACTAATTCGAAATAATGCTATAAAAAAACTCTACCTGCAGCTGAAAACAAAGCCTTTTTTGGTAAAGCTAAAATGAGCCCTTTAAGCTGACTAGCTTCTTGGCTCAGTGATTTTTTTGTCTCATGGAAACGAGCTAAAAGCCTACTGACGCGGACAACCGCAAGAATAAGTCGCGGAAATAACTTCGAAAAAGTATGTGTGGAGGATATAGATATATCATGTAAAGAGACTAGCCCTTGAATATCGTAGTATATTTTGTTTAATATTTTATAGGAACTATTGATAAATATTTTTTGGCTATAATAGATAACTTTTGCATGTAATGACGCAGTCGTCAAACACCACGCACGTGCTGTTATTCGAGACCAAAATAACTCAGGCCTTGTATTTCATCGTCGACTCCGCATCTGATAAGTTTAATAACCCACTTCTTGGCTCAGTGATTTCAGTGTCTTGCAAGTGAGAGTAAAGCTTGGTGATGTGAACAACCGCAGGAACAAGGCACACCAATAGCTTTGCAGTAGCATGAATCGAAATACATGTCATTTCTTGCTTTAAGGAACCACTTCTTAAATCAGATAAACAACGCTTATAAGCGATTATCCACTTATAATGCGTGTAATAACGCAAATTAACTTTGCATAATCAGAACCATGTCGGAGCGTAGAACTGATGTCCCCTTTGACCATATGTGTTAGCACAAAAAGCAAGAAATACTATTTATTTATCTATTTATTTATTTATTTATTTATTTATTTATTTATTTATTGGACAAACCTTATGCAAGCCTTCGTAAAAGGTGCTGGTAGTGACTAGTGTAGCAAAAGTCGGGATGTAACCTGTTTACACTTAGTCGATGATCGTTGATTTCCTCATGCATGTTTCCTCCAAGTAATGTGACAAAATTTGTCGAGGGTAAACCAGGCAACTGAGACATCCAGTGAGGCAACTACAAGTGAGAGTCAATTTTCGTCTGTTGCTGCTCCCCTAGGTTCCTCAGTCTCTGCTAAAATTAAGAATAAGATCCGGGGTAATGAATTCATTGAATTGGGTTTGCTCTTAAATGTACAACCCCCTGATGAGTCCTACAGTTTCAAACTCCAGAACTCTGAGGGGCAGAAAACCTTAGCAATAATTCCTAACCAGAAAAAGCTGTGGATCTCTAACATAGAACAGTGGACGAGTGCCTTCTTAGTATTCGCCGCTATTTATTGTGAGAAATCACCAAGCGAGACCCCTAGCCTGATGAAATACATGTTCATAGTAAGAGAGTTGGGATCGCGATCAGGTAACTAGCGATTTTATGATGAGTCCTTCCGTATACTGAGGAAGGTTGATCTATAACCAGGGGCCGGTCGAATTCAGAGATATGGCTCAGGCCTCATAAAGTTCCTAAGCCCAAACAGAGCGTTTCGTCCCTAACAGGGCGTTTCTAGCACCCCCGGGGTTACTGTTTCAAATTTCACTCAGGTGCCCAATGTGGTGGTTGCTCTTTCAAGCATACCTGTTTCAAATGTGGGGGCAGCCACGCTATCTCACGATGCCCACAAACTAGACAATGGCAAAAGTCAAGTAAACCAAATGAACCCCCAAATTCTACCAACTACGGTAATTCAGCTAAACGTTCGCATTATTTGGAAGGCTACGACCACATCCTTAGAAACAAGGTTATCAATGTATTTACACAGGGTTTTAAGTTGTATTTTGCTGGGGAAAGGAAAAGCTCATTTGTACCTAGCCTTCTTTCTGCTCGGGAATTCCCTGGGGTCATTCATTCAAAGTTGGCATCAGAAGTGGCACCCTGCCGTATTGCTGGCCCAACCCGTCGAGTGGACCTTAACTACTTTTCCAACACGTACATCAAATTTTAAACAGATAATAAACAGAATTTGCCTACCTTGATTTTCCCGCCCTTCCCAAGTAAGAACAATGAAAAATTTTCCAGATTTCTCAGATCTTATTATAAAGAAAATTATTGCTGCCTTTCAAAGTTTCCCAAGAACTTTATCATTCATAGCGGGTTCCGCCACACTGCGCCTCTTGTGCCAGGGTTTGAGTAGCAATTCTCAACTTTTTTACTCTCAGAATCGCTGGTGAGTGTCACAAATCTCTTTAGGAAGTACACACTGAAAATATTAATTTCATTGCAAATATAGTGCCTTAGTTGTTTTCATGGCTCCCAACACGGTAAAATATCGGTCAAAATTAAACGCGTCTGTTGTCCTGTTCCGTGACAACTAGAGATACTGATGAAATGAAGGGTTCATAAAATAACCTTCCAGCTCATTGAAGACGCCATGTTGAAAGTGTTCAAGCTTACACAGCAGAATTGAATTTTACTTGGATTTCCGCTGTACTGTTTAACTGGGAGTTTTGGTTTTATTTCCATCGCGTGACAAAATGTTATGACAATAATGCTATTGACTACCAAATGATGTAAGAACAAGAGCCATTCTAAGAAAGTGTCAGAGCAAATTCGATTGTTTAGCGGGGCGCCGCCAATGTTTTGAATTGCCCCACCTGTAAACGAGACAAGCTGTCAGCAAGGAAATTTTTCTTGCCCTGAATGTGTCTAGCCCTAAACAGAATGTTGCGCCGAAGGCATGTCAGAACTAGCTGGTCACAAATGCTAAAAAATCTAGTTCTATACCCGCAAAACTCAATTCTCAACTTGTTTACTACGCCCGCAAAACTCAATATGTGACAAGGCCCCGCCGTCTTCTCCTGCGCTATGGGAACTCCCAGCTCATTTAAAAGGTCAAGGAAACGAGCCAATTATGATCAATAACGAGAAAGCGACTGATCGATTATCACAAAATCATCCAATATGTGGATGATATTCTGTACAACAAATTTGTGTCGTGCTATCCACTCTAAAGAAGAACTGAAGTTCTCAAAAATGCGACAAGAGGAGGAGCAGTCCATCGGCAAGCAACGGTCAGCATACCATCTCCCCTTCCACTAATGCCCTAGCAGCTGATTAACGGACATGTCAACCGGTATAGTGCGGAAGGCACTTTTAATGTCCGTTTTTTTCTAATGCGCTGCCCCTCCCAGATTTCTTGAGCAAAGAAATAGCATCATCGACTGTGGCATAGTGAACAGTTGAAAGTTCTCGGGGGATTCTGTCATTCACAGAGCTATCCGGGTATTGCAAATGTTGAATCATTCTGTATTCTCCTTTAATTTTCTTCGGTACTACCCCCACTGGGGACACCATAAGGGGTCTAAAGGAGGGGTGTCGAATAATTTCAATTCTTTAATTCCCTTACAACTCGATACTGTACTAACAACAACGCAAACAAGCAAGGATCGGTTTCAAGACAGAATCACGAGGTCTCGCATAGCCCATAAGGCTTAGCACGCATAAATGTCACGCTCACTAGAGTTCTAACAGTACGTGGCAGCCATAATATGTACAAAAATTGTACGACATGTGTCAAAAAAGAAGAAGATATGACAAGATTTATAACGCACGTATTATATTGCTTATTAAGCATTGACTAATCTTCACTGTTGCTATTTGCTTAAAATCCCAAATCAATTTTATAATTTTACTACGTTTTTTCTTCGTTTTGTTTTTTTCCTCGTGGCAGCTCATAATAACAAGAGCAGTAAGTTTCTACCTTGTGCTGAAGATTGTGGTACTCTTCTGTCTTGTCTTCCTACAGCCGGGGGTACTTACATGAATATGAGGGCTATCGAATGGTCCATTTGCTAGCAATGCCTTAATTTTTGGCGAGCACGTGCAGTGATAAATTTTGTCTTGCGAGCAGCAAACACTTAGTAAATTTTCCCTTGCTACGCATAGCAACCAGTTAGATTGCTTCATTTTGTATAGACAACAGATTACGTCAAATGGCTTTTTTCGTGTTCGCAAAAGTGGGCAAATGCTGGTTTTCGAGTAATTGAGAACGATTTTGAAATACAAAAGCTGAAGTAGTTTGTTTTTTTAATTATTTAAAAGTAGATTCCATTTTACGGCGCGTCTGTTCAGTAATAGATCACAGATGACGTCGAAATGTGGTAAGAACAAAGGAGTGGCATACGAGGCGATAGCCGAGTGTGTGACTGATGACACTCAGTATAGGCTAGATTAACTTTTCTGCGAAACAAATACCTAATAATTACCTTAGAACGGATTTTTATCTTCGTGAAAAAAACGTTGAGATCGGAAGGAAACGTAGTAAAGATTACATGAAATCAGGCATTTCCCGTAAAGCGGAGCAAGAGAAAGCCGTACTGGAACGCGCGTCATGTCGTAAACAGAAGTATTATTTACCTTCTATCGCTGAACTACAGCCTGGCCGTACCATATACCTTAAATTCCCTAATAACTTCATGACATCTTTGAGTCCGTCGCTATCTTTGAGTCCGTCACTACTTTAAAAGTTCTTATACATGGATTTAGCGGAGCCTAAAAGCGGAGCTGCTTGGGCGGGTTGTTCATAACAGGATTAAGCTTACCAGGATAAACGAAAATTTGGATTTGAGTTTTGTAACTTTGTAGTGAGGCTTTTTGTTTATTATGTTATGCCTTCTCTTTTGAGTTTTAATAATTTCAAAGAACACAAGATAAAAACAGTAAACTATCCGAATAACACTGCCCTGATTAACAAACCAGACCAACCAAAACCAAACCCAGAGCTTAGCAGCGTTCCAAGAAATTACGTGACCTCGATGAGCACTAAACATATGTCCGCGATATGGTCACGTTATACTGGCAAGCGGATACCTTGTTTTCATAACTGTCAGTTGACCATAACATTTATGTGCAGTATCAAATATGTAAGCTGTAAAAAGGCTGCATGTCTCGGTGAACCTTGACCTAGAGCACGACTGCTATGATGATTGACGTCGTCTTCGTCGTCGTGCTAATGCGCCCACGATCCGTGCCACTGGCCATGCTGACCATGAAAAAAGAGTTGTCTACTTTTACGCATGCATGTGGTGCTTATCAAACCTCTAAAATTTCAGAGGCATCGTCACAATCTGTAGCGTTCACTCAGAAGTAATACAATAACTAAAACGTTTTCGGCACAGCGCAGGCTCGTTACGCCTTCCGCCTGGTCGGAATAGGATAAAATGGTTTCAAACGTAAACTATGTTGTCACACTTTCTTGAGCACGGCACTCGGCCTGCGCCCTCGGGCCGTACGCAAGACCTCGGGCACAGTTTTTCCCAAATGAATACGGACCTCTCGGCCACCAAATAACATATATAAGTTTGTTACACGGGGCAACTGACAAGCAAGAAAGTTACCAAGATTCCATAAACTGGAAATATATTGAAGAAAAAGTCTTGTCTCTTGTCTAAGCCATTCGTGATATTCACATGTTCATACAAGTACACATATGACAGGAGTTGTCAGAAAGGTTTTGGCGAGATGATAAGATCTCAATTCAAATCGATTCAATTCTCTTATTTACTCTATGTAGAGCATTAAGACATGTTCATCTTCGTTTAAATAATTATTTGTACCCTTGCGTTTTGTCTTGTCCAAATCCCACGCACTGGGTTAATAGAACGAACTCAAGGCAAAAGTGAGGCTGTGGAGAGACTATTGTCCGAATCTCACGTGTACTTAACAAATTTTAAATTCATTCTTACGATAGGCGAGTTAAACTCATTTACATGGGAAAAAATACAGCACAGCCTTTTCTACGATGTGTGCGGTGCCCTCGTGGTTAGTGAGCTCGACTCCGGATCGGGCGTCCGGGTTCGAGCCCTGGCCGGGGAATGGTGTTGTGTTCTTGGGCGAGACACTTGACTCCCACAGTTCCTCTCTCCACCCAGATGTATAAATGGGTACCGGCAAATTTAATGCTGGAGATAACCCTGCGATGGACTAGCATCCCACCCAGGGGAAAGAAGAAATATTCCTAGTCGCTTATTGCTACAGAAACCGGGATAAGCTCCGGCCTGATGGCCACTTAGACTCGAATGCAGACTTAACCTTTTCTACGACGACTTAAACTATTAATTGATAAAATACTTGTAAATATATGGGAAGGGAAAACATCTCTTAATAGTATTTTTAATAGCAAAATGCAATCTACAGCTGAAGGCTGAGTCTTCTCTAGAAGATTATATGATAAAACACACTGATTTAACATCTGAATATATCCCAAGAATGTCTTGAATTAATGGAAAACAACAACTTCCAGTCATGATTAAAGTGTTCCTCAATAATTGAGCTTACCCTACGTTGCACTACAATCATTTGTTAGGCCATTAACTAAGTAAAAACACAGACGGCTAAAAATAGCAGATAATCATACAAACAAATACTGAAATAACAAAACTCACGCGACAAAAACAAACAAACAACAAAGACAATTAGGCTTCAGAAGTGAGCGAAGAACGAACGCCGCATAACCAGTTAACCCACTAAAAACAAAGAAATGACCTCAAATTAATACAAACGATAAACTAATGTTGACAAAAGAACTTTCTAAGAAAGAAT
>OMLO01003731.1_pt1 | contig 12600 bp, 13 predicted proteins | sample 1674811 | NCBI WGS metagenome assembly OMLO01 (sample SAMN06265003, study PRJEB25207) | coral metagenome | isolation source: Coral host | place: Mexico:La Bocana,Puerto Morelos, Mexico | collected 2008-11-13
GGCCATCCAGCGTGGAGAACATGACCGTATGTTCCTGACTGCAGCTCAGTCCAGTGAAAAGGCCCGGCAAACCAAAATAAGTAAAGGGTAGTAAGAAGTAAACGCTAAGAAGTACTATCAGCTGTCATCATTGTATTCTTGTCCCTGAGGCAGAGCACGGCCCAGTCAAACAGTTCCTCAAAAACATTCAGGACCCGTTCTTTATGGTGGTTTGCCCTCCGCAGCCGCAGACCACACAAGAGGGGCAGGAAGGTGCTGAGTCAGACAATGGGGAACAGTTTCTTCTTGAAGATGGTGATGACCAAGCAGGGCCAGGAGCCAGAGAGCAGCCGAGGGCAGCAAACCCAGAGAAGGATTTGCAGCGAAAGATTGAGACAGCAGCCAAGGAGCAAGAATATCATCGTAATTAGTTCTGATTAAGCCAGACTTAAACTTGAACATCTTAAACTCTTGAAGTCGTCAAGTGTTTTTTTGTCATTTTATTGCAGCTGAAGCTCCTACAGGAAGAGATGAAATTTTACATGTCCTCCCTCGTGGTGGACTTGGATGATTCCGGTTCGAAGGCTACGTTGATGGATGCTTTGCAAAACCATAGCTTGATGAAGGCCAGGGCACGGCTTGACACATTGTAGGATTTGTAGTCAGAATCACGCTGCATGTCAATGACAGGCGGTCGAGAAAAAGGCCTGGGTGTTTGACAACAATTTGATTGTGGAGCCAAGTGGTACCCAGTCAAGATGCCACAATCCCTACACCAAAAGTGGTGTGTTCCTCGGACATAGCCAAAAGTTCCATGTATGATTCAAACTCGGTTGATTGGTTCTTAGTTACTCAGCCACTTAGTTAGTTACTTACACTTTACAGGTAGTCCTTTGTTTTCAAAGATAAGAATTCTTACAGTAAGAGGACAATTCAACCAATACCGACCATATCAAAGGCTTTGACTGACTGTTTATGTTAATTTGTTTTTGGGTGGTTCATGTTTTACATTTTGTAAGCTATACCCACCAATGAATACCCAATCAACGAATTTATGAAAGCTTTCCTTTTTCGGTTTACAATCTGATGATTTCATACCAATCAGTTTGTGTTTATACCGAAGTCTGCTCACAGTTTCACTTTTTCCCAGTAAGAAGAAAATCATACCTAAAACTGTGAGCCACATTAATTTGTCATTTTTTGGTACAAGTATATGTGTCGAGAAATAATATCTGCGCAATATCTCCCTTGATTTAATGCTTTTGGGTTCATTTCCTCAAAGCTATACCCGTCAATGAACATTGCATACCAAATCAAAGAAAAGAAACTTTGGTATGAAACCTTTCCTTTCAGTAAAGAATTATAACTGACTTTCATACACCTTTTTTTTCCGAAGTCAAAGAATTGAGTGTTTGGTATGAAACCTTTCCTTTTCGGTATACAATTCTCAATGACTTTCATACCAATCACCTCGATTTTAATACCAAAGTCAAAGACCTTAAACTTTGGTATAAAACCATGCGTTTTCGGTAAACAATTCTCAATGACTTTTATACCAATCACCTTTTTTTTTTACCGAAATCAAAGCAAGAATTGAATTTTGGTATGAAACCTTTCCTTTTCAGTATCAATTCTACATGTTTTTTATCAATCACCAGTTTTTGTACCGAAGTCAAAGAATTCAATATTCGGTATGAAACCTTTCCTTTTCGGTATACAATTCTAAATGGCTTTCATACCAATCACCTCTGATTTTATACATCAGTCAACGACTTGAAACTTTGGTATGAAACCTTTCGGTTTCAGTATACAATTCTGATGACTTTCATACCAATCCCCTCCAATTTTTTTTACCGAAGTCAAAGAATTGAATTTTGGGTATGAAACCTTTGCTTTTCAGTATACAATTCTTGAAATGATTTTCATACCAACCATTTTTTATATTTGTACTGAAGTCGAATTGAAACGTTGGGGTATGAAACCTTTCCTTTTCGGTATTCAATTCTCAATGACTTTCATGCCAATCACCTTTTTTTATTACTGCTCTGAATGGCTTTTATACCAATCACATTTTTTTTATACCTCAGTCAAAGATTTCAATTTTTGGTATGAAACCTTTCCATTTCGGTACAATTCTGATGACTTTTATACCAATCACCTTTACTTTTTCACCGAAGTCACAGAAGTTCATTTCCGGTATAAAACCCCTCCTTTTCGGTATACAATTCTACATGACTTTCATACCGATCACCTTGATTTTAATACGGAAGTGAAAGAATTGAATCTTTGGTATGAAACCTTTCCTTTTCCGTATACAAGTCTGGTGACTTTCATACCAATCACGTTTAATTGTATACCAAAATAAGAGAATTGAAAAAAAATTGGTATAAAACCTTTCCATTTCGGTAAACAATTATGATGACTTTTATACCAATCACCTTAAATTTCATACCGAATTCAAAATAATTGAAAATTCACTATGAAACCTTTCCTTTTCGGGTTACAATTCTCAATGACTTTCATACCGATCACATTGATTTTAATACGGAAGTCGAAGAATTCAACTTTTGGTATGAAACCTGTCCTTTTCGGTATACAAGTCTGATGACTTTCATACCAATCACCTTCAATTTCATACCAACATAAAATAATTGAATGTTGGGTATGAAACCTTTTCTTTTCGGTATACAAGTCTGGTGACTTTCATACCAATCACAATTGAAACTCCTTCCTTTTTATCCACCTCTAAATGACTTCTATACCAATTATCTCGATTTTTGTACCGAAGTCAAAGAATTGAAAGTCTTTCCTTTTCGGCATTCAACTCTAAATGACTTCTATACCAATCAGTCTGGTTTTTATACCGAAGTCAAAGAATTGAAAGTCATTCCTTTTCGGTATTCAACTCTAAGTGACTTCTATACCAATCATTTCGGTTTTTGTACCGAAGTCAAAGAATTGAAAGTCATTCCTTTTCGGTATTATACAACTCTACATGACTTCCATACCAATCAGTTTGTTTTTTATACCGAAGTCAAGAAATTGAATTTTTGGTACGAAACGCTTCCTTTTTTGGTGTTTAGTTCAAAATGACTTTCATACCAATCACCTCTTATTTTTATACCAAAGTCCAAGAAGTTAATTTCTGGTATAAAACCCTTTCTTATCGGTATAAAATTCTACATGACTTTCATACCAATCACGTTGATTTTAATACCGAAGTCAAAGAATCGAATTTTTCGTATAAAGTCTTTCCTTTTCCGTATACAAGTCTTGTGACTTTCATACCAATCATATTTTATTTTATACCAAAGTAAAATAATTGAAAATTTGGTAGAAAACCTTTCCATTTCGGTATTATACAATCCCAATGACTTTCATACCAGTCACTTAGATAAAGAATCGAAAATCTGTACAATTCTAAATGACTTTCATACCAATCACACTACCAATCACTTTTCTTTTTATACCAAAATCAAATAAGTGAATTTTCGGTATAAAACCCTTCCTTCTGGTATACAATTCTAAATGACTTCCATACCAATCACCTTACCGAAGTCAAGGAATTGAATATGAAACATTTCCACAACCAATCTATGTAATGTTTTTACCAAAGTCAAAGAATTGAAACTCTGGTATGAAACTGTTTTTTTCGGTATACAATTCTTAATGACTTTGGTATGAAACCTTTCCTTTTCGGTATTCAATTCTGATTACTTTCATACCAATCTGTTTGATGCTTTTAGCGAAGTCAAAGAATTGAAACTTTGGTATGAAACCTTTCCTTTTAGGTATACAATCCTCAGGACTTTCGATGCTTGTAGCGAAGTGAAAGAATTGAAACTTTGGTATGAAACATTCGTTTTTGGTATACGAATCTAATTACTCTTATACCAATCAGTTTCCTGGCCATGATAAACAAGATTTCAAAGAGGCAGCTCGAACCATTGATTAGATCCACCAGCTCAGGTTCCACAAGACAGCCTGGAGCCTGTTCCGACAAGCCTTTTCAGGGCTTGCTTCGGATGAGGACACCGTCATTGTCATGGATGGCGGGACCCAGAAGGGCTCATCGGAGGTGAAAAAAGGATTGGGGTCAGTTGTCCAATTGCACAACATCATGGTGCTGGGCCGTGAAGAAGGATTGCAGAAGCGCCGTGACTTCACCAAAAAGAGGCAATCAGATGCAGATGCCGCGAAGCGGCGCAAAGTCCTCTCGGCTGGTGACCTGAGCAGCATCAATGGTAGGTGCGAGAACCTTTACTTCGGGAAGAAGGGGGGTCCGGTGCCAAGCCGTGAACACAAATTTTGCTCCAGCCCCGGTATGGAGAGCAGCGCCAGCCCAGCAATTATGGTACCTCTTTTTGATCCAAGCGAGCTTCACATGATTCCTTGTCACCAGAAGGACAAGGTTCTTCCACAAGTGGTTCACCTGAAGGACAAGGTTCTTTTTGACGAGAAGCCGGAGGCCAGGCAGCCGGTACATTGCTTGACATGTGCAAAAGGTCTTAGATGTTGTTTGGTGTGCAAGGTTTCCTTCATGTGTGTGTGTGTGTGTGTTTGCAACAAGTTGTTTGGTGTAAGTTATTTTAGTATATTTTTGTTATTTTGGTGTAGATAGGTTCTTGTGTCACAGCTGATTCATTGTTATTAATCATGATGTCAAACAAGTTTGGTCTCGTGACGGAGTGTGAAAGCTGTGCGTGGGAAAGCTCTCTTTCGTGCTGTTGGGCGAGTAAATTTTTATTGTTTTTCATGGCAACCTTGACATAGTCGACGGCGTTGAAATATTTTTGTGGGCAAGAAACAGGGATTTCACAAATAGGGGCGATATTGGGAAGCAGTCGGAAAGGAAATTCTTGGATTCTTTTGGGTTCTTTGCCCATATCACCAGTCTCGCAAACTCCAGTCATTGGGATAGACTCAGTTGACTGCGTTGCATTTTTGACTAACTACTGACGGCTATCATCACAGTGGCCTCTTTTTTTTAGTCAGCTATTATCATGAGTGATGTTGATTTACCCTGGCAGGTTTTGGATGCGGACATGGATCCTGATAGCATGGTACCACTGGCCTTCTTTGAGAGGCTTGCTGCATTAAATTATGCATGAAATGTTGTTGTCAATTGTTGTCACCATGTTTTTGCAAACAAGGCCAGCTGTTGTGCACAAGGCCATTATACACACCGTGTGGAGTCCAGAGGGGTGGATCGTCTTCTCCCCGGGCCATGGTGGGCTCACAGTGGAATTGATAGCCTCAAGGTTGCCGGTGGTTCTGGTCTTCAAGAACTGTGACCAGAAAAAGGCAGTGTGTGATAGCCTCACTGCCATGATTGGCAAAAGGATCAAAGATCCAAACGATGAGAGGTTCTTCAAGCAATGGGCTCTTGGTAGTGAAAACACCACTGCAATAGCCACACCTGCAACCACCCCACAAGCACCAGCCGCCCCAGAAGCACCAGCGCCAGCCCCCAGTGTGACGCCACCAGCCCCTAGCCCAGCAGCGCCGGCTGCGAAGAGCAGTGCGGCCCCGAACGAATCGGAAAGTGAAGCTGCAGGTAGCAGCAGTTCCTCAAATGATGATGATGATGACCTATGATTGTTGGGCCGCAATGGAGTCTTTGTGCTGCAGTGACAAGTTTACTCATCAAGCTGTTTAACATTTATTTTATTTATCTCCTATTTAATATGTGAGTTACTGCTCCTCCTGAATGTTTGAAGCATGATGATTTGATTTTATTTGAAGCTGAATGTTTGAAGCATGATGACTCAATCAACCCGGCCATTGGGAATGTGGACAATGTTTGGCCAGCCCCTTTGCAGCGTGAGGCAGGCTTGATGCTGTGCTCAGTCACAGTCCTGGTATTTCCCTGTGGCGCAAACAGAAGGTGTCAATCCATGAGCTTGGACTGCTTCAAGGATAAGCGAAATGAAAAATGTATAACCGCTGAAATGTGTAACATACAGACAATTGATCCAATTGTGCAATTTAAAAGTTCTAGTCTCATGTTTTTTTTTGTGATCACGTGTACTTTTGGCACCGCTTGGTCAGCACTGCCGTACACGGCCTGTGATGCATCTGCCTGTGCAGAAAATGAAGTGATGTGCTGCTATTCATTTTTGATGTAAGTCACTTCTCCTGCTGAATGTTTTCATAACTGACATGTTGAGCCCATTGTCCTTGCAGTAAATGGTTGAAACTGATGTGATGGTAGCACTTGTTGTCTGTTTTTTCTTGACTGTTGATTTGACGGCTTGAAACCAATGTTGGCTTCATCCGGCTCTCCGGACTGATTCAATGTTTTCTGATATCTTTCTGCCCCTTGGCGTTGCAGAGCTACAGTGTCCCTCACTCACAAAGCTGATTGGAAGAAGCAGAGCCTAGGTATCTACTGGCAGAAACGTGGAATTAAATAATTATGTCAAGCATATCAATCATGAGTGTTTTGGTTGCAGGTGTTTTGCAGAAACAATACTGCTTCATTCTCACCGTTTTTGATGTAAAAAAATCAGGGTGCCAGTCTTAGCATTAAAGAACTGCTTCAAACTGAAGTGTGGAATTCAGATTGTCATGATTGTCAGGTGTCATTTTTCCACAAGTGTCAACTGTGAGCCACTGTGAATGTTATCTTTGTCAACTGTTGTCATCGCACGGCTCAGATTTTGGCTTTTTGCCCCAGACGTGTTGTCATTATTGATATGGCGGAGGATTCCCCAACATCGTCAGGTGTTGTGAACTCTGGTCCGGGGTCCCCTTTGACTTCCCTTCCAGAGCCAACGCCGAGCCCTGCGGCGTCTGATGTTTCAGACTTGGAACTGGAGACAGGCATTGATGTGTGCAAGCGTTTGATCACTGCCATGGTGGATAGTTGCAAATCAAACAACCGTCTTCTAGACAGGCGTGCAGCTCAGAATTGCCTATAATTATTCACCATCATCGTTTTCCAATTTGCAGTGCTTTGTTTGCTGATGATTGGTGTGTTTGTGTTTGTTTGTGTTGAGGTTGTCTGAAAGTTGCAAGGTGCTCTCGGAGTTGTTCCCGCCATTAATGGAGCCTGGGCCCTGGTTGGTGATTTTTTTTTGGGGGGGGATCACATTGCGTGGCCAAGGCCATGGAAAAATGGGCAGCGGATTGTTCCATATTCTGATTGTATGAGGCACCCGGTATTGAGGCGTCTTGATTTGAATTTCATTCATATTTTTGAGATCTCGTTTTCATAATACTTACAGTAATTTTGAGATTTCCTGATCAGGTTCGCAATCGTTGAAGCCGAGACGAAAGCAATGGCCCTACTGGGCCTGATCCACCCGTCGGAAGATCCAATCGATGCTGGAAACCTACGATTGTTTCTGGGTGAGGGGCAGGGAAGGGTGATGTTACCCTTGGCGGGCAAGATGTATGCAATAATTCCTGCCCGCCAGCGCTTTGTACGAAGCTTGGTATGAAAATCAGACCTTGCAACAAGAATGTTTGAATGACTGAGGAACATATGATGAGTCTGAGGATGTTTGAGGCATTTTTCTTTGACTGACCTGGGCTTTGTTGAGTTGGTTAGATTAGGCTCAAACTCGAAGCTAAGCTGTTAGTGCTAGCTTGCAATGTCAAAAATGGATTGGCCTCAATGGATGCAGTCAGCCCACCGGGCTATAATGCATAGAATGAGGGAGTGCCTCCATCAGGAAGCAGGTTGTTGCGGGGAGCGAGTTGCCCTGATGGCGCAACTTCTCCACAGGTGTGCCACAGTTTCTGAGTCAATTTCATCGTTGAATGCTTTGATGGGAGATAATGCCACCCCACAGATAGTGCACACGAAGCACGTTATGGACATGGCTGTAGATTCACTTGGGTTGATTTTGAGCAAGACACAGCCATGTTGTTCCTCGTGGAGCTCAGTAAAACCTTTGAGCGTTTTGATGAAACATTTTGAGTTCTATGAGAAGCTCTACTCTACACCATTCTTTGTCATTGACTGGGTTGACAATGACATGATAAATGTTGGCCTGCTAGATCAGCTGGATGAGTGGGAGGACAAAATGAACCTCAGGGTGCTTGTGGAGCGGCCTGTGATGCTGGGGCAACTGTTTCACGCCTTTGTCCGAGTGAAAGATGCACTTGAAGGCCTACTACTGACTAAAAGACATGACTGTCACTCTTTTTTGATGATCAGTAAAGAGATCAAAGATTTCAATCGCATTCGCCCTGGCAGGTTTGCAATTCAGAACGGCCGCTCTGAACCAATTGTTGACGTGGATTTTGCAGCCCATCAGCTTTCTCAAAGGCTGCGTGCAGAGCGAGGAGGAAAGGTTCCGCTATCAGAAGAAAAGACGCTGTGTTCAGACCTGCACGCTAGACTGGTGACTATGCCTTCTTAACCCCACTGTCATTTCCATGAGTTGAGCTATGAACAGCACGCAACATTTGCAGATAAAAAGCAGCGGCAGTGCGTTTTTTCAAGTCAATGCACCAGGAATAAGATTCAGATGGTGATTGCTGCATTGAAATCTCCCATCACAATTATGATGTGATTTTCTTGTTGTGATTTGTACATGTTGGTTATGAAAGACACTCCTAAGGAGATCAGAGCTCGGGCACTCCAATCACAGTGTGGGTATGCGACGGCTTGTCTTGCACTTTTGTTGATGAAGACGAAGAAGAGTTTGATCCATTCCCTTTCACTGTTTATGGCACTGTTCTTGGTGAGAGCATGGGCGGGGTTGAGTCTGAGTGACAAGACGATTCGGTAGCGAGAGCTTAAAATGGCGCTGCTTCATTGTCTCGGCATCAAATGTTTTTTGGAAGTTGTATCGGCTTTTGAGAACTCGGTGTGACTGGCTCAGCAATTTGAAATGACTGACTGATGAGGTTCTGGGCAAAATGATGTCAGGACTTTGCCAAGCAGGCATTTTCTGCTGGGGTTTTCTCTTGGCACTGATGAGAGCTGTGTCTGAATCAAGTTTTCAAATTGTGATCATGGAAACCTTGTCTTTTTCAGGCTGTGAGGATGGAGGGAAATTGCTGAAAAATGTCAAACCTAATTCAGATGTGTGTAATGATCAATATTTACTGAACAAAGAAGAGCCATGTATTTGCCCATAACATACGTGTTTTTAACACAGCATATGTTATCTTTTCACTTGCTGAGATATCAAGGATATCTATATTATAAACCGAAAACCCCAAATCCAATCAAAATCTTTCAGCCTGTCAGATTTTTAACCCTGCCAGGCGCCCCCTTCTTAAAGCCCAAGAGGTCTGCCGCTAATGATGCGTCCTATGCGGGTCGCATGGAACTAAAAAGTTTGGTCAGTGTGAATAGTTTCTCGGAGTCGGTTTGATCGGTTTGTTTTGGTTGAATCATGGCAAACTATTAGTGTAGGGGGACCCCCAATGCCACCCCCCAAGAAATAAGTGGTACTAGGGCCTTATTAAGGGAAACTGATGGTGAGGGGTGCGGTTGGGGGGGTAGGATGTGGCTCCAGGTCCATGATTAACTGGAGAAGAGACCAATGGTTTCGTGATTTCTCCACCAGGAAAACGAGCACACGACTGGCTGGAAAATCCACCATGAATGAAGATGTACAAGCCCTGAAAATGTGTAATTTTCCAGCCAGTCATGTTAGTTTTCACACATAAATAATATAATGATAGTATAGTCAGTAGATGTCAGTAGTAAATTCAGCCATAAATATATTTTCACCGTTTAGCCCAACTCCTTTATATATGACCAGTTTTGCTCCCAAATATTTAAAAAATACAGATGTAAAAACTGAAGACAATTGCACTGAAAGGAGACAAAACATGCTAACATTAGGACAGCACTGCACACCACACCGACCAGCCATGACACATCATTCCAATGATGCATTTTTTGACGCAGATAGTTAGAAAGCCAGTGTTTGGCCCCTGTCGTTCCATCAGAAATTGATAAACCAACCCTGGAACCGCTGGAACATTCTTAGGTATCTATCTCTATCTTTATTTGGCCCTTTGATTCATGCGGGTCATGCTGGTTGTTCCTTGCATTTGGTTCCTTCTATCTTTCCTTGACACCCATTCCCATGCAGGGTTTGTTTGTATGTTCCTTGAGGCAGGGTGGTGGTGGTCATCGTGACTCTGTGGTTGTGCGTTTTTTCCTCTCAGTAATATGTGCGATTGCAAAACATGTTTTTTTGAAAGAAGAGACAACTTCGTTATTCACGGGTGCCAAAGGCAGGTCATTTTTTTTTGCTAAAACTTTTTCATTTCGAATATTATTTTAGGTTATGTTTTTCTTTTATTTAAACTTTCAAATTGCAAACTACTTAATTTTTTTATATGTAAACAGTAAACAAAGAAAATATTATGTCTATATATATATGAATATATATATATATTTAATTATAATATAAGATTTAAATTCATCATATTCTATAGTTTATTGTTTCCTTATTATTTTATTATTATAGTTCAATTTTTTTTTAGCAGCAAAAAATAAATCTTATTCCGGATTTTTCCTCATATCAAAAGCATTTTTTTCAACAAAAAGTAAAATAATAGATTATTATATATTAAATGATATAACCTTTTTTTTTGATTTTGGGAGTTTGGGGTTTAGCTGTTTTTACTTTTCTTCTAATTATTTTTAAAAGAATATACCGTGTTAATTCTATCAGTATAGACGATTAATTATAGTATAGCTTTCTAGAGTAAGGAATTAAGATATGTTTTTTAGATGAATATTTTATCTTGTTTCAAATAGTCTTTAGAAGCATGAACAAATAATATATAGTATATTTTCTGATGTTTTCACTTATCTTTGTATACAAAAAATAAAGTTTATTTTATGTATAATATATTGATATAACATTATATCAGCAGTTTTTCTTTTCACACCTTTGATTTGCTTCACAACGCACCTCAGTTTCTGCTTGCTGTAAGTATGGAAATAAACTTCTTCACCTTTATTCGCTTTCTGAACCATCTTGCAGGACGATGGTCGTGCTTCAAAGCACTTTTTCCGGCGTAGATATCATCCGAAAACTATTTTTTAATGTGTCGGAAAGAGGGCATGACTACTGGTACTGTCAATGATCAAGTCAATATCTTACCGTTCACGGCTTGAGAAGTCAAAGTGTTGTTGTGATTTGTATTGTTGTGTTGTTGTAATTTGTATTTTGTCAGTCAAGGCGTATACACAAAGCGCCAGTTCCAGTGGTCCAGTATGAAAGGTGCTGCAGATTGGATGGCTCACATCTTGTGATTCAAAATGTGGTTCACATTGTGATTCTATGTGTCGTATTTTCTCGATCCTCTTGCATTTTCCTCTGCTGCACTCAGGGGCTTTGCGAGAAGTGAGGCTTTGGGTCAAGGGAAAACTCTATGGACTCTTGCTCCATGATATTTTTCTACAGACAGTAGCTGGGCGGCTGACAGCCTGCTTCAAAGAAGTTGGCCCGTCAGAGTACAAACACATCGCAAGTGGTCAGCAATTCATGGGTGGCCTTGTGTTAGCATTTCGGTGCAGCCTTGGCATGGCAAGCCTTTTTTCAAACATAAACTCATTTTCGTGAGACAGTGAGACTTGGGGACCCCTGACATTCATGCCATGCCGGCGTCATGACTCAGGACCCCAAAAGAAGATTCCTGCCAGAAGTGGTTTGGTGTATGATGCCAGAACGCATGAAGATATTCGTCTCTTATTCTGGCAAACTGACTATTGCTTCCTCATGAAAGTGCCGAACAGATTTGTTTCAACTTTTGTGTACACTTAAGCTTTGGTGAACGCTGCTGCTTCGTATTTTGTTTTTTTATTGTTTTAGTCTAGGTGCACAACAGCCCTAGAAGCGTGCTTTGATTTTGTTCCGGCACAAGAATTCACAAAAGCATTTGATAACCCGACATTTGATACCATGTTTTTGTTTCGCTGTCGTGATATGAACACATTTCCGATAGAGACACTTTTCTTTGATCATAACAAAAAAGCGCGAGCAGTTTCACCATCCAATCAAAATGAGTTCAACAACATCCAAAGTTGTGGAAGGGTGGCTTGCTCACGGTCTTTGTCGCCCCGAGGAAGTGTTTTCATGCAGCAGCAACCATTTTGAGCTGACTTTAAAGAATCTTGAGTTGTCAACCCATTAAAACAGAGTTTCGCAGATAGAACAACCAACAGCTCTTCTTGATGAAAAAGGGATGGAATGCTGTTTGCATTGATCAGCCTTAAGCCAATGTCTATTGTTTGTCAAATCATTGCGCTGTGGGCATGTTTGAAGGTGGTTTTGCTTCCTTCTTTCCACCCTGGCACAGGTTGCAACCTTTCCTGGGACTTCCTCAACGCGAGTCATTTATTGTCAAATGTTGTCATCATTGTTGTCAGCAGTTGTTGTCATAATTACAAGGGGGCTATCAAACACAATAATCATCATACTAAGGAGAACATTAGCTTACACATCATTCTGATTCCAGGTGCCCAGTTAACATAGGTACATTGGCCTTTCAGGGCATTCAACATATCATATCCTGACAGATTAATAAAAAAAGTGTTGACTTTTTTCCACTGGAATCTAAACAAGCCAGATAATTATTAAACCTATGATACTTTAACGTTTACTTTGCAATAGTGTGCGTGTAGCAAAAAAGTAT
>OMLO01003732.1_pt1 | contig 12599 bp, 7 predicted proteins | sample 1674811 | NCBI WGS metagenome assembly OMLO01 (sample SAMN06265003, study PRJEB25207) | coral metagenome | isolation source: Coral host | place: Mexico:La Bocana,Puerto Morelos, Mexico | collected 2008-11-13
CTTACCGGTACATAAAAGATCTAAAAGTTTCCTGTCATTCGAATAATAGTTTTCTAAATGCTTTTGCTTCTTAAAAAAAGCATTTATTTGATTACATGAATCAGAATGTTTTACAAGGATGAAGTTAAGTTCCAGTGCTTATGATCACATTATGATCAGACAAGTATTTTCTCATGTTTCCTGTCTTGAGCCAGATCTTGAACCCAGAGCTCTTGATTGAGAGTGCATCGCACATAGCATTTAGAAAAACAGTGTATCTATGCGCAGGTGTATCACAATGTAATGTACCTATTAATGTTAATCCCGATAGGCAGGCGGGTGAAGGAGCAGGCAAGGGGTAAGGATTTTCACAGTTCTCAAAAAAAGTCAAAATCCCTACACCCCAGGATATGATTGGTGAAAATCATCAAACATTCTCCACCCTGGATCAAAGAAAACTCATGGAAAATAAAACACGCAGAGAATTATTGAAAATCTCATAGAAAAAGTACTGATTCCAATGACAGGTAACTTTTATACGCACACACTACTTCTATGTAAACAGGGCCTAAGAATGAATCATGTCTCTCCAGGTCAGGATGTCTGCTAGAACTGCAGCAGTATGTGCTGGTTACCTCTTTGTGGCTGGAGGACTTACTGACAGTGAGCGGGGCCGGCCAAAGGTGCTCCAAGCCCTTCAAGTGGGTCGTCAAATCCTTTCCTTTTATCTCTTCTGCAGTGCCTATATGGTATGGGCGAGTGAAGAGGATCGCCTTGCCCATTATAAGAACATCCCTGGGGGTCAACTGATGCTTGTAGCTGTTATTGCCCTGTATGCAATTCCAGCACTCTTTATCTATGCTGGATACGAAGCAGGCTACTTTGCCCGTATTGCTGTGTGGCTCTTGGTTGTCATCTCCGCTTTAGTGGACTTTAACACAAAGTACTGGTATAAAAGCTCTAGTCATATGGAGTTTTGGTCTCAAATCCAACATGCCTCTAGGAATATTGCTGTAGTAGGAGCACTTCTTCTCTTAAGCAGAATAAGGAATTGGTAAATGGAATGATAGACCCTTCCATGGCACTAGCCAAATGGAGCAAGTAGGGAAACAAGGCTGGATTGTTACTGGGGAGTAGACATGCCGTCAGCCTACAAATAACCTACAAGTTGAGATTATTTTCCCTTGTGGACTAAAGGCAAGAAGCAAGAAATGTAACTTTCTAGACTCTGGCCTTTAAATGGATATAAATCTCGGGCAATTTTTGGATTATTCCATCTTGACACAGTATCATGGAAGATAATCAGCGAGACTCTTTAATCATTCTTTGATGTCACTGCAGAATTTGTTTACATCAGATATTTAGAATTAAATTGCTTAAAGGTTTCCAGTCTTAAGTATTAAATTTTGTAGAAACCAATCCCTCAGCCCAATCCACCGTGTATATAATGTCACCTTTCGCGGGTTTTATGCATATTGTTTCTTTATGGGAAGATTCGTATTATGTTTAGAAACTACATTCATTTATGTCGTCCTTCGCATGGCCGCATCCCAATTGTCAGGTACATGTTTCCTTCATTTGTCTTCTCGTATTTCCTTGTTATAAGCTGTTATTTCTGTTCTTAGTGTCATATCTTTCTTTATTTATGCCCTAGAAACCACCGGTAATTAAGTTGTCCTCAGGAATAAATTTACGTTGAAGTTAAAGTTATATTGCTGTTGTGTTTGCCACAGTATTATTTGTTAATCTTCCTGTATCAGTTCATTGCCTAAAACACTGTAGTCTCGACTACATCAACTGTTTAAGTGGCACAGGGAAACCTACCTGCAGTAAGTCTGAAACCTTGCCAGTCAGGTGTGGAACAACAACACCAGTCTAGGTACTAGTATAGGGTTGTTTACCATGTACCCATAAAGTCTGGAAATTTCAGTCAAAATGAAAGGATGAAGACAATTTTGGCTTGACTGACCAAAGTGTTTTTGAAAGTAAATGGAACCTCTTGGAATGTAGTCCAAAATCTCTAACAAAAATAGCCCATGTAAGCCCATGTGCTTACCACTTGCAATAGTTAATCACCAACATCTTGGAATTATGATCATGTCAAACTTGATCTAGTCTCTTTAGGTAAATTGTTCAGTCGCAGCGGAACTTATCATCAGGAGCTAAACCACAGAATACAGGGCCACTTTTTACATCTTGTTGAATCACAATTATTGTGCCTATTGTGTTATGCTTCCTTCTTCAAAAGGGTTTGAAGAACAGGTGGTCCAAAGTGGCCCTGCAATCCGTAGTTTCTCCTCATAAGACATTTGTGTTTACTATTTGCACAAACTGGTTGACTAACGGGTTTCTCAGTGTAAGTGGTAAACGATCTGTTGGTCTTGGGTACCCAAGGAAGCTTTACCAACCCCTCAGGCCAGTGTAACTACATTTCCTGGAAGCCACTGCAGTAATCATTAAGTCACTGAACCTTCCTTTCTGTGGCCCGCACCCTTCCCCAAAAATAATAGGGCCCTTAAGCAATGATGACAGCAATGCTGAGGATGACGTCCAGCAAAAAATAGTTTTATATTTTACCTTTCAATTTTGCAGCTGTATAGATTTGTTCAGAATATTTATCTCTCACAGAACTTGCTTGAGCTAACTGTGTAGGTCACCAGAGTTGAATTTCAAATAAAAATATGAAGAATTAGCCACTGTCATTCACATTGGCCATCATACCCTGGACTTAGTCATTTCACAGACGGCGGAGAAATGTATAAAGATTTATAATGCATGTGCTATTGTTGTGCTCATTATGCCTTTTGTTTGGCGGTGTTGCTGTTGCCGTTTGCTTAAGGTCCCTAATGGTAAGCCCTGAAGTATCCAATGTGACAATAGCCTTTCAGTGATAACCCCTAGATCCCAAACACAGCTTGTAATCAAAAAGAAGAATATTTTATTACTCAAGATGCTACAATAATAATTCTACACACTAAGATGATCATTCCAAGAAATTGTAATAAAAATACAGTCATTGCAAAATAATAAATTTGGGTCAAAAAAGTGTAGTCATTAAAAAGATGTAAAAAGATTTACTTCTGACTTATTGTGTAGAAAAAGTTACCATTATATGCTACATGCTATTAAAAGAAAGTTAATAAAAATAATCATGATTATGTTTTCTGAGCTAGCACATTCCCTTTTTGCATGAAATCAATCATTAGCTGTATATTCTCACAATATAAACAATTTCTGTTTAGAAAATATACAGCTAATGATAGATTTCATGCAAAAAGGGAATGTTCTAGCTCAGAAAACAGAGCTTTCGTTTCACACATTCCACTCCATCACTGTGTGAGAAACATTTTAGATTTGAATGGAAAAATCCCTTACTAATTACATAAAGTATTTTGCACAAGTCTGAATCATCAGATACAAAAATTACAGAAAAGAACCAGAAATCAGCCAGGAAGTGGATCTCAGTATTTCAAGTATTTCACTTCTTCATATGAGATGTTTTATGTCTGTTGTTAAGTGCATTACTTGACCTAAGTAATCAGTAAAAAAACAACCATTGGCTGATTGTAGAGATGTCATTTTGGTTCTCAATACTTTTGTAGATCAGAGTGCATATTCGCCATCATAGCTTCTAGATTGCACAACATGGGTATAATCTTCTTAAAAATGTTAGTCTTGCACTGCACTGACACTGTTATTGTAAAATACAGCTTTCTATTCTATGGTTTCATTGATTGAAGAATCAAGAGCAAAGGCTATGATTGCCTAAAAGCTGAATGTCATTCCTGGTGAAGTCACTTTCGTCTTTGGGATCTTGTTCGCCCAGAGACAGAATCATTCTGTAGTTTGTTGTTTCTCTTTCCGCTAGAAATTGACTTCTTGGGATCCTATAATACAAGTCCAAAATGAGTAAGATCTAACACCAAGTGCATGATAAAACCTGGGTGACACGATGGCCTCATGATTAACACGCTTGACTTCTCAGCAAGTGGTCCAGGTTAGGGACCTGGCCAGGGGCATTGTGTTCCTGGGCTAGATACTTGACCCTCACAGTGCCTCTCTCTACACCCAAGGGTATAAATGGGTACCGGCAAATTTAATGCTGGGGGTAACCCTGCAATGGACTAGCATCCCATCCAGTGGGGAGTGGAAATATTCCTAGTTGCTTCGTGCTACAGAATCTTGTATAAGCTCCAGCACTGATGGGCCACTTGGCCTGTATGCAGACTTTACCTTGTACCTTGACCAATAAAACTAGTCTAGAGTGAATGACCATAATAATGGTTGCCCTAACACAAAAAATCTTACACTTGACACTTAACCATTTTTTAACAAAAAATAATTTAATTGTCTTCACCTCCTCCTACTTCTCTTCCCCCCCCCCCCCCCCCCACTGCCCCCAAGATTCTAACATTGCTAAGGGGGAGGGGTGTTGAAGAATTGTTACATTTGTTGCTACTTTATCAAGTGTCCCAGAATTGTACTTACCGGTGAATTGATATTCCATGCCCTGGGTTTAGGAGGCCTGTTAAATGTAATTCAAAATCAAATCTGTCAGCAAATTTCAGCCCTTTGTTCTGATCTATAGATGGCAGCAACTTGTAATAAAACATTCTAAAAGTAGTATCATCTGGCTATTAAAAGAAGTTTGTTTAAAAGCAAGAGTCTTAACTGAATATTAAGGAATTTCCACTTTCCACTATAGATATCACAAACAAGCAAGGCTGTAAGTGATTAGTAAATCAATCTAGACCATACCTCTGTGCTTGAGAAAATAAAACCTGTGTGCAGAGAAAAAATACTATTAACTCCCATCAGTGTCTCTTACTTCTGCTCAGGTGACATCAAACAGATTATTTGTTGTTCATTTTCTTCCCCATCTCCATTGTCATCTTCTGCACCGTTGCCTTCAATCCAACTTGGCGGAGTACCTGAACAGAAGTTCACCAATAATATTAACAATAATTAATTATGGTAATAGGACTGAGTGAATCCAATTTGGTCTGTAATCATACTCGTGATTAACAAAATTGGACAACTGCAAAGCAGATACCTGATTTGTTGGACACAAGTATGCATGATTAGACAGAATTGAATGACACCATGTCTTGTTACCAATAATATTTATCATAACCATTACAATTTCCCAAAAAAGTGAAATTTTATTAGAAATATAGCTTTTAATAATCATTTTAAAATATGATAATTAAAAACGTGGAGAAAACTTAAAAAATGACTGTTAAATTTCTTTGAAAACAGTCACCAGAGATAAACCTCCTCAATTTTACCAATTTTTTTAGTTACTGTAGTTAACATTGTGATTGGTAAATTTAGCTGATAGGACTTGAAAAGATTGCCTCATGTAACTGTCCGATTACAGGTTATTGAGAATTAAACATGATCAGAACTCCTGAATTTGTCACTTAAAAACACAGGTAATCCACATAGGAATCTAACCTTTGTCCTTGGCATATACTCTAATAGGTAATGAGGTCGGTATAGGAGATGGTGGTGCTGTCACACTTGAGTTCGCACAGAATGAGATCCTCGACAAATGACTTTTTTCACCTGAAGCAAATGATATTTAATGATTGCAAAAATACCGCAATGAATTGATTTTGACTCTATTAGGGTTGTAAGACATCTGTCCAGGAGAGTAGAATTCTCAAGCGGTATTATGACTCTTCAGATGAAACGGTCATTCTATAACTAAAGTTACCTTCTGGAGTGCTTGTTGCACGCTCTTTATTGTTCTTCTGAACGGCCCTTGAATTAGCAGGCTTAAGAGGTGTACGTCTTTCTGCTCCCTCCCTCAAAGCACTATCTTCACCAGGGCCTCTAGGGCCTTCTATCTGACCAATGCTTCTCCTCCTCTGTTGTTCAGCAACTTTGTGCGCTTGATCCACAGCTTTGCGAGCAGAGTTCAGAATAGCTTCAGTTGTGAGCGTGTGTCGTCGCTTGTTCTGCAGAGGGCTGATTTGTACAGTGAGGTTTGATTTTAAAGCATTTGCAAGCAACACCTTCTTTCGCTGATCAGGAGCCAGAGTGTGTCGTCGGCTGATTTGCATATGGCCAGTAGCACTCGCCAGAGGGGTAACAATGTTATGCCTGTTGGATCCTGTTAGGAATTGAAACAAAAACTAGAATGATTAATACAAATCAACTTGAGTCAATATGTGTACTTCTTTAAACAAATTTACAACACATGCAAGCTATGCAAATGAATATATGAAAGATCATATATTTGAACTGTGGGGAAAGATATGAATTTATGATTGCTCATTGCAGTTACACACACAACTTAAGAAGTTGTGAAATTAAAGCCTGAAAAAATTCAGGCCTGAACGGGATTCAAACCCGCGACCTCTGCGATACCAGTGCAGTGCTCTACTGACTGAGCTATGGCCAAGCCATGATTACTTTACACGAGTAAGACTTACCACTGCTGGGAGAAGGTGTGGCATTTCGAAGCTGGGGGGTAACAAACCCTGTCACCTGAACTGGAGTGTTCCCAGGCTGCCTGGCCACGACCTGAGTATGAGTCATGACAGCAAAGAGTTCATAACAAGCTCAACACAACAACTCTACAGCTAGTGAACTCAACTTGGATCATAAAAATCAGTTAAGCTACAGGGCTTTAATTTACAGTTAAAATATAATCTCTCCCTCAAAAACTGGTTTTTCAATCCAATGCTTTTTTTACTCTGAAATTGAGATTTAAAGTTCCCCTTTGAGCCACGCCCATCCAAGTTGACCAGATTTCTTGGCAGAAAATAACCATAGTACAGTCCTGATGTCACTCACTAAAAAATTGTGCCAGAAAAAAAAAAATTATACCAAACCTTCATGTGAAAGTCATACGCTAGAAACTTTTGGGAACAAGAACGGTAAGCAATCATGTTAATTATGCAATATTGATATATTTTCTAGCTGTCTTAGGCAAACTGAGAACAATGTGAGACCGAAAGCATAAAACCGCTACACTACCTACTCACACTGAATTTGTCATTTATAAAAAAAAAAACAACTAAATGTCCAAACCAAACCTGTGGGGAATTGTTTGGAGCGTTTTGCTTCCTCCGCTGTTCCTCAAGTTGTTCTTTCTGTTGTTCCTCAAATCTTTTGAGATCAAACTCAATTTCATTGGCTAATTGCCTGTCAGCTGATAGCACGTCCTGGACTTCTGATCTGTAATCTTTCATCACTTCTTTTAAGCAGGACATCAGGTCTTTGAGCAAAGGAGAATGTTGCTTTTCAAGCTGCCATAGAACAAAGTAGTCAAGTGTTTATCTCACATCTGCAACAGTAATAGACATTTTGAAACACAGAACGTCAAGGGGAGCCGGTCTAAAACAGGTGGGAGGGGCTACAAGGAAGTAGGGGTGCTTACACACCAGTCTCACCATCAACTCACCATGTGTTTAAGCTCAATGATAATCGGTACAATGTTCTCAATCATGTTCTTTTTTAAAACCTGCAAGACAAATCAAGCAACTGCTAAAGATCACTGCGATTATATATCCTAAAGACTACTGTGGTTAGACCCTAGATCTACACACAATCTTGATCAATACTCGATCAATTCTCCATGGACACCTTGGTTCACACTCCATCAACATCCTGGCCAACAGTCAGTCGACAGTCAGCTAATTTTTGATTGAGGCATATGAATCCCTCTACACTCTGCCAACTATCCACCAACTGTTTTTTAAGTGCTGATTAAGCGTTGACTGAGTATCGCATCGGGATGTTGATAGAGTACCAATCAAAATGTCAATCAAAGGTATTGAAAACACTTGAATGCGAATGCATTTCGTACACATGATCCGATCATTGTATAGATCTTGGAAACCAGCTTTCAATGCAGGGGCAACCCTGCTGTTAGAGACTTCCCATAAACAGACACTTAGCCATGTTCTCAATCATACACTGACCTGCGCTTTTAACTCTCCCTTGAGTACGGACATCTCTTCTACTGGGTCATGTGTACTAAAGGCATAAGTAGTCGCGAGTGTTGATCGATATACTCAATTGATATACTCGGTAGACACTTGATTGACTTCCCAGTCGACAATCAGTTGAGAGTCAACTAATTTTTACAGACACTCCATTGAGTGCCAATATATCTCAATGGTCAATACCTGACCAACTACTGATCAAATATCAACCGAGATTTTGATTGAGTGTCGACCAAGATGTCGGTTAAGATGTTAATCGAGGATATCTATCTACTCTCGACCTCTGATACTTTTAGTACATGTGAACCCATTTTTCCTGGTCTTGAAGAAGTCCCAAACCAAATGTTCAAACACGCTTTACAAATCCTAACATGACTAGACCTAATAACTTGGCAACATGCTCAAGTTTATTTATAAGCAAATGGTTAACAAAACAAGATAAGTGGACTAGTTCTTTTCTTGTTTTGTCATACAAAGATGATTCGGGCCAGGGGGGGGGGGGGTACCCCCATGCAAAAAGGTTGAGATGCTAGTTAGAGAGTATTCTTACCATGGCTTAAAGCACTACATGTATTACCTGAGTAAGGAATTTGTTTCTAGCTTGCACAATAGCTGCTCCTGCGACATCACCCTCATCTGCAAGATCTTCAGCTGCCTTGGCTCTCATTGACGACAGTTTGATATTCTGGAATAAGAGAAAATGCACAACCTGAATTTGAGATACGTATCTATGCAAGACCATGGACAGGGTAATAAGCATCCTACATGAGAAATCTTAATAAACCATTACAGCATCATGTTACTCTCTCTTACAGCAAGATATGTAGCTGCTGGTTGGAGTGAAAAATAGAGTAATACTCGCTGCCAACCTTACAAGTCCTTGTCTCAAACAATGAAATATTAGTTTGAGGAAGTTCTTAGAAAATCCTTTTCAGTATAACAGTTGTGAAAGATAATAGTTATTACCTTGCTACTCAGAATAAGCAGGGCATCTTTTAGAACTGAAGCTGAGTCTTGATCCAAGATAATGTCACCATCAGTGAAGCCACCAAGTACCTATGTCAATAGAATTTAAAACCCAAAATCAGCTGGGATAAGCTTTAACATCTTGTGCCATCTCAACTGTGCTTTGCAAATCTTCACCAACAAACTCTTTATTCAGTCAAAGAACCAAGCAACAATTTCAATCAAGCTTATTTAACAAGTCATTTCCTGAGCAAGATGCAATAAGGACAGATGTTTGGAGGTTAGGAAGCAAATCCAGAGGGAAACATTCCTTTTAAACCAGCTGCTGACTGTTGGTTAAGTCGTTCAAAGGAGGACAACTACCATGATTTGTTCAAGTGTCAAGGAAGGAAAACAACAATTAAAGTAAATATTTCAGACCTCTTGACAAAGCTTTCCTGTAAGATGAAACCTGTTCTCGTCGCTCATGTGGGTCAGCATAAACTGATAAATGGTGAAACGCTTTCTAAAGAAATAAAGCAAAAAATGATACTTCACAGAAAGTGTGTGATAAACACAACCAGGATTGTGTTTTGCAAAAGGGGTTACCAAAATTATCCCTTTATGGTGGTCAACATCTTATTTCATCTAAGAATGACACGGTTCTATTAAATATTGCATTTGGAACGAGGTTTTAAGATCCACTTCTGAAACATTTTTTGGTTCTTTTCTTGCAGTCAAAAGAAGTGAATAACTGCAATCCAGGTTAGTCTTTAACACTGACTGCAGGTGCCATTGATGCATTGATGCAGTAGTAAAGATCATAGTGAACTTTCATTTATAGATTGAAGCTGTTTACCCAGAATTGTGATCTCCCTTCAGTGAAAAGAGTTTCATCTCCCTGTCTGTCTGAGGGAACTTGTTGTATACTAACCAAATGAAGAAGAAAGAAAAATGATTAACAAGTAACACGGATTACAGGAGTAATATTATTTTCAACTCTTGCACAAAAAAATGTTACCAGGCATACCACCAACCAACCGACAGTAAAAACTAGATTTTCCTAGACCCTTTATGACGTTAGTAGTCATTGCATAGCTGTACCTTTGTGATTTGTAAAGGAGTTAAAGTGGAACACACATTCTACAAAGTGTTGGAACAGCATGTCTGGATGTCTGGTCAACAGAAGATGTACCAAGCAAAAATCAGCTAAACAAGGAAAAAAAAACAAAAACATAAAAACATTTTGATCATTGACAAGATGAATTAAATAGCTAGCATTTTCACTATAATAATTGTTCTAAAATACCACACAACAGCAGAAAAGGAAACACACCAAACTTTCTTACCAAATTTTCTTATCTCAACATCTTCATCGACTAAAGTTGTGATAAAACGGTAAAAGAGAGATCCTTTCCATTTAACAAAATCTTCCTAAAATAAAAAAAAATAAGATGCTGATTACATTCTCATACAAATGATTATCGTGACATTCCAATATTATTAAATCCCTGCCCTCATAAATTATCTTGTCTAAAGGCATTTTAGGTAGGAGTTATCACTGGAAGGAATTTTGCCTAGGTGCATACATGTACAAGGATGCCATCAACAATGATAATATACCTCTGAAAGTGAAAGTGAAGAATGATCATCACAGTTAATTTTCCAATTTAAGCAATTGGAAAGAAGCCTGAAAAAAATCAGGGCTTCAACGGGATTCGAAGCCATGACCTCCGCGATACCGGTGCGATGCTCTACCAACTGAGCTATGAAGCCACACATTGCGAGCGAGGTCAATGAATTATTTCATATAAACTTGACATCATAATATACCTCTATACCGTACTTAAGAAATAGTAAACATGTACCGTGTTTCTATTGAGTTCTAGTAGAATTCTACTCGTATACTAAAGGCAAATGCTGTAATATAATTGGCTGAGCCATTGCATACTATCAGCCACTAGTGTGCATTAACTTGGTGTGCTCAACAAAATTGAAACACTTTCTTGTTTCTCCAAACTTTTGAAAGCACATTTGCATGCCAAACAAATGGATAATCAAATTCCTGAAAGACTAAAGGAGGGCATTTACTGTTTCTTAAGTTAAAAAATTGTTTTGAACTGATGAGTGCGCATGCACAATTGTAAAGCAATCAGTGTGCACATTTCCCTTGGGCTATTTTCTAAAGCTGCATATCATACATATCTGGACCTCCAATAGGACAGTTACAATTAATTAGAAGGAAAAATATATTTTCAATCAAAATATGGTCACATATGTTTTTTCAGTGTTAAGTCTGAGAATGTTTGTGGCATATAAATTGAGACTTCACTCTTAATTGAGAAGAGATAAGAAAAAACAGTTTTTAGTACAGTGTACCACGGCATACAGTACCTGAAGAAGGTGCGTTAGGAGAGTCAGCGTCTGTCTCCTCACAAGAGATGCACTGTCTTTCAAGCAAGTAGCAATGTTTGGGACATATCGATCAACAAGACTTGTGTATCTGGCGAAACAAGAAGACTCTAGATAAGACAGGAAGGATATAATTTGCATACTTTGCACTAACAACTTTCAACTATGGTATTACTGCTAATAGCTGTAACTAGTATAGTAATAGCTCTATGATGCCCTCTGAATCTTGACACTATCATCATGTTTATTAAAGAGAAGTACAGCACAAATCCTACACTGATTCTTGCTATTAAAATATAATAAAGAAATCACAACGAATCATTTAGAGACGAAACCAAATCAGCTTTAGCTGGTTTTCCAACAGGACCCCTAGCCTATCCAGTTAAATTGGAATTTAGATGTGTTCATTTTTAAGGAAGGGGGAAAACTGGAGTACCCATGGATGGAAAAAACTCTCAGAGCAAGGTGAGAAACAAAACATACTCAACCCCCATATAGCACCAGACCAGAATCAAATGCAGGCCACATTGGTCCGAGGTAAGGGCTCTCTCACCACTCCACTACCCTTGCTCCCAAACCCAATGGACCTTCACCATATTCTTCTTTCAGCCATTGCATTTTTTTACACACCTCACACATAAGTCACACATGACCACAGTCACGTTGTTCCTGATGGCTGGGTCATCTGAGGTTTCTAACTCTCTTGCAAGTGCAGCAATGCATTGCTTGGCCAAATCTTCATTCTGAAGGCACAATTTTCCTGAAAACAAGGAGTTTCAATGCAGATATCACTTTTGTATCATTTCAAAAGTAAAAGCATACAAGTCTTAAGTGTTCTGAGCTAAAAGAGTATCTTAAGTGAAGAATACAGCTAACTTGGATGTAGAGGGAAAACATACTTGCCAAATTCAGTAAAGTGTTATCTTAAGAATTATGTAGTCATGTTAAAGTTTGAAAGAACTGCTCCAGCAGTATTTAGAAACTGTTCTGGCTTGTTTGTAAATGCTACCAGTGACTGCTACTTCAAATGTCTCTTTCTCACACTTTCTTTTCAAAGTTTCAGTCTCTAAAATTGGGTTCCAGATTAACAATTTACTAAAGCACAAGCATTTTTGGTTATTTGCTTTTCGTGAAGTGCATCACCAGTAACTATTTTTGCCCATATCACTTAGCCAGGTATTACAATGTTACTTGTAGTGATTTAATTAAAAAATAAAAAAACATGTATGGTGTTTCTATGCTTTGTAACAAATGTCTTACCAAAGTAGTTAGTTTTTTTTGGTTGAAGTAACTTACCAAGAGTAA
>OMLO01003733.1_pt1 | contig 12599 bp, 7 predicted proteins | sample 1674811 | NCBI WGS metagenome assembly OMLO01 (sample SAMN06265003, study PRJEB25207) | coral metagenome | isolation source: Coral host | place: Mexico:La Bocana,Puerto Morelos, Mexico | collected 2008-11-13
ATTTTGCTTTTAGAAGGAGTTATAAGAAACCCAACACCCCCTAAAGGATCACCCAAACATTTCTACCCCCCCCCCCCCCCCCCCTTAGCAATTTCATGAGTATCTTCTTTTAATTATAACTGTGGTCCAACATCTGGAACTGAGTGTAAATACCATCAGCTAATTTGGGCTTCCATTTTATATTTTCCAATATTTAACTTCTTTTATACATTGTTATCCTTGAAATGTAACTTGTTGTTCTCATGACTTTTGATGAATCACATTTTACACCCAGTGTACTGTACATGTATACATGTATGTACTGTCACTGCTATTGATTCTTAAAGGCCAGCACAATAAATCCTGATAGCCCAAGTGCATGTAGAAATGGGTTCCTTTCTGATGGTTCTTTTTACAATTACAGGAACCTGAGATGAGTGAATACAAGGCAAAAAGATTAACAATTGAGGAGGTAAGCTACATGTATTCTACTGTATCAAAATTTGTAAATATTTTGACTCGGCCTTCAAAGAGTGCCTTTGCTCAGATTTAACAAAAACGTTGTAAAATTCCCATCTGGAATTGAAAAATATAATTATGTAGCAACACAGAACTGCTACCATACAGTAATATCAATAAAGCCCTTGGATTATTTCAACAGAACTGAAAAACAAAAAAAAGGAAAGTTTTATGAGCTTTGTAAGCTTTTGTTTGTTTATAAATAAGTGCTTTGTTTCTGCTAGAAAACATATGAGTGAACTAATATAATTTTTACTAGACAAAGTGTACTATTTTGTCCTTTGCAGACTAAGAAAAGCTTACCAGTTTACCCTTACAAAGAAAGTCTCATTGAAGCCATTAGAGAGCATCAGGTAGAGAACAAACAGCCAAACAGCCCAGGGGGAGGGGGTACTGCTATCTTCATTGTGCCTTGTGGCACATAGGGCCTGAAGAGGGAGAGGTCTTTACAAGTTGAGAGTGTAAATTAAAAGAATAAGGATTACAGTTGATGCACAGGATAGTGAAAGCTCTTACTTTATGTCGCAGAATATCTTGAATGAAGCAATGAACAGCTACATGTAATTTATCAGTTACATGTATGTGCTTTCAGCAGTTATCCAATCTAAGGAACAGAGAATAGATGCTGACAGTATTTTTACATGTAACTGTAGGTTTGTAGAAGGATTAACATTTTCTATGGAACGAACCTACTAATAATTGTATATGAAAGCTATGTCCAATTTGAGCACATGTGACAGGGCTAAGTTCATATATCAGGGTTATTCCATGCAATTTTTCAAGATAATTAACAATTAGACCCGCAGCCCACAATGGCTACGGGTCAATAGCCCATGAGGTGAAGCCAAATGGGCTATTGTCCCGTGGCCCTTGATACTAATGGTTATTGATACTAATGGTTATTATGAATTACACATTTTATTAATGCTAGTTTGATTTACAAGAATTAACATGTATGAGTTTTCCATGACTCGGCTAAACATCTGAAACTACATGTACAAGTTACTGTTTTAAGCTTGTTTACTCAATCCATTGCAGGTGCTTGTAATTGAAGGTGAGACAGGATCAGGAAAAACTACACAAATACCACAGTATCTACATGAAGCGGTATTTATATACATTCAAAAATTGACATTCATAAATTCTCAGTCCCCATGAAAGCTAGATCTGGATGATAATTTATTACCCTTCTCATGATTCGATGTAGTGTTCAGCTCTTTTCATCAATGCTACCACTCTGTGTCATATGATCCTACAATAATAGTTTCACACAAGTGCATAATCATTGGTCAACGAGTTGTGAGCATCATTCTTATGTAACAGGCTACCATAGAAACAGTACAACCTGTTAAAACACCTGTGATTTTAGCTTTGAGAGCTAAGAACTCAAAAACGAGTTTGGTGATCCACATTTTTTATCATTGATCATCGTGATCAGCATGATAAGGTGCAATTCTTTGCAAAGTTTACAAAAAAAATATTTAGAGCCATGCAAGATGTTAAATGTAAAAAAAAAGGTTAAGGTGGCTCTGAACCCCCTTCTCCTGTGTGTGAAGCCAGTCGCCGTCATTCCATCTTACAGTAGATGTTTATTCTGTAGACAATGATATTTAACCGCTGTGAAAGTCTGCTTACAAGCCAAGTGGCCCATCAGGCCGGAGATTATCCTGGTTTCTGTTGCATAAAGCAACTAGGAGTATTTCTACTACTCCCCCCCCCCTGGATGGGATAGTAGGGTTACCATAGCGTTAAGTTCGTCGGTACCCATTCAAACTGCTGGGTGGGGAGAGGCACCGTGAGAGAAAAGTGTCTTACCCAAGAACACAACACAATGTTCCCCGGCCAGGGCTCGAACCCAGACCGCTCGATCCGTAGATGAGCGTGCTAATCATGAGGCCACCGCTCCTCCCTTAGCCACTATACCATTCTGTTAAATATGTACAATGTGTATGTGTGTGTGTGTTTCACTTCGTGTCAGTTTTGTCAGGCTGAGTTTTTCATTACTGTGTTGTTTAGGGTTATACCAAAGGCAAGATGAAAATCGGATGTACACAGCCTCGACGTGTTGCAGCTATGAGTGTAGCTGCAAGAGTGTCTGAAGAGATGGGCACAAAATTAGGAAACGAGGTGAGAGGAAAAGATGGCAACTCAAACATTGATGACATTCTCATTTTTATAAATAGAAGAACCACGCCAGGAGAAAACATATTAAAAACTAATAAAAACTTTCACTGGCTACATAAAATTTCAAAAACTGAGCTTATACATGTAGCTGTTAGACTACAACCTTCCATGAGTAAAACTGTAAAAAATTGAGAACTACGAATATTTTCAAAAATAGGTGGGACTAAAAAAAAGAGTACAATAAAGTAGAAGAAATATGTGTCAATGAACTAATTATTCTCTTTTAAAAGAATTGAGTATTTATTGGACGCGGTCTTGAATTGTTATCTGCATGATTTGTCGAAACAGTGCGTGATTGTTTTTTGTCGTATTGCAATTGAAAATCAGGCATAAGAGAATTGTGACAATGAGTTGCTGTTGCAATTTTCTGTTGATAGTAATTCAGGATCTTTAGTAAAGATAAAAGGACGATTCTTCTGGACTTTCACTGCGGACTTAAGCCTTCCTCGCATCGTTCTTAACCTAAGATAGTGACTGCCAAGCCTTTGCATGTAAACGCACAGAGCCAGAAGACACCCTCCAGATTCTCTCTAGGGCATCTCAAGGAGTTATAAAGCTGGTATTTCGTACATTATCGCTACTGTATTAGCACTTAGAACATGTTTTAATTTGTTTTACAGGTCGGATACAGCATAAGATTTGAAGATTGCTGTTCAGAGCGTACTATAATAAAGGTGAGTTGCTGACCTTACGGCCATTGTGTTTTGTGACAGATGTGTTAGCCCATTCTAAGCTATGGGTTTGTTGAGAGCAGAAACTAATGAAATCGGACAAAAGGGAAAAAGCAAGCGCAAGAATGAATAGACTCGTGGGAAGAACATTGAACTGATTGACTGACTAGGAACTGATTATAACGCAGGTCTGAATTAGGACATCAAATGTTTGGTCAGGTCTGAAAAACGTAGGGAAATCGCAGATTTGGTCTGGAATGGGGAAGTAGGTCGCTCACCCCCACCCAACGTTACGAGGAATACCCCCAAGGCTCCTCAACACTAACCGAACTCCTAAAACCGGTTACACCTTTGCACTGTTTGGTTTCCAAACATCGGGTACATATATGAATGACTTGCGTAATTTAAATGCGGGCTTTCTTTAGTTATCTCTTCAAAGTATATCTTAGTCTTGTAGTGTATTCCTCTCGGGAGTTGAGTTGTAACTTGTTTCGTTCTTTCTTCCAACAGTATATGACTGATGGAATGCTTCTGCGTGAGTTCTTAAGTGAACCTGATCTTGCTGGATACAGGTTTGTTTGCTAATCTTATAGTGCTTTCAACTGTTTTTTCTTTCTTTCTTTTTTCTGGTGTTTAATAATTATTGCCACTGCATGATTGCGATATCTTTCGAAATAATTAAAAGGTTCAAGTGAGTTTTCCCTCAGTGTTTGTGAGTTCTCTTCGACTTGTTTCTGTAAGTTTCCTGCATTGCCTTATAAGTGTACTTTACATTATCATTACGTCTGCAATATTACGCTACGTGTCGCTACATGTCAATCTCCTGCTGTGCTTTTCACCCACCGCCGGTTTTTCATTTACTTCGCGGTTTCGTTCGTTAGCGTCATTAATCACCGCAGTGATTTTCTCTCGCGTTTTACACGTCACTGTTTTGCAGTACTGACGTCTTTTGTAGCGCTGTAGCGATTGGATCTCACGACCTTTCCCGCGACTTTCACCTTTAGCCGGTTATAATCTCTTTCATGTTCTTATAAGGTAATATTAGTGATCGCGGGTTTAATTTACTCCAAGCTATAATTGCATGGCTTCATTTCATGTAAACTTTTACAACAAAAAAGTCCCACAGTTTTCTAACTTTTTTTACTAGTCCTCGTTTCCTTTTGGTTCAAATTGGTTAATGCACTTTTCATCAGCAGAGTGCCACCTCAGCGTACTGAATGACTACGGTTGGTCGATGATCGCTCAGTTTAATGCAACTGTGATATTTTTTGTTCTGGTTATCAGTGTACTTATAATTGACGAGGCCCATGAGCGTACACTCCATACTGATGTGTTATTTGGCTTGGTGAAGGACATTGCTCGTTTCAGAAAAGATCTTAAACTCCTCATATCCAGTGCGACGTTGGATGCCGACAAGTTCTCAAAGGTATTCAGGAAACATTTAGAAGACAATTTTCAGCTCGTTTTATACATAACATTGAGAATAAAATACAACCCACACTGCTAACAGGAAATTTTCAGAATAACATTTCAAATAAATTAAGGTACCTTGAAAACTCCCGGTCAGCGACCTTCAATATCTCGTGACAATTTTGTCAGTGTCTTCTAGTTAGTCAAGCTGATGAAGATGAAGGGATAAATTCTGGACTTACAGGCAAATTCTTCAAACTGACACGTACATTTACAAGCACTATGTGGTATTTATATTCTGATTATGGCACTGAAAGAGACCAAATGAAAGAGACAAAGAACAAGGACCATGTGTAGTCGTTATAACGACTACACATGACTTGTGTATGCTTCTTTATTCTCCGAGTTTTTTCTAGTTCTGGCTAGAGTCTCTTCTCGTTGTATCTTCGATGAGGAGGCTACTGTAACGTGATTTCAGCTAGCATTTCCACTGATCTACTGTACATGTAACAGCCCCTTCCCAATTCGGCAAATCGGGTGGGTAACAAAATGAAACTTGCGAAACAAAACTAAGTTTCGAATCGATCCCATACAGCATTTAGACTTTGTTGGTACCTTTGTTACGTTGCCTACATGTATGTAGTCACTAGTGACATTACCTGCAAGGTATCAATGTGAACCTATTCAAAATTATTTTGTTGTGTTACTTTGATATTTTCCTTTTTTTTTCTTTCTAGTTCTTCGATGATGCACCCATCTTTAGAATACCTGGTCGACGTTTTCCCGTGAATATTTATTACACAAAAGTAAGATAGATAGCTTGGTTTTACACTGTTTAGTTTATTAATCGTATTAATGGTTATTTAGGAAATTTCAATCTTATATGGAAATATCTGTTTTGGTGAATTACTCGAATTTCATTTTTAGATCTACAAAGTATTTTTAAAACTCTCCAAATAGTGATAAATCTATTCGCTTTTGTGGCGGGTTGCAGTGTAAGGACAGGATAGCGTAACTTAAGAGGTTGACAAGGTTGTGAATAACGTGAGAGACCTTCACGATAAATGTGAAGGAAAAAAAAATGATGACTGATATAACACTAAAGCTATTGTGTCTACACATGACTAATCACTAGTGGAAAGCGCGGGAAAAATGAAACACGTGCAAAGCGCGGAAAAATACGCGTGAGGCAAGTCACGAGTGGTTTTCAGTTTACCCCTGATTGGCTGAAAAGGAAAAGAAATTGCTTGCTCTGATTTGTTCGGAGACTGCCAAACCAACGCTAGCAAATAGTACTATTCCCATGAATCCAGTTAAAAGCCATCCTGCTTGAAGTAAGTTTTACATTTGGAGTAAAATCACCGAGTTAATATCTGTGCCCCAGGCCCCTGAAGCTGATTATCTGGAAGCTGCCGTAGTCACCGTGTTACAGATTCACGTGACTCAGCCGCCGGGCGACATCTTGGTATTTTTAACTGGTCAGGAGGAGATCGAAGCGTCACAGGAGCTACTGCAAGAGAGGACACGTAAACTGGGCTCTAAGATTAACGAACTAATGATTCTGCCCATTTACGCCAACCTTCCATCAGATTTACAAGCTAAGATATTTGAACCCACTCCTCCTGGAGCAAGAAAGGCAAGTGTGATTATAACGATAATTAAAAAAAAAACAATCAATTTGTGAGCATTTTAATAACACTCTAACGCTAGTGATGTATTTTCAACGAATTTGTTCGGGTGGGTGGAATAATCGCATCTAGACCGGTTAAAATTTGCAGTGAAAAATTTTTGAAATATTTACGTTCTGCGCATCACTGTTGGCAAGCAAAATGCCAGTACAAACCAGTACAACCAAATTGGTTTTGTTCATTTGCCATGCAATAAACAATTAGTCGGTTTGAGCCTGTGGAAGAATCTTGACCCTGGTCGTGTTCACAGACCTCACGGCGTTCGGTCTGTACTCAGGACCTCGGTCAAGATTCTCCCATACAGACCGCCTTAGCTCAGTTAGTAGCTTAGTAAAGGAGCCAGGTCACGGACAATGCATTGGTGGGTTTGTTCTTTGTAATCGGTCTAGGAAAAGATGCTCAGGTTTTTGTTTAAGGTTTTACTTCTTTCGTATATTTAACGAGTGATGGCGTAGCCAAAGGGAGTGTACATGTAGGAATGATCGGATTATGCAAATGAGCTGTTAGTCGCTCGGTCAGTGGTCATCATTGAGCTTTCAAAATGGTTGCCAAAGCGATGAACTGATATTGGCTTTTAGACTCGTGCTTTCGTCCTGCAAGGCAATTTGTCTGTGAAAGACTGGTCATAAGGTGATTATTTTCAATTGACAGGTTATTCTGGCGACAAATATTGCAGAGACATCTCTGACGATAGACGGCATTATTTACGTCATTGATCCTGGATTTTGCAAACAAAAAAGCTACAATCCAAGGACTGGAATGGAGTCTCTTATCGTCACACCCATCTCAAAAGTGAGTCGTTTGAAAATGATCTGAATGTTGAATATTGTAACCTTTTCGCAGGGGCTTGAAAGAGAAGGAAAGTTGGGGTAAACGATCAGTTTCTTGTCACTGTTAACGTGCACATTTCCCTTCGTTTGTCCCAGTGGTTTGAGGTAAAATATCTATTTAAGAATTATTCCACAAGCACGCGTGTGATATTTAACAATTAGACCCGTGGCCCTTGAGGGCGAAGGGTCTAATTGTTTTAGTATCACCCAACTAGTCGAACAGAAAAAGCGATAATAAAGTTAGCAAATGCAAGTTGAAGAAGGATTTATTTGGGAATGAAACGAAAGAATTTCGTTACTCGATGACTATTACTAATAGTACTCTAGTCAAAATGCATGATTTGCATAAGTCCACTAGTTAGGTGATACTAAAAGATGATAGATAGACAGATAGATAGCCAACGAGGCGTACAACGCCGAGTTGACTATAATCATCTCAAATTTAACAAGCGTGAGTAGAAGAATTGTTTAAAGAAAAGAAAACTTAAATAAAATTAAAATTATAATGCCCCAAAAAATTCGCTCACATTTGTAGAGCATGGTATAATAGCCCATATTCCATTATGGCTAATCCAGTAAAATGCATTATCTATAATCCAGTATTTAAAAATAGGAGATATCTGATACGTAGATATTGCTCCAGTAAACTGAGTACTTGTTAAATCCACGTTACTTGGCGTGCTCTCCAGATGTTTGACGTGGCATGTGAATTGCTTGCGCATAAAGGATGCAAACAAACAGTCTGGCTTCCGTTGGTAGAATCTTACCAGACTTAAATATTTTGACTTTTTAGGCCTCAGCCAATCAGCGGGCAGGGCGTGCAGGTCGCGTTGCAGCAGGAAAATGTTTTCGAATGTACACTGCCTGGGCATACAAGAACGAGTTGGAGGAGAACACCATCCCTGAGGTAACTTCGGTTTACACCAGTAACCCTGTCCTTACGGTGTCTTGCTTGTGTCAAGACACTCTCACAGTACCTCTCTTAGACTCCACCCAAGTCATGAGTGAAAAGAGAGAAGTTGAGAGAAGTTCTTAGTAGTTCATGTTTGGCAGGGGAATCTGACATTTTCATATTACTTCATATTTGACAAAATTGTGTGTGTTTTGCTGTCTTTTCACCAATAAGGACACTTTGTGATGCTTATCATAAGGAATTTGAATCTCATTAGCGTTCAATCCTGGACATATCTGAATTGTTAGCCCTTAAGGTTTATAATGTGTTTACTGTTATAACACTTAAACAGATCCAGAGAACAAATTTGGGCAACGTGGTGCTTCTTCTGAAGAGCCTGGGCATCAATGATTTGATTCATTTTGATTTCATGGATCCCCCTCCAGCAGAAACTCTGATCATTGCACTTGAACAGCTTTATGCTTTAGGAGGTCTAAATCACCATGGAGAACTCACCAAGGTATGGAGAAACATATGTCTTAATAACCTAAACAATTTAGATGCAAAAGGTTAAATGATGACACGAGCGTGGGACAAAGATCAAATCTGAGTTCCCGACAGGAATCGAACCAATGACGTCCCACTTATCAATTTAGATGCAGTAGGACTCTGGGTGGAGATGTTTAGGTTCGAGCTCTGGCCGGGCTCATTGTGTTGTGTACTTGGGCAAGGCGCTCTCACAGTGCGTCTAAGGCGTACAAGTAGGTTCTAGTGAATCTAATGTCAGGAGATAGATAGAACAGCAGTGGACTAGCATTTCATCTAAATATTCCAAGTCGCTTCATAGATAGGTGATGGTCGCTGAATTTGAGCGCAAACAATATTAATAACAACAAGCACTCACTTCCTCCTATGGCTCATAATTTAGAAGTTAAACTAAACTCAAGTTATTTAGAGTCCTTACTTAAAGAATCTGTCTTTTGTTCTAAAAATCATACCAAGACTATGGAGAGCGTTAGTAGTTTGATGTTATTGAAGTGTCGCACAAAATTAATGACACTGACTGAGGTTTCTTATTTTCGCAGCTTGGACGTCGCATGGCGGAATTTCCAGTTGAACCGACCTTGTCAAAAATGTTGATTGCATCGGAAAAGTACGTGTAGTGATTTCTTTTGTTTTGATCGAATTTAAGCTAGCTGGTAGCTCGACTAATATAAGACTCGTACGTCCTTTTGTCATTTGCCAAGGTAGAGTATAATCATGGCATTTGTACAGCCTTGAAAAATCTTTGCTGGCATCAGTTTTAAACTAAATCTTTCATTGTGTGCAATCCACTGGTTGAGAGACAAGAAAGAAAAACTTTGATAGAGCTTAATAATTCATCAAGTTTAAGCCAAGAAAATCATGACAGTGACGGTGTTTGGACATCAGATATTAGTTACCATAGATTTCAACGATTTTATGTCTCTGTTGTCTCCTAAGTTTTAGTTTCCATTGAGAAGATACATGTATTTCAAACTCTCAAGAAAGTGTTTGACCACATTTCCATGCACCTTCAAAAATACTCCTCTGCGCGTGGTATTTTCAACTCTCTTCTCGGTGTTTAGAACTATGGACTTCCGTATTTGACATATATGTTACCCTTAACCTTTGAGTTTGTTTTTTCCTCCCAATCCTGCGCAAGGCTGCTTCTTTGGCAGGTTTAAGAATGCTCAACTGGAAAGACCCTCATTTGTTATTTATTTATTTATTTATTTATTTATTTATTTATTTATCTGTTTTTATATTTCTTTATTTTTTCATCTCGTATCAATCAGATTCTGAATTAACAAACATTTATGGAATACTCGTGTTAGGGAATAATAAAATTGCTTCACGAGATGTCTACAACTCATTTTGATGTCCTTATTAAATTAACCTTTCAGATATAAATGCGTTGAACAGATTCTCACCATCACAGCCATGCTGTCAGTAAACAACGCCATATTCTACCGCCCCAAGGATAAAGTTGTGCACGCGGACAACGCGCGCGTTAACTTTTTTCGTCCCGGCGGGGATCACCTAACCTTGTTGAATGTGTACGACCAGTGGGTGGAGACTGGATACTCCACCCAGTGGTGCTTTGAGAACTTCATACAGCACCGCTCCATGAAACGAGCACGTGACGTTCGGGAACAGCTTGAGGGACTAATGGAGAGGGTAGAGATCGAGATCTCGTCAAATCCGAACGACTCGGTTCCTATACGAAAGGTAGGAACGTCATTTGTGTTAAGCCTGCATACGAACGAGTGTTTAGTTCAGTCATTTGCCGAAGACAGGAAATAACCGGAATAGGAACTTGCTTTCTCGTTATGCTTTGAATGACACTAATATTTAATGCAGGATCTGTTAAAAAGGGTTTCTTTAAAATTAACAATTGATCTATGCTTTAGTATACATAGTCGAGTAGTGATGCGTGCAGGAAAATCACGTATTCAGTCAAATTCCAGAGACGGGATATCAGCCGGAAGACAAGCACGTTTTCTCGTTCTGTTCTGAATCAGGTTTACATTTGTATTGTGACCTGTTGAAAATTGTTCCCTGAAAAATAATTATCGATTCATGCGTTAATGTGCACCTAGTAGTTTTGGTGCGCGCAGAAAGTTTAGAGAAAGACGATCACAGATGAAATGAAAGATGCATAAGTTGCTGTAGGTGCAGCCGTGAGTAACTCTAGCCCCTTTAGGGTTCTCAAAACTTTCCGCTTGCATCTAAATTTGATGATGGTGCACGCTAAACCACGAGTTAATTGTTTTCTAACATTGCCAGTGGAAATTTTACAACGAAACTCAGGCGAAGCGCAGAGAAGTTAACTTTGCTTATGCTGATGGCACTGGGTTGCACCATCGAATTATGATGCACGCTTTACGTACAAATTCTTAACTTTGGTTGTTCCTCATTCGCTTACGATACTTCGTGAATAATTGTTTTTCACCCTTTTGTTCCCCATTCAAAATAGTAATTTTCTGTCAGTTGCTACATGTTCCTTTTAATGCCTGTTGGGCGAATATTCTCGTAGTAAGGGAGGGCTGACTCTCGTCCTCTTTTCGCTCGTCAGGCGATCACAGCTGGCTACTTTTACCACACAGCCAAACTGAGCAAGAGTGGACAGTACAGGACAGTCAAACATCAGCAGGTGAGTAGCTTCTGTTGTTTCGCCTCGAGCTTCGCAAACTCGCTACGACGGTGAATTTACCTTCATCAACTTGGGAAATAGATAAATAGCGAACTGTTTCTACGTGAAACGGTGGTTGGTTTGTGGCATAATTGTTAACCTCCTACACAGACTTTGGGCTTGTTTAGAAAGACAAGGAGATAAGCCCAAAAATCAGAAACACACGAGAGCCCGAGTTTGTCGCTGCATATCTTAGTTTACCACGCGTTGGTTTGTTTTTGTTTCTCTTTGAACTGTCTACATGACGTTCCTCATTTCCACCTGTCTCGTGTCAGAGTTTAATTGAAACAAGCCGAGTGCAGTAACGAGTTTGTTCTGTTTGTTTTGTTAACAGACAGTCATGATTCATCCAAACAGCAGCTTGTTCCAGGAGCAGCCAAGATGGGTCATCTACCACGAGCTAGTCTTCACTACTAAAGAGTTTATGAGACAGGTAACTTGAACCTTGCTAATCACGACTCTTTAAAGCAAGAGTCAGTTTTACCACTGTCAGGTTGAGTAAACATTCACCTTTCTCAAGCTTATGGGAAAGGTTATGTAAAAGGCTGACTGCGGCTGAAACTAGTAAATTTGTGACCTAACTAGTTCTAGAGTGCGACGTACAACAATTTGAATTGACTAGAAAGCTTATTAAACTCAGTACAAAATGTTCAAAATTCATTCTGCGAATTCATTCTGGACCTCTCAGCCCGGCTAGTGCATAGGAGAGTAAGCGTTGTGTACCAGTGTGTGGGGCAGAAAGGAAAACTTTAGTTACTGATCTTTTCTGTTTGTATTAGATCATAGAGATTGAAAACAAATGGCTTCTAGAGGTGGCACCGCACTATTATAAAGCAAAGGAGCTTGAAGACAGCTCTAGTAAGAAGATGCCAAAAACAGCTGGAGTCACACGGGAGCAGGCTAGGTCAACGTGATGGTGGATTGCGTGACATTTAACACCGCGTCACGCTAGAAACAGCTTTTAATATCGACTTTGTTTTTTAATATCGACTGTTTCAGAAATAAGGATATTTGTAAACCATTGAATCACTGCATGATGCTTGTTGAAAAGGCTATGGAGCCTATCGGTGCAGTCTCATCAACGTCACGCAATGGGTAATAGCGTTACATGACGACTTAAACAACGGCTACAGAGGAAACTGCTCGAAATCTGGATGAAGGGATATCGCCCTCGTAAAGGCTGATTGGTGGCCATAATGACGGACACGTGCC
>OMLO01003734.1_pt1 | contig 12595 bp, 6 predicted proteins | sample 1674811 | NCBI WGS metagenome assembly OMLO01 (sample SAMN06265003, study PRJEB25207) | coral metagenome | isolation source: Coral host | place: Mexico:La Bocana,Puerto Morelos, Mexico | collected 2008-11-13
TTTTTATTTTGCAGTTTTACCATTACAGATATGTTTGGATGCTCGATTGATTTCAAAGTTGAGTCGGAATATTACGTTTTCGTCTCGTTTGAAGTGTACGCCGACGGTGAGGACCCAAGCTCTTATGCGATGGATTTCGCTGTAGATCTCAGTAACAATAACACGCCCGCGAACTTCATTCAGCGGATGAACGCAATGATAGAAGATCCTCCCCAATGCGAGGCGCTGCCTGCGAAATGAGTCACCTATGGTGGGGGAGGGGAGGGTGGAATGAATTTAGGAAATTAATAAGGATTAAGTTAATGTTAGTTAGCTGTAGTGACATAGACTTACGCATAGGACATTCGCTAGGATTTGTTTGTAACCTGCGTTCAAACGATAATCAATTTAAGTTAAGCAATAAAAGCCTAGCGCCATCATCGTCATTTCCTATCGCAGTTGATTAATTTGCTGACCCAACATCAAGTTAATTTGCGAGGCACTAACTTAACGATGACTTCCCACGACCCAAACACCCCTCCACCCTCACGATCCTTTTAGTCGTTGGCGGGTCGACAATCATGGACTCTTTGAGCGCGCGCAAAGATGCCTGGGATCGTTTCGTTTGATCTGCAACACTTTAATACCTTTATTTTCATGCGTTCCCGCCTGTTAATCGCAACTCTTTCTTTGTTGTTCTTAATCTATTGTTTCGTCTGGATAATTACAAAGGAAAACTCAAATCAAAAGATTTTGAATGGGTTCGCCATTGGCCAGAAAAGTGTACTTAAAAAGGCGTAAGGGAAGAACCTTATAGTGTTTCTCTGATATTTACCTTCTTTGACTTAATTATACGAAAACTGGACACTGAGAACTTGTTTACATAAAGGAAAAACTGAAATTTTATTTGATCTCAACGCTTGTCTTTAACGACAAAATGTGATGTTTTCCTTTATCCGTGGATTAAATTACAATTCTCAATAAAAGGCTAAGATACTGACACTGACGATCCCCAGCAAAACATTCATTTGACTCTTGCAACTCTATTACAACTCTCAATCTGGGCACTTCAGTAACAACACATAATATTAATATTATATCAAAATACAGAAAATCCTGAATTACCTTTACGATGGACAATTCTCAATAAAAGTAATTAAAAATATTACTCTGTTCACAGAGGTTATATATTTGTTTTGCCTAACGTCGTCAATGGCGTGGTGGGGTGGAGGGGAGTGTGCTTGGCTCTTGTGAGCTAGACTTTGTCAGTTCCAATTCATGAGCGAGTGTGAAACGTCTGTAACCGCCAGTCCGTTTCTAGTCAGTTAGCTGGTAGGCTTGCACGCCTTGATCACATGACAAGAAACAAGGGGCCTAGGAAGAAGAACTAGTTGGGATTTGATAAATAGCTTAGAATTGGTAATTGGTCAAAATTTTAACTGTCAACTGAAAGTGACGCTGGATAGCTGATTCTTACATGTGCAGATTCACTGATAGCTGAAAAATGGGCGGTGATTTGGGGGAACGCCAGGGCTTACTTGAGAAAAGATAACTCCCACAAGAACTGATCAAAAGGAATAATTTTTACATTTTTCAAAAGAAGACTAACAGCTTGCTGGGATAAGCATAGAGATTTTTGAAAAGTATGAAGCACGTGAAATGATGACCAGTTAAATCTGATACAGAAAATCTAGCATACGTTTCAATACATAACTTTGACAGAATGCACTGGATGGAAAAGTTCTATGCTTATCCCACAGAACGTACTAAGAACAACAAATCCTGAAAATTTTAGCTTAATTGAATAAATCCTTCTCAAGATATCTTTTCTAGAAGGCGAAAATAACTCGTTTTGAGAAAACGAGCTTTAAACTTACAGTAACAGTACTTGTCAAAATAAAACTTTAAGATACCTTAAGATTCGAGTTCCGTAAAAAACAAAACTTCGAATTTCTTTCAGAATTTTGGGTTAAGTCCTATGATTAAGTTGCTTTGGTAACCAGCCACATCCTCTTGAGGTAGTGTTTTATAGCATTGACGCCAGCACTCCTTGCCCTTCTATAAAACAAGATTTGGCTTTCAAACAAGCATATTGTGTAAGTTTTTTGTTTCGTTCTGTGCAATGAACTTACGTTTTGACAGTTAACTCTTGTTTTCAGTGATTTTTTCAGGCTTTATTTGGAAATAACCTTATTTTGCACCACACCCAGTGGACAATATCATCTCGTGTCACGTGACAGACGTTAAAATACTACGATTATTTGCGTTATTGCATCACGACACTATTCGTCTTTTATTACCCCAAGAGTCAGGAATTTGTCTTTAATACCTTCCAATGTAGACGTGTTTGCGTGAAGTCACTTGTTACAGAGTGCACGTATGAGAAAAATGCTATTGAAGTTTCTCAATTGATGGATTAAGCATTTACCAAGCCACCAAAAATTGTGGAGAAGTACAAGTTGGATCTCGAGGGGGGTGTAATGATTGTTCTATTTTGTTAAAAATTATCGCAGTTAGTGTGGGAAATATCCCTTTTCATAAGGAAAATGAATGAGTCTGTGATAATAATTCAGGCAAAGCTTTTTATTTATACCAATCGAGTTGTGCCTGTCTTTACAGCTTTACTATTGAATATCGTTCGTATGTGTCAAAAGTAATCTATATTTTTATTCATGTTCTTACTGAAAACAGTCGTTGCTATGGCTGTTGGAAAGTAAAAAAAAAAACTTATACCACTGTGTACTTTTGTTAAATTTCACAACCACCTAGAGGAAAATCCAGCAAGATCTTTTCAAAATGTTTTTGACAAGTGTTCAAGGGTTTTAAATCTTATATTTTCAAGAAATTGAATTTTTCATGAACATCGTCATATTTAAGGATATCCTGATACCAAACATATTTTCTGGTAATGATAATGCTTTTTTACAGCAAAATATACCATTGCCAGTAAGCCTTTTTCAGGTGTGTCATAATACTGTTAGCGACCGTGCTTTCGTGGTTAGCTGCCCAGCTGAAGCTCCCATGTGAAGCTTCGTTTGATTACTTGCACGGCCTTTTGTATAATCAAACAGCAGCTAAGCCTTTTAATCCCAGTGCATCATAAGCCCCGGAGAAAAAGCGCAATATAAGTGATGAATATTCCGGGTTTGCCACTTTTCACCTACGCGATTGAGGTGTGGGCTTGTGCCTACTATGGAAAATATCTCTCCCAAATCGATAGGTTTTGCAAACGGGCTCTACGTTATGATTACACCAGCAAATATACACCCATAACTAAAGTAATTAGAGCCAAAGATAGGTTACTATGGGATAAGATAACTACTGATAGTACTCATCCCCTTCACAAACTGCTTCCACCCCAGAGACCAAGAAGCCTTAGGAAAAGGGGACACCCTTACACTCTGCCACGCGTGAGAACTGAACGTTATAAACGCTGTTTTGTAAACAGATGTCTTTTAATTTGATATTCTTGTCATAGGTTGTAATTAGTTTTCACAGTAATAACTCTAATGAAATTGTAAGTCCAGACGTGTGTTTCTGGGCGTGTTTCATATACATTTATTTACATTTATTCAAAAGCCGGTCAACGCGGCCAGGACTATAAAAGTTAACCGAAACATTAAGGTGAATCATCCGAAGTCTTCCCAGTGACCAAAGGAGTCAAACAGGGTTGTGTCCTGGCCCCGATGCTGCTCAGCTTGTTGTTCTCGGCAATGCTGCCTGACGACTTCAGGGACTGTGATCCTGGCATAACATCAGGTACTGGTCCGATGGGAAACTGTTCAGCCCCAGGAGACTGCAGGCGGTTACGAAGGTGAAGGAAACTGTTCTCAGAGACTTTCTTTTTACTGACGACTGTGCCATCAAAGCCAGCAATGAGCAAGAAATGCAAGCGGAGATGGACAGTTTTTCCACAGCCTGCAAGAACTTCAGCCTCACCATCAGCACCAAGAAGACGGAAGTAATGTACCAGCCAGCCCCGAACAAGCAGTACCACGAACCGTAGATAACGGTAAATGGACAGATACTACAGGCAGTAGACACTTGGCAGCACACGCACTCGCAATGCCAACATTGACACTGCATGAGATCAACAACAGAATCTCCAAGGCAAGCAGCGCGTTCATGAGACTGCGGGAGAAAGTCTGGGAGAGAAGAGGAATCAGCCTCAATACCAAGCTCAAAGCCTACCATGATGTGGTCCTCACCACCTTGCTTCACGGCTGCGAAACCTGGGCCGGACTGCGTACAGACGGCATGAGAAGCTGATCAAACACTTCCATCTGCGGTGCCTCCGAAACATTCTCCACATTCGCTGGCAGGACAAAGTCTCGGATACAGAAGTCCTGAGGCAGGCACAGCTTGCATCAAACAAGAAACCAGAGAAATCTACCCGTTACCCGCCTCTTTAGCTATCTCTTACTTCTTATAATCCATCAAATTCTTTCGCTCGCGGTGATTGGTTTAAACACGTCACGTGACTGAATATTCCGCAGCTAAAACTACGTAAATACTATTTGAAGGATTATAAACACTATAGCCTCGAATTGGTGCGAAAATATGCTCGGATTAAACATCGGATTAAACATTATCTATTCCTTTATTATTGTTCCTTTAGTATGTCAAAAGTCACATTTTTCCATGCAAAGCCTCGCTGCCTTTTCAGCTCTTTCATCGTTTTGGGGGCTGGATCTTTGTACGATGGCTCGTCAATGATACTCTAGATGTTTTTAATAGGATTGGCTGTTAAGTTTGGCAAATTCTAAATCGTAAACACCCTTTTTCTTTGGCCATCGTAGGTTTATAAGAAATAAAACGCAAACTGCGGTGATAAATTCTTTTGATACAATTGCCGTTTTTATACTAGACGACGCATTATCCGTCTGGACGAACTTGGGCAAATATTTGTAGTTTGTCTGGTTATGCGTCTCTAGTATAAAGACAGGCACAAGATGCATTATCCGTCTAGACGAACTTTCTTTCGAAGTGCGTCGTTCAAGACGCACAACCAAGGATAAAAACGGACAATGTCTGAGTTGCGTTTGGAGTGTGAGCCGGTGCTCCATCGCGAACGAATGCCATCTATTACTTTGAGCTAAACAACTTCCTGTCTATCGGGCCACCTGTTTACTGACGCCTTGATGTTTAACGGTTTCACATCTGTCTCAAGGATTTGTTTAATGTAGCACTCATAAGTTAAGGTTTGACTTGTGGCTAGCATTTGTGAGATCACGACCCGTCATGCTCCCCACCCCGCACACCAGCATCGCCTTCGCACTGTGCTTCACTTGAATAGCTCGAGAAACATTCCATTCCTGCAAGTCCCATACAATATTTTTTTTTATTAGGGAACTAGAAAAGGTATTCAGGACATTCACCTGTAAATAAATAAAATTGTCACAATCTTCTGTTGTCAGTTTCGCGTATTTCTTGGGGAATCTTCAACCTGGCTTTCCTTTACTTTTCGCTCAACAAAGGTATATTTCTTTCGCTTGAAAGCCTTCCATCCTTTCCTAGTCATGTATTTACACACTGTTGTGCTCGAAACTAAGATATTATCAGTTTTCTACTGGAGATTCTTGGCAGTCTTCCTTGTTGAATTGTTCCGTTTGCACTTCGCTTTTTCGATTGATTTTCGAGCACAATTAGTCACTTGGTTTGTCTTCGAAGCACGCTCTTTTCAACCACTTGTTCACCCAACGTTCCGTGTAGTTTAAACATTAAGCGATTTCTTTGACTCAATAACCGGCATAAAATCGTAATATGGCTGCTTGAGCTCTATAGCATACACAATATCGTGATAGAGACTTCAGGAAAAAAACAGCGAAATTCGGGAAAGGAACAACATACACAAGGGCGCGATAAAATGGCGGGAAAACGTGGGTGTAAGCATTTGGCACAGAAATCGGAACAAAGACATATAGTAGACAATTAAAATTGCTATTGCCAGCTATTCTAATAAATTCCCTACCAAAATAAGATATTGAAAAAGCTCTAAAAAACAAATGATTTGATAAAAAAATTAACATCTTTAAATCGGAATGAACAAAGGCTTTTGATACACCCTGTTTTTGTAAATAGTATTTATTCCAATCTACTGAAACTCATATCCAGTGTCAATTTATCCCGACTGTATCCCGATGTTGCCCCGAATATACCCGATTACATCCAGTACTTGACCTAGTTGACGTTTGAGGCATTGGCTGGCCAGTCAGAACGGAGTCCCACAATGCAGGGAAACAATCATAGCTGGAAGCCTAGCCAGCAAGAAGCGCGAGAGATCGTGTGCGAACGAGTCACACTTGGTTTTGGGTTTACTTCTGATAAGGGATAACACTCTAGGTAAACCTTTCTATTTTTGAGACCTCATTTAGGGTAACATAAGCTTAGCTAACTCAGTGATAATGTAAAATGTAATTACAATTGAAAGGTATTTCAAATATGTAGATTGTGTAAGTTAATAAAATTAGGTGTTGTCTAACACCAGATGAAATGGTTGTCAGTAAGAGTTGTGCCGTCATAATTAAGTTTAACTGTTCGCTCTCCAACCAACATTTGTGAAGTCAAAATGGGCTGCCAAGTTACATTCTCTCGTCAAAGCGGAAGAACGACCTCATCATAGCTAAACTACTTCAGAACGGGGTTCAGTTCCCGTAAAATAGCGATGCTTTTGTAACGTTCTTCATACTCTATTCTTTCAAATACCCCAATGAAATAAATCAGACGTAAAGATTCTGCAGATAACTGCGTTTTTGAGAACTGGAATAAACCCTTTCTCCAAGAACCGTTGGAAGTGTACTCGCTAATAATTCGGGCCATGCTTCTCAGAGCAGCACAAATTGTTATAGCTCCCAACTGAAATACGTTTTCAGACTGAAGTAAGAAGTGTTGCGTGCCGTTGGTCAAAACTCGCAGACTTCCTAGCCCCTAGGGCCAACAAAACTCGCTAACTCCCTAGGGAATTTCGACTCGCACCTGAGGCGGCAAATTTGTGTCAGCCAGCCAGCGTCCAGCAAATGATTTTTACGCAGTTTTGTCTCCTATTTTTGAGTTGAGAGGTAAAACAAAGCACTTAATGAAAGGCCCTGCGGAAAAAAGTAAGTTTTGTTTCCCCTCGACCTCAATGTTGAGGGTTTCGGGGAAACAAAACTCACTGTTTCCCTTGGGACCAGTCATAAAGCGCTTGTTATCCCAACTGGCTCAACCTGTATTTCCCAACTGGCCAGCCTGTATTAACTAAGCCAAGCCTTCTTCTAAGCCGTATTTGGTTACACGCAGGGCTCGTATTCACAAATAGAGAGCCATCGATATGGGCTGTAGCTGTTAAAATTTAATATAAATGTTTTGATAGCCCCATACCTGTTCCAGAGGCTATTAGATAATGTTTGACAAAGTGGAAGACCAAACAGTTCCAGAAGAAGCTAGAAGAGTTAGTTCCAAGCTCGCAATTATGTGTTTCCCGTTGCTTGGGTATTAATAGGATTGACCGACAGTGACTAAGGCAAAGGAAAAACAGTGTCTGAAAGATCCCCTAATCCCCTTTGTACTGCGCAAGGGTTCTAATGTTGGCCATCGCCAGCTCAGAGTGTAGGGTGGTCCTGGAGCTTTCACCCCACAACATGATGTCTTAAATCATCGCCCTCTGGGTATTCGACTATCTCCTAAGATCGTTTAGACTATTCATGAAGTGAGCAGAGTCTGTTTTGTGGCTTCGAGGTCACGCCAAAAACAACATCACTGTTTTATTGCCTGGGCGAGTAGATTTTTGATAAACAGCTTTACTACTTTAAATTTTTTGTGGCAAGAAAAGCTAAGAAAAGTAACAAGTATTATCCGTGATTTTCAAAATAGAAAACTTCAACTCTACATTCAGTTCTTATTTTTGCATGAAACTCGCCTGCAGCCTCCATGAGTAAAGAAGGATAGTTATTCCGAAAACCCTGCACGAATGTAGTTGTATCATTGTATCATTTCACGCCGAAAAAGCCACCTAAGAAGAGTTTTTAAATGTGTGTTATTTCTGGTGTTGTATGTGTCGCCGGCTACTTAAAAGACAAGGGTTAATTACTTCAAACTTCTGTTATATTTCTTTAGCAATTTATCTGATATCAGAATACATGAAACTTTTTTCTGCTTCATTTGTTCAGATGTCAGCTGACATTTTCTTGAAATTGAGAGCTGAGGTTATGAGGGTTGATAATTATCTGTCGCGATAATGCCGTGGTTTGTTTGCGTTATAATCCATTCTTTCGTAATTGTTAAAGCAGGTGGTTAATACGTACGAGAAAAAATTGAGGCACACCTGAGTAAGATGGTACATATTAGGCCTTATTTGTTACTCCTGTGTGCTCCATTAAGGCGAGACGCTCTTATCTTTTACTGCCATGACATCAAGTCCACGAATTATGTAAAAACCATATCTTTCTTTCACACGATGTGCCGGTTTAAATGGAGTGCACTTTCTGAGCTCATAGATAGCATCTACTTTGAATTCCATTCATATAGATTAAACAAAGCTTGTGTATTTTAGACACTAAAGCATTTTCCAAATGTAATCTAGTGTTGAGAAATGGCGCTCAAGAGCTGGCAATAAATCCCGTATTACATCCCTTCGTCAGATATGAAGTACTATAAGCGTGCCTTGGAGTGTGTAAACTTTATTAAAGGATTTCTGACGAGAGCATGAATTTCTTGCTCGAATGAAGTGTAATTCAACTCCTGACCGGTGGACACCGGCGAGCGGAAAAATTCCCGCATATCAGCCACAAACAGGTAGCTTCTGTCATCACAACCACTCAACGCTACCTCGGCAACGCAGCTCTCCAAATTAAACACAGTAAATGTCTCATTTTTTATTTTGTTCATTTTACTCTGATGAATTCTTGCTTTACCTGGGGATTTTTGCTAAGGGCATTCGTTCTTGACCTTTCAAAGAGCACCGTAACCGATACAAACTCGTCTATCAATTACAAGGAGGCTCGGAATTTGCGGCAAACTTCAAGCGCTGACTCCCGCTGTTGACAAAGAGTCTATTTCCGGCAGTGAACCGCGCACGCAGGGGTTAATTAAAACGAACTCGGAGCGAACTAAGGACGATATCACTCGGTATAACTGTAGATTTTTATTTTACAAAAGAACAATATCGACAGTAATTTTCGATGTTCTAGCGATTAAGAGTAAAGATAGGAATATTTAAGGACAGATATGTGTGTTTTAACACAGTGAGTTCCGTTTTCTCTTTGAGCCATTTTCATCACCCAGTGCCGGCCCGTTTTAAGTCCGGTGTTTTTCACCTTGTCGGACCGAAACTGTTTGTAAATATCACATTTATTGCCAATTACCGAAGATAAGGCAAACTATTAATTAAATTTGAAGTATCCATTGACACTTTGCGCTGTAATCTTATTGGCAGGGTTCATTAGTTGAGTGAACATAATTAGACGGCCTGACGGCTTGCTAGCGTAAGTTGATAGCTGTGTTTATATTATCCCGTGGGTACATAACTGTCGCGGGATTCTGGCGTTGCGTTAGTTTAAGAAGTTGACTGACGGTGGGTTGAGCTTGAACTCGGGTCGATCTGACAGACAAGCCCGTCTATCTCAGTTCTTGATTTAATCCTTCAGTAAATCGAACAGTTAGTTGTGCGTTGCTCAGTTGGCTATCGGAACATGGGACTACCACATTACGAGAAGTCTCTTAACATGAGTCATCCCAGGAGAAAGTACAGGACATCGGGTAGTTCTAAATCAAAACGCAAAGATGGCTCCCACTCGCACGAGCATGGACACGGCAACGGCAAAGGTGACCAGAGGACTGTGGCGAACGTGCGCGAACGACAGAGAACACAAGCATTGAACGAGGCTTTCAATAAGCTTCGAAAGATCATACCGACCTTGCCATCAGATAAACTTAGTAAAATACAGACATTGCGCTTGGCCGCGCGATATATCGACTTCTTGTGTCAGGTTCTGGGTAACAACGAAAAGCACCCAAACTCTGCAGCGAGCAGCTGCTTCATAGCACATGAACGGCTTAGCTATGCTTTCAGTGTGTGGAGGATGGAGGGAGCCTGGTTTCAGCATCAGTAACAGAGAAAACTCTTCTCTCAACACACCGTCCATTGAACTGAAATAAACGCCGTCTTCCATGAACTCCGCACGTTGATTCTGGTTGATTGCCGTGAACTCGCGCAATCGAAAACGAAACTTCATGTTGCGCAGGTTAAATCATGTTCCACGCCTTGTATTTATAATATCACTAGCTTATGTGGAACGGATAGTGAATCACGATGGTGCTTTTAGAAACAGAGATATCGAGAAGAAATCTTGAGTGATGTTTGTAACATTGCGGGACATGTGTGTTTTGGACTTGAGGTTGGCAGAAAAGTACAAACATTTTCATGTTTCAGCGTGTAAGCTGACTAATGTGTTAAGGTCACTGAAGTCTCTTTTAAACTAAGTTAGACCTAGTAATTGTAAATTTTCTCTCGTATAATTGTTAGAGAATACAGCTATGACTTTATAATGATCTTGCTATTGTATATCTATTATAGATGAGTGTTAAATACATTAGCTTTGCCTAGCGAACGTTATTGTTCAAAATATGTCTTATGGTTCTGTGTAGATTTCTTTTTAAGTGAGATATTTTTTGGAGTCTAGCTCGGCAATGTTGTATGTATGAGCGATTAGCAGTGACCATAAGTCGATAATTAGCCGAACAAGATATGTTTCACGTCCACTAAATTGAAATATTTCGCGTGTTAGTCATCGGAAGTCTACAATAGAAATAAATGCACATTGAGCTGACTTACGTGAGGCTTTGTTTTGATTGTCATAAGTCTTTTTTGTTTGACTTTACAAGGTTATAACTTTGTAAATAGAAAATTGATTTCTATGGGAGAAGGTAGTTTCTCTTTATCAGGTTTCAATCGAGGCGTGAGACATTTATAGCCGAGTTTTTCACTGCACCCAGTGAAACTAGAACACGACTTCCTGTTGTTTAGTCTGATAACAGTTCATTTCTAATTCCCTTTCTTCCTTTCTAGATAAACCCAGCTTTGCTTCAATGAAGCAGGCTTCGTTTTCCATGTTTGTATAGCACTGTCTCTGCCCTTGAGCAACTGATAAGATTTGGTCTGACTCGGTAGGGTTATGTCAGAGTATAATTCAAACTCAGGCTTAAGGCTTTGTTCTGAGTTTTTATGCCGCAAAATTCGCTTCTTTCCTGTCTTTTTCAAGACCCTATGGTTTGTGACCACAGTCCCTAGTTTCCTTAAGTTATAGACATCTTTAAAACTGGACGAAAATATTTATGCACTCCAACCATGCAAGGTACATGTTTTGAACTGGACTTTGTTCGATTTCTATTTTAAAACCAGTGCACGATTTCCCAAGAAAAACCGCTAAACATTATCAAGGTTGTAGAGGGATTTTTCAACCTTTTTCCTTTTGACTATATAGCCTTACTTCAATTGACTACCAAGAGATAAACTTTAGTACGAATCACCCACGCCACATGGTTTTTTGCACATTTTATTTAAACTCCGCTCAACGAAAACAAACTACATATAGGCGGTCTGTGAATAAGCTCGCACATCTCTTATAAACTCATTAGATTTAGGCCTTAGCACATGGTCTCTGCGTTGAGAACAATAACCTCGTAATTATTTCCTAATCAACCTCGTTGTTTCAATTCGACGGTTTAATCACCCGGTGCTCGGAGCCTACAGACATGGGCTAAATCAAGTGCTTTATAATGGCGTCAGTTTTAAAGCAGTCAGTGATGTTATTGAGAGGAATTTCTTGTCAATTGGACATGACTGGAGCCCAAACGGCTACAGAGGAAGTGTGGTTCATTTTAAACGGTGATGGCTTCGTGTTAAAGTGTGGTTTCCATCTTGGTCGGCTCAAATGCAGAGGCTGCCGGAATCAAGCCAAGCTCGGTGATGAATAGCCCTTGTTTCATCAACTTTTTCGCTTGCTTTGTTTAAGCGGCTAAAGCCTGTAAGGATCCAACAATGAAGTGGTGTTTAAAAATAAATCAAAAGATTGTATACACGTGGTTCGTAGTCTGTATGTTTGCACGAGGTAGCGGATACTTTACGGGACACCGTGGTAATTACCCCACAGTACATCTGATTTCTCCATTCTAAAACGATGTTAGTCTCATTATATAAGGTCACAATTAGCACTACCTCGAATTCACGATGTATTTTCGACTAGGTTAAAACACTGTTGATCTGGAGGCAAAAAAAAACGGGGCACCCTATTGGGATCTGAACGCGTCCTCACTGACTAGCATGAACCAAACAGACATACTATTAAAATAAATGTTCACTGCTCTAACCTCAAGGAAATGGCCACAATCCCGGGAAACAGAGAGGAACCAAAATTATGTTTTTTTAAATCTTGATCTCGCCGATAAAACCCTTCAGTTTTCCGTCGATAAATTAGAAGAAAACTGATGGTATCGGACGTGCTTTAGTGGGTAGATAAGTACGAGCTAGAAGGAGTAGCTGTGACTTAGCTTAGTGAGATTGAACAGAGGAAACAAGTCCCTCTTTGTATGTTTGAAAAGTCTTTTGCGTTTATTCTCCAACTGCGAGCAAATTATTTGG
>OMLO01003736.1_pt1 | contig 12594 bp, 8 predicted proteins | sample 1674811 | NCBI WGS metagenome assembly OMLO01 (sample SAMN06265003, study PRJEB25207) | coral metagenome | isolation source: Coral host | place: Mexico:La Bocana,Puerto Morelos, Mexico | collected 2008-11-13
GATATAACCAAATTACCTTGTTACCCCCACCGACGCAGCACAACAGTTTCTTTAGAAACTTTCACCCTTTATTGTTGTTGTTGAGTCTGTCATATATTCACGCTGTAAAAGTTGTTAAATAATGAGATATTATATTTAACTGAGAAAAAGACTTGTCTAGACTTTGTAGAAAAGCAGACAACGTTCTCTGTTTTCTCAAAACGTTTTCAGAGAGTGTCAAAGTTTCAAATTCTAAGCAGCATTTATAACACCATTGTAGTTTTACCTCTAAATCATTTTCCCAAACATACTCGGCAATTGTTTATTTCAGGAATGCAATGTATGACTTTCCAAAGTGTAAACTTACACATCTGTTTTGGTATTATAAGTATAATCTTCCAAGGACTCCGGGGCCATCCAACGAACTGGCAACATACCCTGCATGAAGACACGACAAAAACGAGTCAGAAAACGAGAATAGGAAGTGAGCTATATATAAAACTAAAATGCAAACAGCAAGAATTTAAAAAAAACAATTTAAACTAATGGTAAGCGGTTTTTTTCCTACCCCGCTTGTGCTTTCGTATTCCCCACTTTCGTACACGTCACGTGACAAGCCAAAGTCAGAAACCATGGCAACATTGTCCTCGCCAAGGAGAATGTTCCGCGCTGCAAGATCGCGATGAACACACTACCACAACAGAGAAAACAATAAGCCTCTCTAACTACACTCATTAGTAAGACAAAACGAATGCACGCCCATACAATGTCACCCAACCGTGGCCAGACTACATAAAAACCACGTTTAGCTTATGCAGCCCAAGGAAATGTCAGAAAAAATACTTCTTTCATATCGATTTAGTTTGAATTCATAGCTTCGTATGGGAACTTGATACAAATCGATCAATCGACCAGTCGAAATGTTTCCTAGGCAAGTGTTTCGATTAGCCTGTTACTAGCTGCGGACTTGCATACAATCTATTACAGCCATGAGGAGGTAATTCCAGCAACTTAGGTTCGGTGTGGGCTTAAATGTGTGATAAGTGGCCCCTTTGTTCCTTGCGTGTTATCGACCTAGCAAAAACATTGCCTCTTTTATCTTAGTTTGGCTGGCTATAATATTTTGTCTTATAAGTTTGAATTTTTCTTGAGCAAAGCTTTCAGTTGAGTAGAAAGAAAGATGCCACTTCATTCAACAAAAAACGTATTCTTTTTTCTTGATTACAAAATATGGGCATCCTATGAGATACTTGGAATGGTATGGTGTACAATATATATATGTGAAGTAGTAAACTAAACGAGAAACTCCTCGAGTTGAAGGAGTGCCGGAGTGTACGCACGAAAAATAGCTAGAATGTCAAAAGCCCTTTGGGTTGGTAGCACTTCCAAAGGTTTTAAAATTTGCTAAGGATCACAGAGGGTCCCATCAGTGTCAACCTCTAATTAAATTTTCACCGCCGTGTTTGGTTTAGTCTCCTCCGCAGCCGTTATTCTCCGTTAGTGGGGGAGAAGCGTTGCGTGACGACCCAAATAACGGCTGCGGAGGATACTATGTTTGGATGTTTCTTGCCTAAAATTTAGCGATCCCCTTTATGTAGTAAAGCTTTAATTTGCACACACAGAGCTTTTATGATAGCTTACCTACCTTTTTGGTGGCAAGGTGTGACATTCCATTAGCAATGTCTCTTGCGATCCTTACTTTGTCGATATGTGTAAAGGGAACTTGCTTTTTCTCAACGTTGATGTATGGATTTTCACGGGTTTTCGTCAACAATTGAAGTAAGCTACCATTCACTGCCAGACGTACCACGACTAAAATTGAACCTGGTCACGATATCAAAAATGAAAAGTGTGTTACGTATTAGTACAAAAAAAAGACTAGCTGTGAAATACGACCTAAGGTATTTTCATTCTTCGTAATATAAGTTGTCGAACCCTTGAAATGAGTTCGAATGTGCGAAGCGCGGCAATACAAAATAAGACACTTTATTCTTAGGGACAGACCAATATTTTATTTGGAGAAGGGGTGATGTTGGGTAATTATTTGTGACTTTCTTGTGATTTTTTTGGTAGCCAATAACTTGCTCGAATTTTTGTTTTCCCAGCAGGAAATTCCCAAATAAAAACATGTTTCCATTCCAACCTCTAGCGTACAGAGAACGCGCAAGCGCACGAGCACATTGTCGCGACAACGTTACGGAGATTGGCACTAGTCGAATTCAACGCCAAGTTTTGAGACGTTATAACTTTCACAAAAAGCTGGACCTGAACAAAGGTAGATGAATGTGTTCTCAGTCACAGCATTTTGACCACGTACAAAATAACCTTGAAATTGAAGAAAACCTGAAAATAGCTAGTTTACTAAGATAGAAAAAATAAGAGAGAAAACGGTAGACGTAAAAGAATAAGGATGGTTAGGAATGGAAAAGATTCACAAAAGATTACAAACGACTAAGTTCATAAAATTAAGCCTTAAGTTTCAAGATGAGAATACCGTAGCTCCTTCATTAAAAAAGACGCCATTAAGATTAAATCCGTTCGAATTCTTGACTACATGGAATACTTGAAATGCGCGTTAAATTTGAAGCATTTAATTCACTGAACTTACCACTCCTTGTACAAGCTCCAATAAGACTTATAACGTTAGGATGTTCACCAACAGTCACCATGATTTGAAGCTCGTTCATGAGGTCGCGCTTCTCCAGCTCTGTTGCACTCTCTGCAAATAATCAACAAACTGACCAGAGTTTTCAAAGACTTTAAATCAATTCATGCAGGTTATCGCTGCATTTGTTAAATCAGATGAACACGAATTGTGTTTAAACATCACCGATATATATAGGGCGTTAATGAAACGAAAATGTCGGTCTTTTTCTTTATGTCGCAGTAAATGTTATGTCTTCAGAAATGGAAAAGCAAAAGCCACTCTTACATTTGCACTCCCTGGGTGAATGCAACCTTAAATTGATTTTGCTGTTTTATATAAGTTACCGACATTGAACGAAAATTGGAATAACAAAACATAACTGGAGACTCTTAAAAGAGGTAGGCACACCTACGTGATCTTCCTCTTTGCAACTGAATCATGACTAAAACAAATCAATCTCTTAAACATTGAAAGTCTTTCAATATCAACAACACGATACTCTGTATCTTACAGATTATATTTGTAGACAAAATTACAACTTTTAATGTTTGCAATATATTTCCCCAGTTTCTAAATATTCAAGATAGAGCTGGGGATCAAGTAAACCATTCGGTTCTCTAGTTAGCCCATATATTGATTGCCACACGTACCTTTGAGTTTTTTCACCGCGCACTGTCGCCATTGTCCATTAACCCGCACCAAACCTTTATAAGCCTCCCCAAATGCGCCTTCTCCAAGTTTGTCTTGAAGTGTAATATCTGACCTCGTAAGTTCAAGCCAGTCTCCACGCACCCAGAACATAGTCTGGAAAACGCGAGCAACCCTTCTTTTAGTTAACCATTCAGTGTTTTGGTCTGACCTAAATCTCATCCAGCAATAGATATGGACTAAGGAATACAGTAAAAACACGCGTGCAAGTACCTGCATTTTTGAAGTCTGGCAAAAGAGGTTCTTGAATTTTGGAGTAGTTATGAGTTAGTTATTTACGCAAGTAGGTTCAAGGAAAAAAATTCTTCAAGGTCAGCAAAAAGTCTGGGAGGTTTATTTAGAGTCAGGAACAAATTGACAGTTTCAGTGAAAAAGGTCAGGGAAAATTGAAATAATTTAACAAGGATGATGTAATGCTATTGACGGCTGGAAGAAAAATTTGGGATCACTGTGATCTCAACTGTGTTTTTTCCTCAATGAACAAAGAAAAATATGTTGAAAACGCATAATTCGTAATGAATAGGTTCAAAGTACGGTTACAAGGGGAGGCTGGAAACTGCTCTTACATTATCTCACACTTTATTAGGGAAAAGTTGCGTATATCACTGAAGCAACTACAGTACTGTTTAGCTCTAGTTACATTATTATACCTCGTATTTCCCCGATCTTGATTTACGAGATAGTCGGACTTTAACGCAAGCAGCCACGAGAAACAAAACAGCTAAGGTCAGCGGTAACGCGATAATTAACATCAAATTCCTGATGAACCGGTCTGTGAACAAGAAAAATGCAAAATAATTAATTCGATGGCGCGGCTTGCATAAGTAGAGTGGCCTCCCAGTAGCACGTCCTAACAATTTCGAGTCAAACCTAAAGTCCACTAAGTTCATAAGCTCTTCAGTATGTGATCAGTTAAATGAAAATATTGAGCAATTCTTTCTCGCAGTACGTACGGTTTATTAAGTTTCATGTGCAAAGAGCCCCTTCCTATTAAATATATAAGTCGGACAATGGCTAGGGGCGGATTTATGGGGGAGGGATTCATAAGGCTGCTGGCCACTCCTCTTTTGAAAAAAAAACAAAACATTAAAAAAAATTTACAAAAGTTTGAATATTATTGTAGAAATAAATACAAACGCTCTAGACAGTTACCTCATTGTAATTTCTACTTTGTGGCATTGCTAATTTTCCCGTTTTAAGAGTTTTCAATTTAATTAGGTTCCAGTTCTCAAATTGCAACATTTGGGGGGACACTTACCAGGTAGAGTACTTTGCGTTATCAAAACACCATCAGATCTTCCATATTTGTTGTTGCTTGACACTCGAATAGTGTACTCTGTTGAGGGTTCCAAACCCTCCATCGTCATTCCAGTGCGAGGGTACGGAAGTGTCTGTATTACTGTCAAATTTCCCGAGGTTTCTGACTTTTTCTCGATGGTGTAGTTTTGTATTCCATAAAAGTTCCCATGTTTAGGCGAATTCCAACTCAGGATAATGTAATGTGTCTGTACATCTATTGCCTTCACGTCTTCAGGGGGTTGAGGTTTTCCTTAATGATAAAGACGCAAAACAACGAAAACAGAAAGTTGTAATTAAATTCAGATTAATGAATAAGAAGATCAGGGCTTCTCTGAGAAAAAAAGGTTAAGAAATCTAGCTTAAAATGTTGGCGAAATTAAATGCAACATGTCATTTCCTGTTTATTCCAACGATGAAAACGGTTTACGAAAAGGCACACAGGCACGGCGAAATTAACCAGGTGTAGACATTATAAATACTACTTCTCCGATTGGACACTTTGTGGTTGAATAACAAAAAAATGCTTCCACCTTCTTGAATTCTTACCAAATATGAGATGTGTCGAGCTGAAATGAATATTAATACCACGCAAGGTTTGAGCAACCGATCGTTTTTTCCGTCAGCCCGAAACATTTTTCAAGGAGAAAAACGACGATCAAATTAAGAAAGTTTATTGAAAACTAGATAATTGGAGAATGCAATGTAAGGGTTTTCATTGGCTTAGCCATCATGTCACTTTATGATATCTCTCAGTTAGCACGCGCGCTGTCATTGGTCAATTTATCGGGCCGTACTCTACTGTACGGCCCACTAAATTCAAAAATTTGTTCTTTGAACCCAGAGATAAATATCTTACTAACTTCGTTTTCTCGGTCCGTACTGTAAGTTACGGATCCTCGTTTTTGCTGCTCGGATTTATGGCCCGCGCGGTTCGCGCTCGGGCCATAAATCCGAGCGGAAAAACTCGGTCGGTAACTTACAGTACGGACCTCTAACTCGTTAAGTAGGAGGTATATGCGCGCCACGCGCCGTGTTGGCTATCTATAACCTCATATATCATACAAGCGCTCGTGAAATACCTAATACATATAATAGATAATTATATAGCTTACCTAAAATAGTTAGGGCCATAATATTGAAGCTTTTCTTTAATGCTGACTCCATTCCATATATTAAATGGTTACGAGCGTCCACCTCATTCGTCTTGTTTAAATTTACCACGGGAAACACTTTGATTTCTGCCTGTACACTGCCACGTCTATGGAAAACAAACACAACATTGCAGTGTCATCGACAGCAGCATTGCATTCACTTTAGGCGAATACAGAAGAGGAAGGCAACGGTGGTTCATATGCATACAATTTCACTTGCAATGAAGTCAGTGTTTCAAGGAGTGGGGTCGAGGCACTAACCTACCTAAAATCCACAGCTCTAACGTCGTATATCTTCAGAATGCTCGATTTGTCAAAATTACACTTTATCTACAAAAGAAAGGACAGTTACTTGAGCTGAACAAAAACGCAAAAAATAAAAAGTGGTTACAATTATTAAAAATCACATAACCCCAAATTGACGTGCACGGTGATTGTTCAAGGTTTCTAGAACAAGACCAAGTTGCAAGTATTCTGCTGTCACCCTGAAACCAGGTGTTTACGAAAAATCCAGATAGATTTTCTTCTTTACGGTATCCTTAAAGAACGAAAAACCGTGTCTCTTAATGCAATCAGTTATTCTTGATTAGAGGGTTCGAGGCTTGATCTCTTACTTGATCACTGCAAAACCATCTAACCAGTTGATCGGAATGAAGTACTTCTTGTATCCATTATAATATTCAGTGCTGTTTTAGATATTGGTTATTGACGAAGCTTGTTCGACAAAGACGGCTAGATATTGGTCAAGTACTTTTCATGCCTGTTTATGAACCGACACAGAGTCGTCACCCATAAACAGACAAAAAAAGAACGAGGCCAGTATCAAGCCATCAAGGGTTTATTATTCGGAAAAAGATCACTTTTTTTCTTGCGGGATACAGTGGGCAATCCCGAGAGGGCATCCGTCCCGCTCGGGTAGCCAATCACTGCGCATGCGGAGGATTTGGTTTTATCTTGCCGGCTCACACAGGTGGCCAAATAATAATGTACGTTAAGCTCGACTACGAGACGAACAACAACAAGGCCTTTCTCACCGCTTGTCTAATGTTTTCTTCCAAAGCCACGAACCTGCTGCTGCTACGGTTCAATAAATCTGCGCTGAAGTTCGCATTGATCACGAACTGAAAGCTCACAGGAACAATTACTTCACCTGAAAACAAACATAATACAGGTAACGAAACTGGACAGTAATCCTGACACACTCTGAAAAGACACCAGATCAAAAGAGTGGTTTCACTCGCGCGGCCAACTGTTGTTCAAATTTATTAGAACAAAAGAGTGAGATGGGAGCCATTCCATTCTGAAGACAAAACTATGGAGATTCTGAGCCTGATTCGTAGCCAGACTGTCCGAGATTGTTTGGTCTCATTTCGTCTTCTGCCCAATATAACTCCCGGAAAATATTGGTTTTTTATGTCATGTTAAGGGGATAAGAGCGTGCTCACGGATCTAACAACCAGGATAAGCCATAGTTAATGGAAGAAAATGGTTGTAAAAACCTGGCAAAGTTCTTTGTTGTATGTTTTTGTTTGCCATTTTGTACAAAACCTCGCAAGATACAAGAGGGGGTTAAATTTACTCATGCAAATAACCAAGTAGCCGTATTGCAGTTGTGAAATTCGTGCATAGTCTATCAGCATAAAACAAAAGATGGATAGGGTCAACGACCTTCCAACATAAATCTTAGCCTGTCTGTTTGCGTCTAGATGTTAACCGAAATTCTTAATCATTTGCCTCTATCAACTATTACTAAACAGAAATCAACTTCGTATCAAAGACTGGGGAGCATGTTACTCTTTATCCAGGAGCCTGATAACAATAAGATCGGGTTTGAAATTTAAGTAACAGATTTACCTAGTAACGTTTTTCGACCCTTTTCCTTATTCTGGAACTAACGCTGTTAGAATACGCAAAGTTTGTTTAAAAACCGTTAACATAATTCATAACCCATTGCAAATTAACAATATGGTAATCATTGCCGGGAAGATCTAGAGACCCCAACCTACCAATTGCCACAGATTTCACGTGCAGAACTTCGCTAGCAGGACCGTGACCAATTTCGTTGAATCCATTTACTTCGATCTCGTATTTAGTTTGAGGAAAAGCTTTAAGAAAAGCCTCTGTAGAGTTACTTGTTACGTTTACTTCGTTATACGCCAGTGTATCTAGTCGTCTGTATTTTACCCTGTAGCCCAGCAGCTGCTCTTTATGGCGCGACGGCGCAAGAGCCTTCCAGGAGACGTGAATTGAAGTCGCATTTAAAGGATAGCCTTCAAGAAAGGTAGGAGCCTCTTTAGGAACTAGTGAAATAAAGTAAGCAAAAATATTTCTTTGTTAGCAATACGTTTGCGTCACTGTTAGGAGCTTTCAGATAAAACGCGTGGGGGGGGGGCGTACTTCTTAATAATAGTGGGGTGTGCGTTTCGATGGGTTCGCATTTCCACGACCAGATGGTCTATAATTAGGTTGTTTTTTAAATGGCGTTACTAGAATGGAGACACACATTTTCAGGATTTTTGGGGTGAGAAAATTCTGGCAAATAGGGATTTAAAATGGGAAGACTCTCGGTGATTAAAGTTGTTACTGTTCCACATTTAGTCTAACGTCACATCATTTTAGGATGACCTAGTGAAGGGTCTATAAGATATATGCATAAACAGAAAGTGGCTGAGCTGGGATCGCGAAAATTACATTTGTAAAATGTTAGTAAGATAGGGCCTGCAACTGACCTGACGAGGGGCTAACGCTCGAAACGTCAGCTTTATAACTCGTTACGGTGGCCAATTTACATTTTCAACTTAGTTGATATGACCTCAGAACAAACTATAACGGGGCAGGGGTTCTCAGAGGCAAGGGGCACATACTGTTAAAAACACGGAATGGCGTGATTTTTCCAACGACGTACAAACCATTTTGTTAAACACATCAAGTAAAGTGTATTTAAACAAGTTTACCTCGTGGAGGACATCGTGACACGTTGCAATATTCCCATCGAACTTTAGGGTCAGTGGTATAACACCAAGGTCCATCCGGGGCACTGCTATCTGGATTACGACACGCGTTGGAGTCATTCTGTCCATCTGTGACATCTTGAGGAATTCGCCAATGACGATGGGGACACTGTGATCTCCACGCCTGACAACTACGACCAGACCGGGTGACATTGACGTTGCCACGGTAACCAACTCCAACACCATGGTAACAATCTACAAAAATTACAACTTGTCATTAGTTGTGAGAGCAAAGTTGTCTTTGCATACATGACGACGTCGAAGAATCTTCAGTGAATAAAGACAAACCTTTTTAAAATCAAAGATATTTCCTTGTGCTGTTCTCTCGTTATCTCTGAGATATTGAGAAATCTAATAATATCGTCACAGGCCCTCGCTAGTTTCAAGATGTATAAAAAAATTTGAATTCGAGTCTTTAGGGACAAAAGATTCTGCCGATATTCTTTTTCTGTTTTTTCATTTTTGGGCATTGGTTTAACTCAGAGATCGCTTGTTTCCTCACTTTCCTGAACTGAAAAATGTTGTCGAAACTAAGGATTTTTCAAATGAAAAGCGACATTATGAGGCAGCAGTAAAAAGAAATTTTAATTTCAGTCTCGATTTTGAGGGCCATATGCCCCAAGTGTATCCCTGCCTATGATCAAGTATTAACCGGTAACAGTAAAACAGGTTTTACCCGATTACGAGCAATACTTTAATCTTATGACACACCTGTGCTTTTAGTGTCATCACCTACGAAAAAGACAAATAAATTCATAGTAATGTTCAGTTAAGATACTATGCTAAAGTAAAACGAAATTCTTAACATTGGTGCTATCCAGGAGAATGAAACTAAGATCATAATTCAGTGGTGTATGGCAAGTCCTCATACCACAACATTCATCACTTTTTGCTGCTAATGCCCAGGTAACATGGAAACGAGATACAATACCAACCTTCCGTGGGAGGGAGGTGGTCAGCGGCGATGGTGATGATGACGAGATGGTGGGGTTGGTGGTATGGTGAAAACAGTAGGAATGTGGTAGAATCGGTGGTGTCGACGGCGGTAGGAGCAGTTGTCATGATGATAGTGGTAAACATTGGGTCATTTCTTTTCAACCAAAAATTCCGAAATTTTCGAAACGGGGGCAATTAGTAAGGAAATTTCTTGGGAAAGGTTCCAGAAAACCTGAAAATTATTGAACTTCCAAAAAGAAAACCATTCAACTGAAAATTCTGGGAGGAAGTCAAATGGAACGGGTATTTCGGATAAAAAATTTCTGAAAACTTCGGTATACTTCAAAGGTTGTCCTCTTTTCCAAATGTCTACCGAAATTTTTGTTGAGTGGAAAACGCCCATTTATGTACATGTTATACTTTACCAAACCGTCCCAGTGTATCTGACTTATATAGAGAACCTTGTACTTGTAACACATACAATAATCGCGATACACTCACCTGGTAGAGAGTAGTACTCATAACATTCGGGAGCATCTCCTCCATTTGCACTGCTATACAACAAGCAATTTATCATGTCTTTGTCCACTACTGGAGCGGCTTCTGCCGCCTGCCTCACATGAACCATCTCTTCTTTACACAAATCTTGGTCCATGTGTTCGCACGTCTTGCGACAAATCCCGCGAGCGTGAGGCTTGTCTAGTGAGGTATCGCATGGCGGAAAATGATAGCGACAAAATAAATCAATCATTATAGGCTTGCACTTCTCTGATATTTTAGCGATTGTCATATTAAAAAAGCGCTGAAATCTCAACGTTTGTTTTTCACCATGCGCCAGCGTGTCATTGTTGCCAAAGACGTACAAACTTGTGATCACATTCTTGCAAAGACCGTCTTCAGCAGTGTAGTTGTAAAAAATGCACGCAGCATTTCTTGCAGAATCGTTTACTGGAGGCAAGGCCTGTATACAGCTGAAACAACACAAATTACAATAAGCATTCATGATAATTGTAATAACTAAAAGAAACACGTCCCGTCTTCGATAGAACGGTTGACAACCCGTACTGACGTAATATTCCCCGCGGGGAAGAATGAATATCCCCCGTGGGAGGACCCCAGATGAAAAAGGCCGGGCATGCTCGACGTCTCGCTTAAAGGTATAAATCAAAGATTCTGGTCCCACTATTTTAAGCTGCTGAAGTATCTTTTAGGGTTACCTCGAAGACCCAGTTCGATTTCCGCCGTTCTCGCGAGTCAGATCTCATAGCGCGAGTTCCCTACCTGAACAACGGCCGGTAATATATTAACTGGTATCTTTTAGATGGCAAAAATGCTCTAGCCACGATCCAGACTGGTTTCTTTAGGGGTTTAAGACAATTTGTTTTGACGTGTGAGTCCCCCGGTAATATTCAGTATACTGATATTTATACCAAAGGAGAAAGGACTTTTTTTCATACGCCTGTCCCCAAGGCTTACAGAATCAGGAATTTGAACTGGACCAAACAAATACATGGATGTGAGAATAAGCCGGTGAAACAATGTTTTTCAAAACCTACCTCGAATTAGCCTTTGTTTGAATAACATTACTACCTAAAAAAAAACAGAAGCATCTACTGTGATAAATAGACAACATACTATAAATAAGCGTTGCCTTCCCTCCCTCCCCTTGCCCCCAGTTCCCAACTCCCCTCCGTCGATTAAAAAGTGATTTTACTTTTTACCCTCGAATCTCGCAATAAGCTCAGTAAAGTCATTTAATTTGTTTATCACACTGAACCTATCAAGTAACTAAATCAGGGACACAGCGGTAAATTTGAAATACTTATTAAATTCATTAAACCTTTCATTGAACCCTTTGTTAGTCGTGGTGGTTTCATTAAACTCCCTAATTTTGACGTTATATCTAAGTCGGTTTACTGCCAAGGACGGGGCAAATAACATTGCCAAGGAATTAAATTGTGTGTTACTCAAAAAGCGCTACAAAATACAAAATGTTCGCAAAATTGCGGAATACCTACCGAAAAGAGCCAAGGAAATGTACAAGATCACAGGAATATTAAGGACTCCAGCCGTTGTCTTGTGTCTATGGCACATTTCATAAACTTTTCAATCTGGAAAAAAAACATTGACAAAAAATTCATAATCACCGGAAAACAGAAATTTCCTGCGATATTAAAATCTGGCTGTTAAAAATGAGTCGTAAATGTAATGTCACTTAGACCGAACAAGATTGTCGGAAGAACTGTCACTAGGCCGGTTGGCCTTCACGTTTTTATGCGGAAATATTACTAAATACGTCTCAACGGGTCAGAACTCTTACAGAGCCTCTCTCCACCCAGGAGCACAAATGGGTACCGGCGAATTTAATGCTGGGGACAGCCCTGCGATGGACTAGGATCCCATCCAGGGGGGAGTAGAAATATTCCTAGTCGCTTCATGCTACAGAAACCGGGATAAACTCTGGTACCGTCTGACGGGCCACTTGGCTCGTATGCAGACCTTACCTCACTTAATTGATTAATTTATTATCTTTGACATTGTAACCAAATAACTTTTACTTTATTATGTAGCCTGCATTTTCAAATGGTGCATTTTATTGTGCACAAATATCGCGTTGATTTTCAAAGTCCTATCATCTTAACTCGGGTCAAGCAGGTTAACTAAGCGAAAGAAAATTTGATCACTCGCGTAGTCCAATATACGCTAACTAAATCAATATCTTACAAAATCACTTCCGAGTTTCAATTTCTACTGTAGAACATGAGAATAACTAGTGTACTTTGAATATAATCATGGGAAGTTGTAGCAAACACTGCTGAAGAGTGCTCAATACACATTTGTGTAGAGCGGTGTATAGAATTGG
>OMLO01003737.1_pt1 | contig 12593 bp, 8 predicted proteins | sample 1674811 | NCBI WGS metagenome assembly OMLO01 (sample SAMN06265003, study PRJEB25207) | coral metagenome | isolation source: Coral host | place: Mexico:La Bocana,Puerto Morelos, Mexico | collected 2008-11-13
AAAATGAACTAAAATTTTCATTTTTCATTTTCAAATTCTCAGAAAAATGAATTGGCACTCGGGTACACGCATTGATTCGGTCAGGCGCGGATCTAGGACAAATTTTGACCGACTTACTGCAGGGGTCCGCGAGTACGGGGTATGCTACGTCGGGAATTTGTTACCTAAAGTGCTCTTTCCTGCCGTTTTGAGCCAGTCAGACAATATATTTGTCAGTACCATTCTCCTTGGATAAAGCTCTGCAAATTTGCGAATTATTTCGCCAAAGTCAATGTCCATGCTGTAATGAATGTGCAGCAAGGCAACTCCGGTCTATCTCGTCTGTGACACCGTGCTTCGTAAATATGTTTTCATTTGCCTCAAAGCCTACACATTCCTTTCACACTCGCATGTGGTGACTGGTAAGGTGGAAAACTATTTTCTTATGGTCCATCTCCTTCAAAGTTTCTGATGCAGTTGCCGGGACGGTCTTGGGATCTTGTCGTTACCACTTTCTTTGCCATAACGTCATCTCAGCATCAAGGCTCAAGGGTGAGGGCAACGAATCTTCATGGAACGCGAAAACCCCGCGAAAGGACGTCATCTATGTTTCTTTTGATGCCAGTAGCATTGACGGAACAGCAAATAGGCACTGTATTGCTGTTTCTTGGTCACCACTGCCAAATCGATTTTCCAGCTCATTGATCAGGTGGTCAACCAAGGGAATCGTGGGATTTCTCCTATAGTTGTCTTCTATCGTTTCAGCAGGGCTCTTTGCCCGGTTGTGCTGTACCTGGCAGATTCTTGGTTTTTGTACTGTCAGTGCCCAGCAATTTGGGTTAGGGTAGTGAGACTAGTGATTTCCCGGCTGTAAAATTTTGCCGCCAAAACGTGTCTACGACCATTGTCTATTTCCAGTAATTGGCAAACAAGAATAAATAAAAAAATAAATGTCTAAACTATTTTCGAGATTCAACTTGCAGTTTAGTTTATTAAAAATATATACGTATCTGTTTTTCTTTTATTATGAACATTCCGACCGATTTCGTAAAACGGTGGAAACCGGTATGGGTCCGCGCATGTCCTTCACTGTATTTGCATTGCACAGCGAAGAAAGATGTAAAGACATCAATATTCACTGTAGGTGTAGACATAGGTGTAAGACAAGAGAAAATGAGGTGTAAGATTTATCTTACCCTGAAAATCCATTTTCCCTAACTGCGATACTTTGTCGATTTTTGTTTTTGTGTTTGTCTTTGCTGCTTTTTTGTTTCATTCAGTCGCCTTCTTTGTTTATTAAAAAGCCCTTTATAAGGTATTTGATTAAATTCTAACATAATGAGAATTTTGTAGTTTCTGGTCAGTGGCGTTTTCGCAATAGATAGGTCATAGCTTTCCTTTACCTGAGAAATTTCTATTTCACCTCATTCCATATGAAACGCACACTCACTGTGACTCTTTAAATATATATATATATTTTTTTAACTGTGGGGTCCTGGGGATGGCCTTGCGCACGTACTGACGTGTAACCTGCGTTACAGTCGTTCAAAGGGGTGGCAGAGTGCGGAACGAGGTTTCCACGCAGGCTACCCGACGAGGACAGGAAGGTCTGATGCCCATGTAGGATAGTGTACGAAGTTTTATGGAACGAAGAATTTTAAGAAACCTCAGAGTTCTAAGGAAACTTTGTTGTTTTTGGCGAGCAATCGTATCTTCCAATAATATTGTTTTTTCATCCACCCCCCACTCCGTGTCGTCGTCACGTAATCTTTCCTCTCGGTTGGGAGGAATGCGTGACGAGTGTAAAGTTCCAGGCGTTCAGTGTCAAGCCTCGCGCGGTCAGAATGCCGCGGGGCATAAAGGATAGAAAAGTTTAAAAACTTTCTTGATATATTTATTCTTCGTCGAACGGAGTCGAATATTAAGTACGCAAGGAGTGGAATGATAATTACCTGCACTGAGAAGAGCTCAAAATGGTAGTATCGCAAGAGATCTTTGGCAAAACAGAATCCGGGGAAGACGTCATTAAATATACCATCAAGAACAGCAATGGACTAGAGCTGGATGTGATATCGTTTGGAGCTACATTCGTTTCACTGAAATGCCCTGATAGGTAAGATAGAGTCCTCGTTGGATCGCTTTCTAAACGGGTGTTTTCACCACATACGCAGATCTTCTCCTCGGTGTAAGCAAGAAAGAAACTCTTCTTTCGGGGTGCAATTCAACCTGAAATCATAGTGCAATCTTATCTTCAGAGAAGAAGGGGGACGGGCCGAGTTGATAGCGCGGGTGGGAGCGGTTAGGTTCTAGTGTTAAAGGGCATTTTCGCATTCGTGATTTCCCGTGAATGTCGAGAAACGGCAATGTTTTTCGCGCGCATCGCAATTTCGTTACTAGCCGTGATGCGGGATTTTACAACAAAATCAGCTGTGAAATGAGAAATTAACGTTCAATTCGTCGTGAATCGTCATTCAGATTTGACTGCCAATGTTGCCATTATTTTCGACGCGAAAAATAACGAATAACATCGAAAGCAAACCCGTTTGATCCGCCCTAATTGCATAAAAATCCTTGCATTGGTGATCATGGGAAGTAGTTTTTGAAAAAAATAAATAAGGTTGTGAAATAGAAGTTTTGAAGTCTCATTAGTTTGCTACGTTCTCGTGAAAAATGATCCATTTTTGTTTTCGTGAAACGTGAAACGTGAAATGCGTGCCTTGTTCAAGGACCTGTATGTTTTTAAAACATGATTTAGACCCCCCACCTTGGATGGGATATCGAAGTTAAGATAAGTAAACTCAGATTATAAATTAATATAAACACATGAAAAAATTCCTCCAACCGACCAATACTATACAGTGCTAAATATGGCTACAATGTCCATTCTTTTTAGGGTTAACATCAGTTCTTGGTTAAGGCCTGAATTAAATAAATTGTTATCATTGTTGTAAACAAAATGGACCTTTGGATGTTTTCTTGTAAAATTTGCATATTTTTCTCAGTTACTAGCTATCCTGCCAGGTAACCAATAGTCCCATAAAAAATCCAATAGGTAAATGTAGACTCAGTAAATAATTCTGCACAACTGCACCTCTGGGACTATCCCTAGATAAAATCCATTGTTATGAATAAATTAGTGGTTTGGTTTTGCCACTGTGAAGACACACCAAAAACAAATTTGAATAATAAAGCAAGATTTGTAAGTCAGGTAAATATCACTCCATGTAAGTAATTTGTCTCAAAGATGCTTTTTATTATTTCTTTTCTTTTGCTTTTTTCAGGGATGGAAAGATAGATGATGTTGTTTTGGGATATGATAAACTTGAGGGTGAGATGAAATTATTCAATTGAAAAATTATGCTAGTAATATCACTCAGTTTTACCTAGATAGTGCTACAGTCTAAAGCTTGCATTTGATGATCCAGATTTTTGTGGGTCCAAGGGAGAAATCTGAGCCAAATACTCTCACTGGAGTTGCAAATATTATTAAACTTAGCTTATCTGACTTTCCAGGGTAATGCACAGGCCTGATGGTTCATGGACTGGAACCATCAGCTAGTGAGTGTGGGTTCTAGCCCTATGTTACCAAGAGTTTTATGACAAGGGACTTAAGTCTCGCAGTACAGTGCAGTGACTCTCCACTCATGTGCATAACATATAGAGGTGCACTGTACCTTTATCTGGCAAATACAAAGCTGGTAATGTGTCACCCTGTGAATGTCTAGGGTTGAAGTGCATTGGTCTCACAGTTAGTGTGCTTGATTCCTGATCGAGCAGTCTGAGTTTGAACCCTGGCCAGGGGTGTTGTGTTGCATTTTTGGCAAGACACTAAACTCTGACAGTGGCTCTCTACGCTCAGGTGTACAATGGATACTAGTAAATTTAATGCTAGAGGTAACCTTGTGATGGACCTCATTCAGGGAGGACTAGCCACTTCACGCTTCAGACATCAGCTGAATGAGCCAAATGGCTTGCATGAAGACTTTTGTCCCATCCAGGAGGGAGTAGTAGTCACTTCATGCTGCCGACACTGTTGTAAATACTGATAGTATGGAAAACTGGGCTCAACACACACTTCACAATCTGCTACCTTTTATTTTCACTTTCAATCAAATGGGTACATGTATTGATTTACTTAAGCTGCTCAAGGCTTCAAGTAATGAGTTCATGTCTAGTTTTAGTTTTATTTAAGTTAATTAATGAATTGCACTATTGTTGTTGGCAGACTACCTGACTAACCCACCTTACTTTGGAGCAACGATTGGAAGAGTTGCCAACAGGATAGCTAATGGGAAATTCTCACTTGGTGGCAAAGAATACCAACTGACTATCAATGCTCCTCCAAACACACTCCATGGAGGTTGGGTTGGATTTAACAAGGTTTGCACTGTTTTAAATTTGCTTAGTTACTAGTGAGCTAGACAAATTAAATAGATTCAATTGGAAAAAAAGCTATTTTCACATTATTATTAACAGTGCTTCTATTTTCAAGACTGGTCTTTCACTAAAAGTTTAATGCATTCATTGATTTTTTTTAAAAAATTAGAGTTGAACAGCATAATAAACAGTACCACATGAAAGTACTCAGGCTGTTTGCTTTCATTTGTCTTGAATGGTCATAAAATTGGAGTTTTGTTGTTAAAAGGAACTTAGAAGGGCACTCAAACCACCTGAGTGTAATTATCACAAAACAGTACCACGAGGGACTTCTTGATGGCTTTCATTTCCAGGAAGTCTCGAAAGCCAAACCTTTCTTTCAAGGAAAGTATCAACCAAAAACGAAATTTCCATCTAGATAGGGGAGGGTGGAGGGTAAACGAAAATTAAACTATCTGCGGGAGCAAATTTTTTTTTCAGTTCGTATTCATCCTCCATGTATAATGTCTATTTGAAGCACACTTTAAAAGAAAACCTAAAGACAAAATGTTAAAAAGCTATTATACTCCTAAACAAAGCTATTATACTCAAAATTATAATTATTATAACTATTATACTAAAACAAAGCTATTATACTCCTAAACCAGCCAAATTCAACCTCGGCTTGTTACGACATTATATTAATCAGGCCAAACATTGTTTCCAAGTCAATCAACTGATTATAATGGAGAAATAGTGATTGATTGATTGATTTATTTATTTTGAAACATTTAACATTGTTCATTTCTTTTTTTTCGGGCTTGTTTCACTGTTTAAAAATTATTTATTTAATTACAGTAATTGTATAGTTAACACATCATGACTGATGATGGAATTTAAATTAAAGCAAAACACAAAATCATTTTACTTAATTACTTTAACTGATATAGCCTTATTAGTAGTTTGAATTCAAAAAATAATAAACTGAATTTCTTTCACTCTTAAGCATAATTGGAAAAGCGAGGTTAAGAACGACAGAAAAGTGAGATTTACCTACATTAGTCCTGATGGAGATGAGAACTACCCTGGAGAACTGACAGCACATATCTCATTTATACTCACTGAAAATAATGAGGTCAAACTCCACTACAAAGCAACAACAAAGGCTGAAACCATTGTCAACTTTACCAATCATGGCTACTTTAATTTGGCTGGACAGGTACTGTGACATTGACTTGGTCATTCTCATGTAATAATTGGCCTGAATTCCCTTTTGTATTGACTTTAAAGGGCTTACAGCTGCAGATAAGTCTTTTTATAATACCCCTCTCCATGAACCTTCAGCAAGAGAGGATGAAGGACAGCAAGAAAAGTAAACCCCCTGGATAGGCCTTATTGCAAGGCAATTTCCTTAATTTTTTTAAATTTCCTTGTGGCCTCATTAACCCTTTGACTACCAATGGTGTATTCAGTTGCCCTCAGCAGTCATGCTCTTTGTACCACTGGTGAAGTCATCAATTTGTCAATAGATATTCTTGATAAGCAAATAGTATAGCTATAGTCAAAAAGATCTTTGTGCAAAAAAGTCAGTTTTGGATATTGACAGCATTCCAACATAGCAAATTGAAAAATAACATTTAAGATTGGTTTTGAGGCAAAAATGGTGCATTATACCATACTAAAATTGATCAAGGTTCCATTTCTAGGTTTTGCTCATATTAATTAGCACCCAACTTTTTACAACGGGCAGAAAAAATATGAAATGCAAACGGTAGTGAGATCAAAAGGGCCAAAAAAGGAATTCAAAGGAAAAAAATTGGAATGGGCAATCACAAAAAAAGGTCCAAGTTTTGGCTTCTGCACCTGCCCTAAATTGTGCATTTTTGTACCTATGGGAAAATCTATCTTTTGGTGAAAATTTATATTGCCTTTTCAGCAAAACTAAGGCCCTTCTAGCATCATGGTGATTAAAGTCAAAGGGTTAAAACCCAAAAGGGGTAGAAGTAGCCAACCTTGTGATATGGAAATTTGAGCTTGACAAGTGCACAACCAAAGCATATACTAGCCAAATATACACATACATGTACATGTATTTTTCATCATCCATGACAAACACGCAGTTTGCTTGTTGGCAGTGTCTATTGAGTCTAACAATAGCTGCTCAAAGTGGGATTACTCGAGGAAATTAAGGCCTGTATATAGTCATAGAAGATGAACTATCTTACCCTTCATTTGCAAATAATTCCTGTTTTCAAGCCGAATTCTCCCCTTTCCCAAGCACTCCTCTAGATCTTACAGTACTGTATAGTTAAGCCCACCTTGAGCATCCTGATAGCCCCACATACATGTACCCCCCTATCACCACCCATGATTCAATGAAATCTCTACTGGTCTGTACATGTTAGGTTGACCATGATGTTTTGGATCACATAGCTCTGATAAATGCACCAACTTACTTGCCCACAAATGATGTGCAAATACCCACAGGTACATTTTTATGTACTGTGTTTATTTCTTTATTTTTTTTACTTTTTATTTATTATGTTAAATTTAGTTATAAAATTTAATTCATTTTCTAATCTTTCACATATAAATTATAAATTTAAAATTGTAAATTGTTAATTTTGTATGTGACTTTAGAAGATCATTAAATTATTTTGTTTATATTATTGTGTAAAATTCAAATTTTTTGTTTTATTTCATTAAGTTTCTAACCATTTATCCAATTATTATTTCTTCATTGATTGATTTTGCATGTCACATTTTACATCATTTCTAACAATTTTACTACATAAATTCATATTTACAATCATGTAGTTCAGTAATTAACCAATGGATGAACTCAGTAGGAAAAGAGTCTCCAGTATCACATGCCTGTAGTACATGCCAGGAGAGAGATGGATAATTTTACATGGGGGGTACTCCCTTTTGTTCATAGGTAGGGTATCGATTTTGGCCATTTTGGTCTCAAACAGGGTGTCGTGTTTTGCACTGTTAAATCTTGAATTGGATATTTTGTTTTTATTTGAAGAAGCTGATTTTTTCTCATTATTGATAAGACCATCAAGAAACGTCTTTCACAATGCCTTTAACCTCGGTCTGAACTAGGGAGCTATTTTTTACAGCAGGTCTGAAATAGGGTTTTGGTTTAAGGGTCAGGTCTTGATAGAGAATCCACTTTTGATCACTTTGAAATGCCCAGTCGCTTTGAGCATTTGGCTTCCCTTTGTATGTTACATTCTTCCAAGCTACGCATTATTCTACATTATTTGTTAGGGGAGAAGTGCTCAGTTTCAAGCCCAATTAGCGCTTTCGATTTCACCAAACCCAAGCCCATTGGACAAGACATAGCTGAAGTTCCTGGAGGTGGATATGACCACAACTACTGTCTGCCAAAGAGCAAGGAATTCTGTGCAGAGTAAGTGAAGAGACAGTATACTGGGGTATGATCATAGACATATCTAAACCCAGCACATAATGTGGTCAACGTGGGTAGAAGTAACTAGTTGCAATAACTTAATATTAAAGTAAAATTTAAATCTTTAAAACCTGTACATTATACTTAAAATTGCAACAACAATAACAAAAGTACCAGAGACATAATTTTACGATTAAAAGTTGGTATGGAATTCTAAATCAGCCCCAAGCTAAGTAAGACGAACTATTACATTTCAGTCAGGGTGAAATTTAGCCAAAATTCTGTCCTTAACTTCTAGAAGTCTTAATAAACAGTTCTTGCTTTTCCAGAGTGTACCATCCCTCCAGTGGTCGTGTGGTTAAAATGTTCACTGATCAGCCGGGTGTACAGTTTTACACTGGCAATGGACTGGACGGAAGTCCTGGCAAAGGAGGGGTGAAATACCACAAATATGGTGCTTTCTGTTTGGAGGCTCAGAATTACCCTGATGCCATTAACCAGGTCAGTTTGTTTAACTAACCCAAAGCTGCACTTATAGACAATTCTGTCAATCAGTTTATTATAGTACCCTGGCATTGAAAGAACATACTTTTCATTTGATGGCATTTTCTAGAATCAAAAATCAAGAATCAAAACAGCACAGCCTCTCAAGGTTCCCAACAAAATGTATTGTACCACACGTTAAGAATGTGCTTTTCATTGTATGACATCTTCCAGAATTTTATGCATTTTATTCTTGTAAACCAGTATTTCTTTTCCATTTCATTTCACAAATTTTCAGTTGAATGGTTTTCATTTCTGAAATTCATTAATTTCCTAATTTTCTAGGAATGGTACCACAAAAATTCCAAACCAAAACCTTTCAGAATTTTTGTTTTAGGAAAGAGTCCAGCTATTATCATTTTATATCTAACCCTGAGATTCCTTGATAATTAATATTTAATTTGATTGATTGTTATTGACAGCCTGATTTTCCAAGTCCTATTCTTCACCCTGGAGAAACCTACAAACAAAAAACAATCTACAAATTTGACGTGAAATAATTACCAACAAGCCAAGAGATCGAGTGTCTACACCAACTTGTGCTGATGCCTTAAAATTTAATTCATACTTGCTCTGAATCATTTTGTAGGATAACAGTAAGTTATTTTTAGTTAGGATATTAAGAAGAATGATCGGAATTAATGTAGGGAAAATACCTCAAAATGAGTATAAAAAAAGTTTCAATTGATGAAACTGGAATCCATAATTATATTTAATTTGTTGTAGTAAGACTACGAATTCCCTTAGCATACTGAAACAAACAAGTTGTGCCCTTATTTAAAGACGGATTAAATTGGAGGGAAGTGTATAGTTTTATGTAACTTCGTACTCACATTAGGGCTTGGCAAATTTGCAGTTGTTCAGTGGAACAAATGATTATTTAATGGTGCTGGACAAGTTAGAATGTATGATTGTACTCTGTTAACAAGTGCAATTTGAAACAGATGCAATAAAATAGTTCAATTAAACATTGAGAAGCTGTCATGTCTTTTCCCGCCAATAGTAATTATCTTTTGGGGGGGTACTCAAAAAAGTTTTATACGAGGATGCTCTGCCTTACTATCATTCCACATTTTCTTTCTTTTTCCAATCGTGAGATAAAATCCATTTCGAAATAAGTTCTGTCCTCTGGATGCTGGGTAAACAAAATTCATAGATCCGGGAAATTAGCGATCGAAACGCCATGTCTAAATGCCCGCCAGCGGGGCACGGTCTTAAATAGACTAAATGCCCGGAAGTCAGCTTGGCAATGTCAAGCGATCCTGAAATTATTTTCTGACTGCCGGGCATTTAGTCTATTTAAGACCGTGCCCCGCTGCCGGGCATTTAGACACGGCGTTATCGAAAAGGCTGCTGACGGAAGACTGATCCATATTTTTTTTTTCTTTCTGAAAAGCTGAGAGATAAATACGAAAAAAGAACATTTTCTCCGTAAGGCTATCTAACTCCCGCCACACATTAGGACTTAATACATTCTATTTCTTTCCTACGTACAGCTGCTAAAAATTTAGAAGCTTACGCTTATTTCTTGGCTTACCTAGTACTTGACGAGGAGCTGACAGTTCGACAACTGATGTTTTTAAAATTGACGAGAAAAAACGATAGACTTGGATTTTGTAGTCATGCATGCATGCAGGTTGAAAACCCGAAAATTCCACCTTCGTTCCACAAATGAAAAACACAGACGAAAAGACATTATGTCACGTTGCGAACTCGTGGGAATCTGGAACCGTCAGGGGAATATCCCCAGACTCCCAGTAGGCAGGCGCGGAGGGGAGCGAATAGGCGGGACGTCTGTCTTTCCCCTTCCTGCCTGGCTACAATAGCTTGCCCATCCCCCGAGAGACTCCAATGTTAAAAGAACGGGGCTACAAGTCGTACTTCTTAGGGATTTACAAGCGGTTTTGTATTTCTAGGGCGTTCTAGTTTCCTCCGCAGCCGGTTTTGTTTTTCATTTTCTGGTGGGGGGTGGGAAGATGTCTTCCAAGCTCAAAAACCCCACAGAGGAACCTTAATGTTAGGTTGTTGAGCCGAAAAAAAATCAGAGGAGACACACTGTTCCTTTTTAATGTTGTTTTAGAATGCAGCACCTCTTTAGGCCTTAAAAATATTTCCTGCCACGCCCACAAAACAAGATCTTGGTACCTCATCGTTTTTTTTTTTCGGGGAATAACTGTTAATTATCGGTTCGTCGATTCATTTTCTCCGATTCGTATTGGTTTAAACTGATCACGTGACACAATGACTATCAGTCCAACATAAAGTGCCCGTCCGCCGAAAATACCCGGATGGATAATACTCGTCCGTGTGTAGAAAGATGATGAGTAGCGTAGCCAATTAGAGAGCGTCATTCGTAATAGAACGCCAGTAGATTGATACCAGAACACAATAGAAACACAGTACATGTTTTCTATTTCTTAAATGTAAGTCAAACAAATTTTGCACAGCGCCTAGGTACAAGTTTTAGTCTACTTTACCAAACCTAAGGACAAAACCTCCTCTGTGTTATTAGCTACTGATGTTTTTTTTTTTTTCAATTTTGTATGATAACGTTTCTGGATGAGTAACTTTGAAGGAGACTTTTTAATTTAAAATTTCGCGAAATATGGCTTCAGCATAGAAACAAGGCTCCGGAAAAAAAAAACTCCCTTAAGGCGGAACTTAACCTGAAATCATATCATTTTTCCAAACTTTTTTCGTGGCTAAGATTTACATTTAGGATTTAAGATTTTTGAAAAGATAAAAACGCATGAAATGGCCACGGTAACCAGTTTAATCAATCTGATGCAGAGAATCCAGCTACATTTCCGTCAATGTAACGATTGGAAAAGTTCTTTCCTCAATCTACAAAACTTACTCAGAACAACAAATTAATCCTGAAAATTTCAGGTTAATCGGACAAATCCTTCTCATAATATATTTTCTTAAAAAATAACTCGTTTCGAGAAAACTAAAGGTATACGTAAAGTAACAGAAATTCTCAAATATCAATTGAAGGTGAGTTTGCTCATCTCGAGTCAGAAGCTCAGCAGTTGCTTTTCGATTACATCAGATCGGATGTTCTTCCAAACGAGAAATTAAAATAGTCGCATCGTCTGAAATGACAAGACTACTGTATCATTGGTGTTGAGTGAATCAGGTTGTCCACCAAGACGTACATCAGGAATCTCTAGGCAGAATTGGCAATGTTATCCTCTTTAAAAATTTGATAGACGCTACCAGTGTCTTCCGGGTAGCCAAACGCATGACGACCCTTCTTCTGGAAAAACGCCGGGGACAATGCAAGCTAGTCTACTAGGATCGATACTAGGAGAAAAATTTTACAACGAGTGCTATTGACATTTGCGAAGCCATTTGAAGAACAGAAAGCAAGATGTCAAAGCCTCCACGCCCTTCAGATCTCGCTCAGAGCGCAATGAATGTTGCTAAAGAGGCAAGTTTGTTCTTGCATGCATCTTACAGGAAATAAACTTTGAGTGGCCAGAAGAAGACTATTATGCAAGAGTGTAGAGATTGACGAAATCCTTCGCTCAGGATATAATGTTTAATTTGTAGTGAGCAGAGGAAATATTAAGCCACCCAGACAGACTCGTCTTTCCTATGGTGTGAAGACCCTATTCCCGGCTGAAGGAAGTCAGCACTGCACTGTACATTCAGAAAGTAAGTAAGTAAGTAGCAACTTTATTTTCGTGCAGAAATCAATAGCGTCCAATGTACACTAATTGGGGACACCTAAATGGTGTCAACAAGTTAAACCCGCCTATTGCCAGATAACATGCAGCCTCGTGTTAGCATTACTTTGGCATGGGACAACACTGACCGGCTAGAGGAAACGTTTTTGGGAGAAGGAACATCTCATAGAGTATATGGAATAGCGGTGTAGGCGAAGCATTTCGGTGCACAACTTCCTCCTCCAGAACCTTCAACCCTGATAGTTAAGACCAAAAGGGGGAGTATCGAGGCACTGGATGCAGAAAATCGTTCCATTTACAATGCAGAAGAGCGTTCCGGTCCTCGTTCTGGAAGATGTGTAGAAGGTACCCGCCAAAAAGCTGGCTTGAAAACGTGCGAAGAAAAATCCTTTTTTAGGTATTAGTCACTGTTCTGCACTTTTGTTTATTTTTAAAAGTTGTCTTTGTTTTTATTTAATAGCGATAAAACCGAACGTTAACATGTGAGGTTTCCGCCATCTTGGCTTTAGTAGCCAATCAGATTAGGGCTCTTCCTCGTGGAGTGAGGCGAGTAGGATATCAAAAGATCAGAGAGAAAGAGTCCTTCTATCGGAAACTGATCTCAG